>OHGZ01000324.1_pt1 | contig 38965 bp, 32 predicted proteins | sample 1567851 | NCBI WGS metagenome assembly OHGZ01 (sample SAMEA3879563, study PRJEB24766) | human gut metagenome | biome: human-associated habitat; feature: feces | place: USA | collected 1985/1987 | reverse complement strand
TGATTTCTTGATGATGAGTGTTCTGAACTTCATTTTTGAAAAAATTAAGCAATGACTATTGCAAGAGCAAATAAAGCAGAAAAAATAATTAAAGGTAGTCTTTTCTTTGTTTTCTTCATAAAAATGTCCTTTTTTAAGAATAATGTTATATTGTTTATAAAATTATATTATATCTAAATTAAGTATTTGTCAAATTAGGTAAAAAAACACATATTTTATCTACGCAAATAAGAAAAGAGCATTGCTTTGCAATTTGACAAAAAGTTAAATTTGATGTATAATATTGTGTATTAAATTTGTATAATATTTTAAAATTAGACGATATGTTTGTATTAAATTTTATATAATCAGATAAAATTTGCAGGGGACAATTAAAAAATGAAAAAAATAAATTATCGTAAGCTTATTCTTGCTTTGGCTGATGTTTTTATTATTGTGGTAAGCGGTATTGTGCTTAATTTTGCTATGTCGCTTATATTTCCGGAACTTTCGGAAGCAAGCAGAGGACTGTTATATACAATAATAGTAAACTTAGCACTGTGTATGCTTATTATGTACGGTGCAGGTGCGTATAAAAGACTTTGGCGATACTTTAATGAAAAGGATTACTTGGTTTGCGGTTTGGCGATGTTCGCAGGCTTCGCTTTGGGCTATCTTATTATGTCGATTTTGCAGATACAGCAACCTGTTTTGTTTGTTACTTTATATGCAATTCTCGCAACAGGCGGAGTGCTCTTATTCCGATTTATATTTAAGCGTACTTTCCTTAATTTAACTGAAGTCGGCAGAGCGGATAATTGTGAGCGTACGCTTATTGTTGGCGCAGGCAATGCAGGCAAAATGATTCTTACCGAAATTCAGAATGCAAGTTATGACGAAAACAGTCCCGCACGCAATCTTATTGCGGTAGGTTTTGTTGATGATGATGAAACAAAACTTAACAGAAGCATTAACGGTGTGCCTGTTCTCGGTTTTTGCAGAGAAATTTCTAAGATTTGCAATGATAAAAAGATTACAAATATTATTGTGGCTGTTCCGTCTTGCGAAGAAGAGGAAAAGCGCAAAATCCTTGATTATTGTTCGGAAACTACTTGTAAAATCAAGATAATTCCTTATTTGAGCGAGCTTTTGTTTGACGATAAGCACACAGAGCTTATTTCACAGGCTAAAGAAATTAAAATTGCAGACTTACTTGGCAGAAAGCCGATTGAATTTGATAAAAAAGAAATAAAAGAATTGGTTACGGGAAAAATCTGTATGGTTACAGGCGGCGGCGGTTCTATAGGCAGCGAGCTTGTAAGACAGATTGCAAAGTATTCGCCTAAGCAGGTAATTATTGTTGACATATACGAAAATAACGCATATGATATTCAGCAGGAACTTGTGCTTGAGTACGGCAACAAACTTAATCTTGTAACTTTGATTTCATCTATCCGTGATTACGACAAAATGGAACTGATATTTAAAACATATCGTCCTCAGCTTGTATTTCACGCAGCTGCCCACAAGCATGTTCCTCTTATGGAAACCGTGCCGGAAGAGGCAGTTAAAAATAATATTTTCGGTACTTTTAATGTTGCAACACTTGCAGAAAAGTACAAAGCCGATAAATTTGTTATGATTTCAACCGATAAGGCTGTAAATCCGACCAATGTTATGGGTGCAACCAAAAGAGCATGTGAAATGATAATTCAGCACAAGGCTCAGCACAGCACTCATACCGAATTTGTAACCACTCGTTTCGGTAATGTTCTTGGGTCAAACGGTTCGGTTATTCCCTTGTTCAGGCGTCAGATTGAAAGCGGTTCACCTGTAACCGTTACTCACCCTGACATAATCAGATATTTTATGACTATTCCCGAGGCTGTTTCGCTTGTTCTTGAGGCAGGCGCTATGGCTCACGGCGGCGAGATTTTTGTTCTTGATATGGGTGCGCCCGTAAAGATTACAACTCTTGCCGAAAATCTCATTCGTATGTACGGCAAGATTCCATATAAAGATGTTCCGATTGTTTTCACGGGCTTAAGACCGGGCGAAAAACTTTTTGAGGAACTTTTGATGGACGAAGAAGGACTTAAGTCTACCGCAAACGAAAAGATATTTATCGGTAATCAGATAAATATCAATTCCGCAGAACTGCTCAAAAAACTTGATGAGCTTAAAGTTGTTGCTAACAGCAACGACAGCGAAAAGACGGTAGAACTTCTTGCGGATCTTGTACCTACTTTTAACCATAAGACAAACTGATATATTTATTCATCAGCAAAGGAGAGAATACATAATGTGTGGTATTGTTGGATATGTTGGACCTAAAGACTGCAGTGATGTGCTTGTAAGCGCACTCACAAAGCTTGAATACAGAGGTTATGATTCAGCGGGTATAGCTGTTTTTGGAAAAAACGGCATTGAAACAGTTAAAACAAAAGGTAAACTTAAAAATCTTGTTGACAAGATGGCAGTTGAGGGTAAACCGGAGGGTCATGTAGGTATAGGCCATACAAGATGGGCAACTCACGGTGAGCCGTCAGATGTAAATTCACATCCGCACAGCGGCGCAAGAGTTACCATTGTTCATAACGGAATTATTGAAAATTACATTGAATTAAAAGAATTTTTAACATCAAAGGGCAGAACTTTCCTCAGTGATACAGACACCGAGGTTGTTGCACAGCTACTTGATTATAAGTATAACGGAAATCCGCTTGAAACTATCGACAGCGTAATGGCTGAACTTAAGGGTTCTTTTGCTCTCGGTATTATGTTCAAAGATTTCCCGGACAGAATTTTTGCCGTAAGAAGAGAGAGTCCGCTTATTGTTGGCGTAGCTGACGGCGAAACCTTTATTGCGTCCGATGTTCCTGCAATTCTTAAATACACAAAGAATTACTATCTTCTCGACCATGATGAGATTGCTACACTTACAGCAGACGGCGTTTCATTTGTAGATGAGCACCTTGACCCTATCGAAAAAGAGTTAAAGGTTGCGGATTGGGATATGGAGGCTGCCGAAAAGGGCGGTTATCCGCATTTTATGATTAAAGAAATCAAAGAACAGCCGGAAGCTATCAGAACCACCGTTGCTCCGAGAGTAAGAGCCGGATTGCCTTGCCTTGAAGAATGTGGTATTACACTCGAAAAATTAAGAGAATTTAAATCAATTTCGGTTGTTGCCTGCGGTACAGCTATGCATGCCGGTCTTGTAGGTAAATATATTATCGAAAGTATTGCGAGAGTACCTGTTACAGTTGATATTGCGTCAGAGTTCAGATACAGAAATCCTATTGTAGGTGAAGGCGACCTTGTAATTATTATTTCGCAGTCGGGTGAAACTGCCGACAGCCTTGCAGCAATGCGCCTTGCAAAGCAGAAAGGAGCAACTACCCTTGCTATTGTAAACGCAAAGGGAAGTTCAATTGCACGAGAGGCGGATATGCTTATTTATACTCTTGCAGGCCCTGAAATTTCTGTAGCGTCGACAAAAGCGTATATTACACAGCTTTCCGTTATGTATCTTTTTGCCTTTGAGCTTGCTCTTGCAAAGGAAACCGTAAGCGAAGCAGAGTGCAAAAGACTTGTGTCTGCACTTCTCAAAATGCCGGAAGCTGTTAAGTATGTTATTGAAACAACAGAGGAAAAATGCAAGTATGTAGCGACAAAACTTATCACAACAGACAGCTTGCTCTACATTGGCAGAGGTCTTGACTATGCTCTTTCAATGGAAGGTTCGCTTAAACTTAAGGAAGTATCATACATTCACTCCGAGAGCTATGCGGCAGGTGAATTAAAGCACGGTACAATTTCTCTTATTGAGGACGGTATGCCTGTAATTTCTGTTGCAACACAGAGTGACCTTATTGCAAAAACTATCAGTAATATTGTTGAGGTTAAGTCGAGAGGTGCTATGAATATTCTTGTTTGCTCGGAGGCTTGTGCAAGAACTCTTGAGGACGGTATTGCGGATTATGTTATTAAAGTTCCGCAGACAGATGAACTTCTTATGCCGATTTCTGCGGTTGTTCCGCTCCAGATTCTTGCTTATTACACAGCGGTCAATAAGGGTAATGACCCTGATAAGCCAAGAAACCTTGCAAAATCAGTTACTGTTGAGTAATTTACAAAAATAAACATTAGAAATTTTATTTTAAAAACCAAGTGACGGAATGGCTGTCACTTGGTTTTTGTTTTCTTTATTGGAAAAAACAAACGCTTTAGCGCTTTAAATTTCAAAAAATTCTCTTAAAACACCGCCTTGCACTTGTATTTTTTACTTGTATTATGTATAATAATTGATGTATATGGATTTATTGACAGAATATTCTGTTTTTCGGAGGCTTTTAGTATGACAGCTAAAAATATAAAAAGATTTTTTACAGCATTTGTTTGTGCGGCACTTGTTGCTTGTACTGCCGTTGTTTGCAGTGCGGCGGGCAGTAAAATACAGATTGAAAAACTTGATAATATGACAATTCAACTGCCCGACAATATGCTTGGCATAACAAGGGACAGCAAGAGTACCGACAAGTATTTTTCCGTTTTCGGACTTGATTATGACAAAACAATGTCTGATTTCAAGAGCAGTGATATTTTTATGCAGGCTATGGATAATCAGGCAACCACGACGGTCACGGTTACTATGACACGCAACGGTGACAGCGAGGGTATTAAGAATTATAAACTTCTTTCTGATGAAAAACTTTATGAAGTGAGAGAAAGTTTTATTTCTCAAGAGGAATATATCAGTTGCACGCCGGATCAGGCGCAAGACCTTGTATGGCTTATGTTTGACCTTAATGTAGAGAGCGGCAGTGACAGAATCAAGACTTATCAGGCAAACACCGTTTATGACGGAATGAGTATTAATATTACTATTCAGCATAACGGCGGCGATGTTACATCTGCCGATTATCAAACTTTAAAGTCAATTCTTTCAACCGTTACTTTTAATGCAAAAGCTGACCCGGAAAGCGACTTTACAAAATATGTTTACATAGGTATAGTTGCTGTTGTTATTATTCTTTTTATCATAGTTATGATTGCAGGTAAAAAGACAAGAAAGAAAAACAAAAAGAGCAAAAACGAAAAAATTTTGCGAGAACTTACCGATAAATACAAATCAAACAATAAACCTGTAAAAAAATTACAGGAAGATGGTATTGTCAGCATTCATCAGGCTTATGATGAGTTAAAAGAAGAAAACAACGACATAAACAGCGGCAGAAAAGACGATGACCTCTTTGACGATTACAAGGACATTGACGAAGAAGAAGTAAAGGTTAAGATTTACGAAAAGCCGACAGTTTCGGATTATGAAATTGACGAAATAGTAAATGAGAGCAAAGAAAGGCTTAAGAATGAGGGCGCAGATGTTGAAGTAATAGAAACAAGTGCCGAAAAACTTGAGCCGCAGGAAGTAATTGAAGACCGACTTGAAGAGGCTAAGGAGGATTTACAGACCGAAGAGGTTGTTCAAACCGTGGCTGTTGACGAACCCAAAGATGAAAACGATGCTGAAGAAAACTCGGAAATAACCGAGGAGGCAGATGCGGATGCAGCCGTTGAAAATCAATCGGTCAAAGATAAAGAAAACGCAGACTTTGAAATTGAATCGGAAGAAAAAGTAATTTCGGACGACGGAAAATACGAAGAAGCTGCACAGGCAGAAATTTCAACAGAAGAAGAACCGACAGACGAAATAGAAGAAACGATTGAAGAAGTTGAATCTGAATACGAAGAAGAAACGGCAGATAAAGCCGAAGAAGAAAACGAGGAAGAACTGAGAAGAGAGGCTGAAAAAAATACAGCCGATGATTTTGATGAAGGTTATGATTTCTTTGAGGAAAAGCCGAGAAGAATTGTAGGTATCATTGATGTTGACAGTTCAGACCTCAAAAATGCGGTCGATTACGATGTTCTTTCAGAGGAAGAAAAGCGTGCCGTAGAGGTTGAAACCGCTGTGGATAACGATAAGACAGAAAGCTTTATTGCGGCTGCGGAAAAAGCAGGTAACGGAATAAAGAATTTCTTTGTACACTGCGGATATTTCTGCACAAATGTTTCAAGACTTATAAAGCGTAAGCATGCTGCTAAAAAGCGTAAAAAAGCTGAACTCGAACGCAGAGAAAGAGAGCGTGTGAGAAAACAGCAGGCTGCGCAAAGGCGTGACGGCAACGGTCTTGTAAAGGTACACAGCGCCACACAGAGAAGACCGCAGCCTAACGGCAGAGCATCTCAGTCAGCTCACAGAACACCAAACAGAAAACCACAGCAGAACAATAACAGAAGAAAGTAATCAGAGGTGATTAAAATAAATACTTTAGTAATTAAAAACGCACACATAGTTTCACCGTCAGATGGACTTGACGAAGTTGCCGATGTTCTTGTAAAAGACGGCAAAATCACAAAAATTGCAGAGAACATCTCTACAGAGGGCAATGTGATTGATGCAGACGGCTTAACACTTATTCCGGGTATTGTGGATATGCATGTACATCTTCGTGACCCCGGTCAAACTCACAAAGAGGATATTATAACAGGCTGTAAAGCAGCTGCTGCGGGCGGTGTTACAAGTTTACTTGCAATGCCTAACACAATCCCTACTACGGATAATGCCGAAACCGTAAAATATATTCTTGACAAGGCAAAGAATGCCGATGCCAATGTTTATGTGGCAGGCAGTATTACAAAGGGACTCAAAAGTCTTGAACCGACCGATATTGAAGAACTTAAATCAGCAGGTGCAATTGCTCTTTCGGATGACGGCAGACCGGTTGAAAACACAAAGTATTTAAGCGAGGCAATGAAAAAAGCTCCGCAGCTCGGTATGACGGTTGTTGCTCACTGCGAGGATCTTTTCCTTGCAGACGGCGGTAAAATCAACGGCGGCGAAGTAAGCGAAAATCTCGGCGTAAAGGGTATTCCTGCCGCAGCAGAGGATTGCGGTACCGCAAGAGAAATTGCACTTGCGGCGGCGCTTGATGTGCCGATACACATTTGTCATGTCAGCACAAAGACAAGCGTTGCACTTGTAAGAGATGCAAAGAGAAGAGGGGTTAAGGTTACGGCAGAAACCGCACCGCACTATTTCTCAATGACAGAAAAAGAATTGCTTGCAAAGGACGCAGATTTCAGAATGAATCCGCCTCTCCGCACACATGAAGATGTTGTTGAAATAATAAGCGGTCTTAAAGACGGTACGCTTGACGCTATTGCAACCGACCACGCACCGCATACACCGGAAGAAAAGTCCGATTTTGAAAAAGCACCGAACGGTTCTATCGGTATGGAAACTTCATTTGCGGTATCATACACATATCTTGTAAAAACAGGACTTCTTACAATTTCGGAGCTTGTTGAAAAGATGAGCACAAATCCTGCCGAAATTCTCGGAATCAATGCAGGACATATCAAAGTCGGTGCGCCTGCAGACCTTGCACTCGTTGATTTGAACGAAGAATGGGTTGTTGATGTAGATAAATTGCACGGCAAGAGTAAAAATACTCCTTTCAAGGGCAAAACGCTCTGCGGAAAGGTTAAATATACAATTTTGGGCGGAAAAACCGTATTTGAAGATAAATAATCGGAGCGCTCGCAGATTAAAGGAGATTTGGCAAAATGGCACAAAAAGGTGATTTGTTATCAGTAAGAGAAGATATACGAGTTGTTGACGCTACAATTCGTGACGGCGGACTTTGTAATAATTTTGAGTTTCCCGACGAATTTGTTAAGGCTTTATATAACGCAAATGTAAAAGCAGGCGTTGACTATATGGAGTTCGGCTATAAGGCATCTAAGGAACTTTTCAACGAAAAAGATTTTGGTAAGTGGAAGTTCTGTAACGATGACGACATAAGAGAAGTTGTTGGCGAAAACAATACAGACCTTAAGATTGCAGTTATGGCTGATGTTGGCAGAACAGATTTTAAGAATGACATTCTTCCAAAGAACGAAAGTCCGATTGACCTTGTAAGAATTGCAACATATATCAACACAATTCCTGCAGCGGTAGAGATGATTGAGGACTGCGCAAAGAAAGGCTATGAAACCACAATCAACATTATGGCTGTTTCAAAGGCGAGAACAGAGGATATTATTACAGCTCTTGATATTCTCGGCAAAAGCCCTGTAAACGCATTTTATATTGTAGACAGCTACGGCGCTTTATATCCCGAAGAATCAAGAAAACTTGCAGAGTTATATTGTTCATACGGTGAAAAGTACGGCAAGTCAGTCGGTATTCATGCACACAACAACCAGCAGCTTGCTTTCGCAAATACTATTGAGGCAATGACACAGGGTGTCAGCTACCTTGACGCAACAGTAGACGGTATGGGCAGAGGTGCAGGCAACTGCGCACTTGAGCTACTCTTAGGTTTCCTCAAAAATCCTAAGTACAAGGTTGACCCGATTCTCAAGATGCTTGAGTATACACAGCAGTTCAGAGAAAGCGGAGTTAAGTGGGGATACGATGTTCCTTATATGCTTACAGGTCAGTATAACACTCACCCTCGTCCGGCTATTTCGTTTGTTAAAGATGACAGAAAAGATTATACAAACTTTGCTCACGAGCTTTTTGACATTATCAACAGCTGATGCAGCATATAATGAGATTAAATCCATCTCCGTTTGCAATGATTGAAAGCAGAGAAAAAACCATTGAGTTAAGACTTAATGACGAAAAACGCAGACTGATTAATGTCGGAGATGAAATTACTTTTATAAATACGGAAGACAACCGAAAAACATTAAAAACGGAAATTGTTAATATTTATAAATTTAAGTCTTTTGAAGAATTATACGCTGATCTTCCTTTACTTAAATGCGGGTATACAAAGGAAGATGTAAAGACTGCCTCACCCGAAGATATGCTTGCATATTATTCGGCAAAACAGCAGGAAAAATACGGCGTATTGGGAATAGAGATAAAAGTAATATCGTAAGCGTTATTACTGAATTTAAAAGGAGAGTAAAAAATGGCATTTGACAGACTTATTGATAAAATCGCAGAAATGCAGAATCCTACAGTTGCAGGTCTTGATCCAAAGCTTGACTATGTACCACAGTACATTAAAGACGAGTGCTTTGCTAAGTACGGCAAAACTCTTGAGGGTGCGGCTGCCGCTTTGTTTGAGTTTAACAAGGCGCTTATTGACGCCCTTTATGAGGTAGTTCCTGCAATCAAGCCACAGGCTGCTTACTACGAAATGTACGGTTGGCAGGGCGTTAAGGCACTTGCAGACACTATCGCATATGCAAAGTCAAAGGGTATGTTTGTTATTACAGACGGTAAGCGTAACGACATCGGTACAACAATGGAGGCTTACGCTGCCGCTCACCTCGGCTCAACCACAGTTGCAGGCGAAGAGGTAGAGGCTTTTGGTGCAGACGCACTTACAGTAAACGGTTACCTCGGCACAGACGGTATCAAACCGCTTGTTAATATCTGCAAGAGCGGTGATAAGGGCATTTTTGTACTTGTTAAGACATCTAACCCAAGTTCTGGCGAATTACAGGATAAGAAACTTGATGACGGCACAACCGTTTATGAGCAAATGGGTAAAATGTGCGAAGAGTGGGGAACAGAGCTTGAGGGCAAATACGGTTACTCGGGTGTCGGCGCAGTAGTCGGTGCAACATATCCTGAACAGCTTGCCGAAATGAGAGCTAAATGTCCGCACACATTTTTCCTTGTACCTGGTTACGGTGCACAGGGCGGCGGTGCAAATGATGTTAAAAACGCATTTGATGAAAACGGTCTTGGCGCAATCATCAATTCAAGCCGTGGTATTATGTGCGCATGGAAAAAACAGGGCCTTACCGAGAATGATTTTGCAAAGGCTGCTTACAACGAGGCGGTTCGTATGCGTGACGAAATTATCGGTTGCATAGGAAAAATTAAGAAATAATACAATAAATTGTTATTTTTATGTATTAAACACCAAATATTGTTGACTTTGCTAAAAGTTGGCGGTATAATTTAATAGTCAGTATTAGTTAAAACTGTAAATAAAATATATTTTCAAGGGAGATTTTTAATATGGCAAGAGTATATAACTTTTCTGCCGGTCCTTCAATGCTTCCGGAGGCAGTATTAAAGACAGCAGCAGATGAAATGCTTGATTATCAGGGCAGCGGACAGAGTGTAATGGAAATGTCACACCGCAGCAAAACATATGATAAAATCATTAAGGACGCTGAAGCTTTACTTCGTGAGATTATGAACATTCCTGACAACTACAAGGTTATGTTCCTCCAGGGCGGCGGTTCTACTCAGTTTGCAATGGTAGCGCTAAACTTTATGAACAAGAACAACAAGGCAGACTACATAATTACAGGTCAGTGGGCTAAAAAGGCTTACAAAGAGGCTGCTCGTTATGGCGACGCTAAGGCTGTTGCTTCTTCAGAGGATAAAACTTTCTCTTATATTCCTAAGACAGATAAGTCAATGTTCAGAGAGGACGCTGACTATGTATATATTTGTATGAACAATACTATTTACGGTACTGTTTATCATGAACTTCCGGATACAGGCGATATTCCGCTTATTGCAGATATTTCATCTTGTATTCTTTCAGAGCCTATTGATGTAACTAAGTTTGGCGCACTTTTTGCAGGTGCACAGAAGAATATGGCTCCGGCAGGTCTTACAATCGCTATTGTTCGTGAGGATCTTATCGGCAATGCTATGGACATCTGCCCGACAATGCTTAACTATAAGACTCACGCTGACGCAGATTCACTTTTCAACACACCTCCTTGCTACACAATTTATATTGCAAAGCTTGTTCTTGAGTGGATTAAGAATGAGGTTGGCGGTCTTGATAAGATGAAAGAGCTTAACGAGAAAAAGGCTAAACTTCTTTATGACTTCCTTGATAATTCAGAACTCTTTAAGGGTACTGTTGTTCCTGAGGATCGTTCACTTATGAATGTTCCGTTCGTAACAGGCAATGCTGACCTTGACGCTAAGTTTGTTAAAGAGGCAACAGCGGCAGGTCTTGTAAACATCAAGGGTCACCGTACAGTTGGCGGTATGAGAGCTTCTATCTACAATGCTATGCCATATGAGGGTGTAGTTGCTCTTGTTGACTTTATGAAGAAGTTTGAGGCAGAAAACAAGTAATTTTTGCTCAAACAATCTGCTTTAAATAAAATAAAAGAGGATGAATACAATGTTTAATATACTTACTCTCAATAAAATTGCTGCCGTTGGCACAAGCCGCCTTGGTGACAATTACGCTTACGGTGACGATGTTCAGAATCCTGACGCAGTTCTCGTAAGAAGTGCTGCTATGCACGATATGCAGTTTGAAGATAATCTCCTTGCCATTGCAAGAGCAGGCGCAGGTACAAACAACATTCCTAAAGATGTTTGTTCTGAAAAGGGTATTGTGGTTTTCAATACTCCGGGTGCTAATGCAAATGCTGTTAAAGAGCTTGTAATTGCAGGTCTTTTACTCTCTTCAAGAAGAGTAATGGAGGGTGCAGACTGGGCAAAGACACTCAAAGGTAACGGTGACGCAGTAGGTAAGATGGTAGAAAAAGGCAAGAGCCAGTTTGTAGGTCCTGAAATCAAGGGCAAAACTCTCGGCGTAATCGGTCTTGGCGCTATAGGTATTCTTGTTGCCAACTGTGCCGTTGCACTCGGTATGGATGTAATCGGTTTTGATCCGTTTATGTCTGTAACAAACGCATTAAAGCTCAATCCTGCCGTTAAGCTTATGAAGAGCGGCGAAGATGTAATGGTAAACTGTGATTACCTTACAATCCATGTTCCTCTTACAGCTGACACTAAGGATATGGTTGATGCAGATATGATTGCTAAGATGAAAGACGGCGTTCGTATTCTTAACTTCAGCCGTGACGGTCTTGTAAATTCAACAGCTGTTCTTGAGGCTGTTAAGAGCGGTAAGGTTGCTAAGTATGTAACAGACTTTGCAACTGATGATATTATCGGCGAAGAGAATATCATTTGTCTTCCACATCTCGGTGCATCAACTCCCGAAAGTGAAGATAACTGCGCAATTATGGCTTGCGATGAGCTTAAAGAGTACCTCGAAAACGGTAACATCGTAAATTCTGTAAACTATCCTGCACTTTCACTTGCAAGAACAAATACAGAGAATGTTCGTTTCTGCGTAATGCACAAGAATGTACCTGAACTTCTTAAGAAGGTACTTTCAGAGGTAAAAGGCAATGTAGAAAATATGCTTTCAAAGAGCCGTGGCGACTACGCTTATGCAATTATTGATGTTGCAGACGGTAACCCTGAAAATGCTGCCGCTATTGCAGCTATTGAAGGTGTAATCCGTGTTCGTGCTATCTAAAAGCATAATATAATGAAGTCATAGGGCGGCAGAGCTATTCTGTCGCCCTTTTAAAGTTTTGTTTTAATGTCCTATTTTAAATGTTGTGGTAACATTAATAGATTATGGTTTAACTCGTGTGCTAAACCATACTTTCCCGCAATTTTTGATAAAGAATTTTTTTGAATTGAGGAATGAAAATGAGAGGAATAAAAAAATTATCTGCAATTACGCTGACTGCCGTGCTTGCATTTTCTTCTACAGTTACTGCATTTGGCGCAGAAGTAACAGAATCGGTTTCTTACAGCAAATGGGGCAGTAAAACCGTATGCGAAGCATTGGGAATAGATACTGCCGAATACTACAAATGGATTGTAAATCACGATAATGATTCAAGCAATGATTATCAGACTTACGCTGTTTCTAAAAATTATGATTCATCTGTAGGTACTGATTATTATCTCGGTACAAAATATACATCGGGCGACCATCGTACACCAAAAGGAGATACCAAAGGGTACTTTAATACAGATTTATATTCACCAAACAGCGGATATTACTGTGTAGGTTACGGCAGACAAGACGAGCTTAACGGTTCATCGTACAAGCCGCAGATGAACTGCACAGGATTTGTATGGCATATACTTTACAAGTCGCTTGCAAATACCAAGGCACAAAAGGGTCAGTCGGTAAGCTATGCATACGCAAACACTCATATTCCGAGTTATTCGTATGCGGCTTATGATACGGGTCAGGATACATGGATTAATTGGGCAGGCAATAACAATATCAAGACATATTATTTTGACGGTACAAGTGCCATTAATAATGCATTGAACAGCGGAGTGCTTGAAAAAGGCGATATTATTTTTATGCTCGGTACGGCTGACGCTCATGTCGGTATTTTTTACGGCAATAATTCAAAAAATAACAAGTTCTGGCATTCTCAATATAAAAATGTAAATACAATCACAAATATTGAACCGAGGGGTACTTGCTACGGATTGTATGTATATAAAACAGGTTGTTCAAACGGTATTGATCTTAATATTCAGCTTAACAGCACACAAAGCGGATTAAAGGGTACTTCATACGATTATTCACAGTTTGAATACACGGTTTATGCTGACTCGGCTTGTAGAAAGCCTGTCGGAAAAATTGTACCGCAGTCTGACGGATTCGGTGCATTTGGTTTGACGAGCAGTCAACAGTATTCTTCATCAAGTGCGGCTGCGAGAGGTGTGCCTGTTGCAAATACTTCTTATTGGTGCAAAGAAACAAAAACACCGAACGGGTATGTTGCAGACAACACGGTATATAAATTTGAAAAGTCTACATTGACATGGGGCGGTACGGAAAGATACTATGCAGGTGTAGCTGTAAATGAAAATAACCATAAATTAAGCAAAATAAACAAGACGCCTAAAATAGCACTCCGTATTCAGAATGTGTCATCTTATTCCGAATTTACCGAAAATAATGAAAATTATTCACTTAGCGGTGCGGTTTATGAAGTTTATAATTCTGATAACACTTTTTGCGGTTATATGAAAACAGGCGAAGACGGCTGGGTATGCGCAACCTCAAAAGAAAAAACCGACGATGTAAATAATATTAAATGGAATGAAAGTGCGTTCGATTCAGCTCTTTATATGCCGTACGGTAATTATTACGCAAAGCAGGTTGTTGCTCCGAAAGGCTTTGAATTATTCTCTGACAGAATAATTATTGATAATGTTTATCAATATACATGGAGCGGTCTTACAGTTTATTATGCTCAAGCTGAAAATACACCAATAAAGTTGGATACTTCGACAGTAAGAGTAAATCTTACAAATGAGTTTAAAGCCCCGATAAACTGTGCGGAGTTTGAATTGTTTTCAGATGAGGAATGTCAAAATCTTATTGATACGGCAATAACAGACAATAACGGTATAGCCGAATTTGCTAAGCCGTTACAGGTTGGCACTTATTATATTAAGCAGAAAAAATCCGCTGTCGGTTATTTTTACGATTCGACGGTAACGGAAGTTGTTGTTAAAGAAGAAAATATCGGCAGTAATACTGACATATCGTTATTTGCAAAAAGCAAGGGCGATGTGAATAATGACGGTAATATAGATGTTACCGATATAACAGTTATTCAGTTGTTTGTGGCAGGCAAAAAAGCAGAGGACGGTTCGGATTTTGTTGATATAAATGATACCGTCAGCTTTGATAATGCCGATATTGACGGCAACGGAATAATAGATATCAACGATATTACTAATTTTCAGATAATAATTTCAAAGAATAACTGATATTATTTAGTGAAAACTTCCTTTGACATCTGCAAAACTAAAATAGTATAATATATAAAGATGTGTTGCACTACTGCGTAATTCCAATCAGTAGTGCAGCACTTTTTTTGTTTTAAGAGGTGTTTTTATGAAAAAAATAAAAGAAAAAGACAAAATGGAAATTTTGCCTGTTAAAAGCCTTATGCTTAGAATGGGTGTTCCTATGATACTTTCTATGGTACTGCAGGCAGTTTATAATATTGTTGACAGTGCTTTTGTGTCAAATATGCAAGACAACGGAGAGTTGGCGCTCAATGCGCTCACACTTGCGTTTCCGCTGCAAATGTTGATTGTGGCAATCGGAATAGGTACGGGTGTGGGTGTTAATGTTCTTGTAGCAAAAAGCCTTGGAGAGGGTAACAGAAACTATGCCGATAAGGCTGCGGGTAACGGTGTATTTCTTGCTGTTGTTATTTATGCAGTGTTTTTAATATTCGGATTGTTTGGAGTTAAATTATATATCGGCACGCAGACTGCAAACGGAATTGTTTTGGAAATGGCGTGTGATTATTTAAGAATATGCTGCGTATATTCTTTTGGACTTGTATTTTTCTCTCTTTATGAAAAACTTTTACAAGCAACAGGCAAATCGGTATTTTCGACAATTGCACAGATCTGCGGCGCAGTTGCAAATATTATTCTTGACCCTATTATGATTTACGGTTTGTTAGGCTGTCCGAAATTCGGTGTAAAGGGTGCTGCATACGCTACGGTTATCGGTCAAATTATTTCACTTGCGGTTGCTTTTGTTTTTCATATAAAGTTTAACAAAGATATAACCAATAATGTTAAAAACATTAAGCCGTCAGCAAATACAATACTGAACATTTATAAAATCGGTTTGCCTGCAATAATTGCACAGGCACTTATGTCGGTTATGACTTACGGCTTTAATCTTATTTTGGGTACGGTCAGTGAGGCGATGGTAACAGCTTACGGATTGTACTATAAAATACAGCAATTCATACTTTTTGCAGCGTTCGGATTAAGAGATGCCATAACTCCGATTATGTCATATGCGTTTGGAATGAAGAGTAAAAAGAGAATTGACGACAGTATAAAATTCGGCTCAATTTACACAACAGTAATAATGTTTGTAGGTCTGGCGGTAATAGAAATTATAGCTAATCCGCTTTCAAGTGCCTTTGGACTTTCGGGTGAAACACAATTGTTATGTATCGGCGCAATGCGGATTGTTTCTGCAAGTTTTATATTTGCCGGCATTAACATAGCTTTTCAGGGAATGTTTCAGGCAATTAACGGCGGAATGCAGTCGCTGATAGTTTCAGTTTGCAGACAACTTGTGTTTGTATTGCCTCTTGCGTGGATATTTACTGTGCTTGTCAATAAATCAATTTGCGGCGAATGGATAATTTGGCTTTCCGTACCTGTTGCAGAGATTTTGTCTGCCGTTATTTCGGTTGTATTAATGAAAAAGTTATACCAAAAACAGATTAACAATAAAACAGAAGCATAAAAATTCCCCTGCATACTCAAAAATATGCAGGGGAAAGTTTTAATTCTGGTCTTTTATAAATGTAAATGATGTTGTGTTATCGTACGAATAGGTGAGAGTTTGCCTTGTCGCTTCATAACTCAGCTTTTCGCTGTTGCCGTTTAGTGTAGCGTCAACGCTTGTGCCGCTGAAAACATAACTGCCTTTATATTCAATACCCGCAAGCGTTGCGGTACAGCTGCCGTTTCCTTTAAAATTAAATTCAAAATATCCGTCCTTAAGCTCAAGCTCGCTGTATTGTACGGTTTCTCCGTCGATAACGGCAGATACAGGGACCCATTTTCCCTTTAACACCTCATTTTCGCTTTTATCACCGCAGCCGCTGAAAAGAAAAATTACAGCAAAAAGTGATAAGAAAACAGGTAAGGTGCGCTTTATAATACATTTCATTGTGACACATCCCGATATTGATATAATATATATTATTTTATCATTTTTTGCGTTTTTAGTCAATTTGCGGAATGTAAAGTATTTCTAACATATTAATGATATGAATGTGCAAATTGTAAGAATTTATATGAATTACTGGTGACCTTTAAGTTTTGACACCGCTTTTTTCAGTTCCTGCGGTATATCGTCGGCACTTAGTGTATCGTGAATTTTGCAAGTGCCGGCTTTTTGCGCAGTTTCGTAATACCAGCATTTGTAATCTAAAATTCCGAGAGTTTCATTCAGTTTTTCCATTTGAGCAAGTACGGCATCTCTTTGCTTTCTGATAAGTTCAAGTCGCTTGTCAATTGAAGAATCCCCCTCGAGAGTCCAGTCTATAAAAACTTTTATGTCTTTAAGCGACATACCCGTTCTTTTAAGACATTCAATGAGAGTTAATAACTCGTAATCGGAATCGTCAAAAATGCGGATACCGCCGTTTGTACGCTTTACATTCGGCATAAGTCCTTCTTTGTCATAATATCTAAGAGTTGACGGCTGCATATCAAGTCTTTTTGAAATTTCACCTATAGTATATTGCATAAGAACACCTCATTTAAGTTAAAGTAAGCTATAAGTATTTTATCACCTTGAAATTATGATGTCAATAAAATCATAACCGTATACCATTTGGCAATTTGCTGCAAATAATATGATTTTTTATCTCTGCATAATTGACAAATTGCAAGCAAAATGCGATAATATAAAGGTATATTTGTCGGGTAATCTGCCCGAATAAATTGTAAGGAGATATGATTATGGCAAAGGAGCTTGCTAAATCCTACAAACCGTCTGAGTTTGAGGACAGAATTTATGATTTCTGGATGAAGGGCAACTACTTCCATGCAGAAGTTGACAAAGATAAAAAACCATACACAATCGTTATGCCGCCGCCAAACATTACAGGTCAGCTGCATATCGGTCACGCACTTGACCTTACACTTCAGGATACTCTCATTCGTTGGAGAAGAATGCAGGGCTATGCTGCACTTTGGCTTCCGGGTACAGACCATGCGTCTATTGCAACAGAGGCTAAAATCGTTGAGGCTATGCGCAAAGAGGGCGTTACCAAAGATGATTTAGGCAGAGAGGGTTTCCTCAAGCGTGCCTGGGAGTGGAAAGAAGAGTACGGCGGAAGAATTACCCGTCAGTTCCGTAAACTCGGTTCAAGCTGTGACTGGCAGCGTGAGCGCTTTACAATGGACGAGGGTTGTTCTAAGGCGGTTAAGGAAGTTTTCGTAAAGCTTTACAATAAAGGACTTATCTACCGTGGTGAGCGTATTATCAACTGGTGCCCGCATTGCTGCACATCAATTTCAGACGCAGAGGTTGATTTTGCAGAGCAGGAGGGCTTTTTCTGGCATCTCCGCTATCCGTTAAAGGACGGCAGCGGTTATGTTGAGCTTGCTACAACAAGACCTGAAACACTTTTGGGCGATACTGCGGTTGCGGTAAATCCCGATGATGAAAGATATAAAGACATTGTAGGCAAAACACTTATTCTTCCGCTTGTAGGCAGAGAAATTCCTGTTGTTGCCGATGCATATGTTGAAAAAGATTTTGGTACAGGTGTAGTTAAAATTACTCCTGCACACGACCCTAACGACTTTGAAGTCGGCTTAAGACATAACCTTGAAGTAATCAATGTTATGGACGATACAGCCCATATGAACGAAAATGCCGGTAAATATCAGGGTATGGACAGATACGAGTGCCGTGAAGCAATCGTTAAAGACCTTGAAGAGGGCGGTTTCCTCGTTAAGATTGAGCCTCACACTCACAATGTAGGTACTTGCTACCGTTGTAAGACAACTGTTGAGCCGAGAGTGTCAAAGCAGTGGTTCGTAAAAATGGAACCTCTTGCAAAGCCTGCAATCAAGTGTGTTAAGGAAAAGCAGACACAGATTATTCCGGAAAGATTTGAAAAAGTATATTATCACTGGATGGAGAACATCAAGGATTGGTGTATTTCCCGTCAGCTTTGGTGGGGACACAGAATTCCTGCTTGGTATTGTGACGATTGCGGTGAGGTTATCGTAGCAAAGGAAACTCCCGCAGCTTGCCCTAAGTGCGGTAAAAACCATTTGCATCAGGACGAAGATACTCTTGATACATGGTTCAGTTCGGCTTTATGGCCGTTCTCAACACTCGGCTGGCCTGACAAGACACCTGAGCTTGAGTATTTCTATCCTACAAATACACTTGTAACCGGTTATGATATTATTTTCTTCTGGGTTGCAAGAATGATATTCTCTGCTATTGAGCAGACAGGTGAAGCACCGTTCAAGACCGTATTTATGCACGGTATTGTAAGAGATGAGCTTGGCAGAAAGATGTCTAAGTCACTCGGTAACGGTCCTGACCCGATTGATGTTATCAACAGATACGGTGCCGATGCGCTAAGATTCTTGCTTGTAACAGGTAACTCACCGGGAAATGACATCAGATATTCAGAAAAGCGTATCGAGGCTTGTGCAAACTTTGCCAATAAGCTTTGGAATGCTGCCCGTTATGTTCATATGAATATCGACGATTACAATGTAGAAAACAAGCTCCCCGATACTCTTACAACAGAGGATAAGTGGATTGTTTCTAAATTCAATACAGTGGCTAAGGAAGTAAACGAAAACCTTGAGAAATTTGAGCTTGGTATTGCTGTTCAGAAAGTTTACGAGTTCATTTGGGATTGTTACTGCGACTGGTATATTGAACTTGCTAAGACAAGACTTTCGGGTGACGGCGAGGACGCTCAAAATGCAAGACAGGTACTTCTTTATGTACTTGATCAGATTTTAAGACTTCTCCATCCGTTTATGCCGTATGTAACAGAAGAAATTTGGCAGACTATTCCTCACGAGGGTGAAACCGTTATGCTTGCTAAGTATCCGGAGTTCAAGGCAGAACTTGACTTCCCAGAGGATGTTGCCGAAATGGAAAGAGTTATGGACGCTATCCGTGCTATCCGTAACCGCCGCAGTGAGATGAATGTTCCTCCGTCAAAGAAAGCTAAGGTTTATGTTGCAACTAAGTTTGCAGACACATTTACTAACGGCACACCTTTCATTCAGAAACTTGCTTCTGCAAATGAGGTAGAGGTTGCCGAGCATTTTGACATTGAGGGCGCAGTAACGGTTGTTACCGCTGACGCAAAGATTTACATTCCGCTTAGTGAGCTTGTTGACAAAGACGCAGAACTTGCAAGACTTAACAAGGAGCTTGAGCAGGTTAAGAAAAGACTTGCTCAGAGCGAGGGTAAGCTCAATAATGCAGGCTTTGTTGCAAAAGCACCTGAAGCCGTTATCGAAAAAGTAAAGGGTCAGGCTGCAAAGGAAAGAGAGCAGATTGCACTCATTACCGCTGCCATTGACGCTTTAAAATAAAAAATTACAGGGCAGTCTTTGTGACTGCCCTTTGTTTAAGGTGAGTTTTTGTATGGAATGGATATTTAAAAGTTTTGACGAACTTACAAATGAAGAATTATATGCTGTTTTGAAATTGAGATTTGAAGTCTTTGTAATCGAGCAGAATTGCCTTGAAATAGACCCCGATGATAAAGACCGAAAATGTATGCATTTAATACTTGAAGATGACGGTAAAATTATTGGCTATGCGAGAATTTTACCTCCTAATCTTTCATACGATGAGCCGTCTATAGGCAGAATTGTGCTTGATAAGACATACAGAGGAAAAGGACTTGGCAGAGAGATTGTGCAAAAGTGCATTGACTTTATTCACAATATTATGAAGATACAAAAAATCAGGATTTCAGGTCAGGCGTATTTGCTTGATTTTTATAAAAGTTTTGGATTTGTTGTTACCCAAGGCCCGTATCTTGAGGATAAAATACCGCATTATCAAATGCTTTTAAGCTGAAAAATGCCCTTGTCTTGCGACAGGGGCATAATTTATGTGTAAATTAAAGTGTGTGATAGTAAATTACTATGTCTTCGTAATCTCCGCTTTTGAGCAAAAATCCGTTTGGAATTGTACCAAGCTCGACAAAACCGAGTTTTTTGTAAAGATGTCGGGCAGAAAGATTTGACTTTACAACTGCGTTGAATTGTAAAATTTTAAATCCGTTTTCCTTGCCTTGAACAAGGCAGTCCGAAACAAGCTTTTCACCGATATGTAAATTTCTTGCACTGCTTTTTACGGCATAGCTTGCGTTGCAAATGTGACCGCATCTGCCTACATTGTTGGGGTGAAGAATGTATAAGCCTAAAATTTCGTGGCTTTCGGTATTTTCCGCAACTGCACAATATGTTTGTGAACCGAAAAATTCCGCACCGCTGTTTTCGTCAAGTAAATCAAGCTGCGGAAAGGCTATTCCGTCCTCTACAACTTCGTTCCAGATTTTAACCATGGCAGGGTAATCACTTTTGACTGCTTTGCGAATATTTATTTCCATAAAATCAACCTTTTGTGCGTAATCTACTAATATTTTAGCACTTAGTTTTTCTTTGTCAATATGGATTGATTTATCGGTGTAAAAGTATTATAATAAATATTTAAGACAGTACAATTTGATTTGTAAAAATACAGATGTTTACGGTATTAAATTAGATGCGAATAAAAATAAAAGAGGTAGTTTGATGGATTACTTAAAGAGAACCTGGGCAGAGGTATCGCTTGATGCAATTAAGCATAATTTTAATGAAATAAAAAACAAAGTCGGCGGCAGAGCAAAGATTTGCTGCGTTATAAAAGCAGACGGTTACGGTCACGGCGCCGTTGAACTGTCTAAACTCTATGAGCAGCTTGGCGCTGACTTTTTTGCCGTTTCAAATATTGACGAGGGTATTGAAATCCGTGAGGCAGGCGCAAAATTGCCTATTGTAATTTTAGGCTTTACTCCTGCAAATGAGGCTAAGCGACTTGCAGAATACAATATTTCTCAGGCAGTTTACAGCCTTGATTATGCAAAAATGCTTTCTAAGGCTTGTTGTGAGCAGAATGTGGTTTGTAAAATTCACATCAAAGTTGATACCGGTATGAGCAGAATAGGTTTTATGTGTCAGGAATTTCCGAGAGATGATTATTCTGTCGAAGAAATCAGAACAGCCTGCACTCTAAAAAATCTTGAGCTTGAGGGTATGTTTACTCATTTCTGTGTATCGGATGAAGCCGAGGACGGCAAAGACTTTACAGAAAAGCAGTACAGTTGCTTTTCTTATGTAAGGGATAAACTTAAAGAATCGGGAATTAACATTAAGATTTGCCACTGTTCAAACAGCGGTGCTATTGAAGATTACGAGCATACATATTGCGATATGGTAAGAGCGGGTATTATACTTTACGGACTTGCTCCGTCGTATAAAATTCAGAATAATTTAAATCTTATTCCCGCAATGACTTTAAAATCAACGGTTGCATATGTAAAAAATCTTAAAAAGGGTGCTGATATTTCATACGGAAGAACATTTACCGCTCCTAAAGATATGAAGATTGCAACTGTTCCTATTGGATATGCCGACGGTTTTATTCGTCAGAACGCAAAAGACGGATATATGCTTGTCAACGGTAAAAAAGCAAAAATTGTGGGCAGAATATGTATGGACCAGACTATGATTGATGTTACCGATATTGAAGATGTAAAAATCGGTGACGAGGTAGTGATTTTCGGAACAGGCGAAAACGGCGAAATGACAGCCGATGACCTTGCAAAAAATACTGATACTATTAACTATGAAGTAGTTTGCCTTGTAGGCAAGCGTGTACCGAGAATTTATATTAAAAACGGAAAAGTAATGGATGTGATGTATAAGCTATGAGAATGCTTGTTATTGACGGAAACAGTATAGTAAACCGTGCTTTTTACGGTATAAGACCACTTACAACAAAAGACGGTCAGTTTACAAATGCGATTTACGGATTTCTTACAATGCTCACAAAAATAAAAAACGAAGAAAATCCCGATGCGGTAGCTATTGCTTTTGACCTTAAAGCTCCTACATTCCGCCACAAGGCATATGCAGGCTACAAGGCAACAAGAAAAGGTATGCCGGAAGAGCTTGCCTCACAGATTAAACCGCTAAAAGAGCTTTTACAGCTTTTGGGTTATACTCTTGTGACCTGCGAGGGATATGAGGCCGACGATATTTTGGGAACATTTGCAAAGGCTTGCGAGAAAAATGGCAACGAATGTGTGATTGCGACAGGTGACCGTGACAGCTTACAGCTTGTTTCCGATACAACAACAGTGCATCTCTGCACAAACAAGCAAGACATCAGTTATACACCCGCAAAAATTCTTGAGGATTACGGCGTTACACCAAAACAGCTTATAGAAATTAAGGCTATTCAAGGCGATTCGTCCGATAATATTCCCGGGGTAGCGGGAATCGGCCCTAAGGGCGCAGGCGATTTGATTTCACGCTTTGGCAGTGTTGATTACATTTACAGCCATATTGACGAGATAGATGTTAAGGACGGCATCAGAAATAAACTTAAAAATTCCGAGGAAAATGCGAAGTTAAGCCGTATGCTCGGTGAGATTTTCTGCGAAGTTCCTATCAATACAAATGTTGAGGATTACAAAGTCGAATTAAAAGACCCCGAAGAATGTGCGAGGTTTATGGCAAAACTTGAGCTATTCTCGCTTATCGACAAACTCGGATTAAAAGAAATGCCGACAGCGGAGGAAAAGCCTGCAGCTGTGCAGAACTTTGAAGTTGTAGAAAATGCAGATGCTAATGTTCTGTATGAGAATATTAAAAAACAGGGTAAGGTATATTTTAAAACTGATTTTTCTGATATAGAAAATCCTGTTTGCGATATTCTTTTTGACGGTAAAGTTTATATTGTTAAGGATAACGAATTTTTCGACAAACTTCTTGAAAATGAAGAAATTTTGAAATTTACTCACGGTAGCAAGACAGTTTTTGCTTATGCCGATAAGAAGAATATTGAAGTAAAATCGCTTGCGTTTGATATTGAACTTGCGGCATATCTTATTGAGCCGTCATCAAAAGATTACAGTGACGAAAATTTATGTGGCGGTTACGGAATAACGCTTCCGAAAAACGAGAAGTTTTCGGAACTTTCTGCTCTTGCCGTATATGATGTGCTTTGCGAAAAACTTAAGAAAGATATAGATACAAACGAACAGGAAAAGCTATTGACAGATATTGAAATTCCTCTTGCAAAGGTGCTTGCTAAAATGGAGAACATCGGATTTGCCGTTGACAGGCAGGGTATAGAGGACTACGGCAAGATATTGCACGAACAGATAAAAAATCTTGAAAATGAGATATACACAAGCATCGGTTATGAATTTAACATAAATTCTCCGAAACAGCTTGGCAAGGCGCTTTTTGAAGATTTAGGACTTCCGTGTAAGAAGAAAACAAAAAGCGGCTACAGCACAAACGCAGAGGTGCTTGAAAGTCTGCGCTACGAACATCCTGCGGTTGAAATGGTGCTTTCGTACCGTACGCTTGCAAAACTTTATTCAACCTATTGCGAGGGGCTGTTAAAGGTTATTGCCGAGGACGGCAGAATACACTCAAGTTTTAATCAAACCGAAACCAGAACGGGAAGAATCAGCTCAACAGAGCCTAATTTACAAAATATCCCTGTCCGTACAGAAATTGGCAGAGAATTGAGAAGGTTTTTTGCCGCAAGAGAGGGTTGGGTGCTTGTTGATGCCGACTATTCTCAAATTGAATTAAGAGTGCTTGCTCATATTTCGGGCGATAAGAATATGATAGAGGCATTTAATACGAATGCCGATATTCACACTATTACAGCGTCACAGGTGTTTAATATGCCTGTTGAAATGGTTAATTCCACAATGCGCAGTCGTGCCAAGGCGGTAAACTTCGGTATAGTTTACGGAATCGGTGCTTACTCACTTGCTAAGGATATTAAAGTAACCAATAAAGAGGCATCTAAATATATTAAAGACTACCTCGCTCATTACAGCGGCGTTGACGAATATATGAAAAATGTCGTTGAAAAAGCAAAGCGTGACGGTTATGTTGAAACAATGTTCGGCAGAAGAAGATATTTGCCTGAACTTAGCTCGGGCAAGCATATGATGAGAGCTTTTGGTGAGCGTGTGGCAAGAAATATGCCGATTCAGGGCACTGCCGCAGATATTATCAAAATCGCAATGATTAAAGTTGACGAAAGAATGAAAAAAGAGGGCTTGCAGGCAAGACTTATTTTGCAGGTGCACGATGAGTTGATTGTCGAGGCTCCCGAAAACGAAAAGGAAACAGTGGCAAAGCTGTTGCAGGAGGAAATGGAAAACGCCGTAAAACTTTCTGTTCCTCTTACCGCCGACGCTGCTGTTGGAAGGACTTGGTACGATGCCAAAAAATAAAATTATGTTTGTATGCACAGGCAATACTTGCCGCAGCCCTATGGCAGAGGCTGTTTTTAACCGTTTTGCAGAGGAAAAAGGACTTGCCGTAAGGGCAGAGAGTATGGGTACAACAACTGTTACGGGTATGCCTGTTTCTGAAAATTCGGTTGAAGTCTGCAAAGAAATCGGTATTGATATTTCGGATATGCATTCTACGGCTTATTCCGATAAAAAACTTGACGAATACGATAAATTTTATTGTATGTCGACAAGCCACAAGTTTTTTCTTATGACACAGTGCGCTGTCCCTGCCGATAAAATCGAGGTTATTAATGTTGCCGACCCGTATATGTGCGGTGTTGAGGTTTACAGACAGTGCCGAGATGAAATTTGCAGTGCCGTTAAGGAAATTTTAAAACAATATGAGAATTGAAGAAATGAAAGAAAGCCACCTTTTACAGGTGGCAGAGATTGAAAATAAATGCTTTTCTCATCCGTGGTCATTAAAAAGTCTTGAGTCTGAACTAAAAAACAACGGCTCGCATTTTTATGTAAGTGTTGAGGACGATAAGGTTCTCGGCTACATAGGAATGAATGTTGTTGTTGACGAAGGATATATTTTTAATGTGGCGGTTGATGAAAACGCACGAAAAAAGGGCATAGGTACGGCTTTGATAAATACTCTTGTTACCTTTGCCAAGAAAAGCAGCCTGGCTTTTTTGACTCTTGAGGTAAGACAATCCAATGAAAATGCAATAAGACTGTATTCAAACGCAGGCTTTGTTAAGGTGGGGGAGAGAAAGAATTATTATTCTGAACCTGCCGAAAACGCAATACTGATGACAAAGTATTTTTGATAAAACGAAAGGATTATTTTTATGAAGATACTTGCAATAGAGTCCTCTTGTGACGAAACCGCAGCAGCGGTTGTTGAGGACGGAAGAAAAGTTATATCCTCTGTTGTTGCCTCTCAGGTTGAGGAGCATAAACTGTATGGCGGTGTTGTTCCCGAAATTGCATCCCGCAGACACGCCGAGGCAATAGTGCCCGTTGTAAAAAACTCGCTTGAGCAGGCAGAACTTACTTTAAAAGAAATAGATGCAATTGCGGTTACATACGCACCCGGTCTTATAGGGGCTTTGCTTGTAGGAGTTAATTTTGCAAAGGGACTTTCTCTTTCAACAGGACTTCCGCTTGTTCCGACCCATCATTTAAGGTCGCACATTGCCTCTAATTATATTTCTAATCCCGATTTAAAACCGCCGTTTCTTTGCCTTGTTGTTTCGGGCGGTCACAGTCATATTGTAATGGTTGAGGATTACACAAAAATGCGCATTATCGGCAAAACAAGAGATGATGCGGCAGGCGAGGCATTTGATAAAGCGGCAAGAACTATGGGTATGCCGTATCCGGGCGGAATTGCACTTGATAAGGTAGCAGAGGACGGCGATCCTTTTGCATTTAAGTTGCCAAGACCTACCGTAAGCGGTTCACAGTATGATTTCAGCTTTTCGGGACTTAAAACAGCTGTAATAAATCTAATTCATAATTCTGCGCAAAAGGGAATAGAACTTAACAAGGCAGATGTTTGCGCATCTTTCAGATATGCGGTTGTTGACTGTTTAAAAACCAATTTTTTGAAAGCGGCAGAAGATTTAAAGGTTGACAAGCTGGTTATTGCGGGTGGTGTGTCTGCAAACCGACTTTTGCGTTCTTCTTTACAGGAAGAATGTGATAAGCACGGACTTGCTTTTTATATGCCCGAAAAATCTCTTTGCGGTGACAATGCGGCAATGGTTGGCTCGCAGGGATATTATGAATTTTTAAGCGGAAATATTGCAAGCACAGACCTTAATGCTTTTGCCACTATGAGTATTGAACTGTAAATAAATATGTATTAATTTGCGGCATTTATTAATTAATTGTTGACATTTGTTGATTTGTACTTTATAATAAACATTAAGGCAAATTATGTATATTTACAGTGGTTTGCTGATTTTATGCTTACAAATTTATGGAGGAAAAAGATGGACAATTACAACAATAACGGCTACAACAACGATTCTTTGAATAACCCACAGGGCAACGGCCCGGATCCACAGCAGAATAACTACTCAAATCAGGGTTACCAGCAGCCTTACGGTACAGACAATAATCAGGGTTACCAGCAGCCTTACGGTACAGACAATAATCAGGGTTATCAGCAGCAGTCATATGGTGCAAATGATTATCAGCAGCCATACGGTTCACAGCCTGATTACAGTAACTACAATCAGAATAACTATCAGCAGCAGTATCCTAACTACAATCAGTATCCTGTAGAGGATAAAAGCGCAAAGAATAATGCTACTGCATCACTTGTACTCGGTATTATAGGTCTTTGCTGTTGTGCTCCTTGCGGTATAGTTGGTCTTATTCTTGGTATTAATTCTAAAAAGGCAAAGCCTGAAAATAACGGACTTGCAACTGCAGGTATCATTCTTTCTATTATTGCTTTAGTAATATGGGCAATACTTCTTATTACTCAAATTGTTTCAGGCGCATTTATCAGTTCAATTTCCTAATTTACTATTAATTTTATTACATAGCAAGCAACAAGCGGACTATATGTCTGCTTGTTTTGCTTTGGGGTGATTTTTATTATTAAGCCGTGCAAAACATATCAAAAAATTTTGGTTTTAATTTTACCGTTTGCCTTACTTTTTTTGTGTTATCTGATTTGTGCTTTTGCGTTTAAGTACATTTCATTGCCACCGTGTTATATACATCATTTTACAGGTTTGTATTGCCCCGGCTGTGGAGCGACAAGGGCGGTATATGCGCTTGTTCACGGAGATATTCTGCTTTCGCTAAGGCAAAATGCTTTTTTAGCGGTTGGAATAGTTATTGTGCTTATTCTGTATATTCAGTTCGTACTCCGTGCTTTTGGTAAAAAAATCAATACATTTATTAATACGCAAGGTTTTATATGGATAATGTTTGCTTTATTGATTGTTTATACAATTTTAAGAAATATTTTTCCCGCACTTGCTCCTGTGGAGATTACATATTAAGCAGGTTTGTAAAATGATAATATTTTCAATAAATTATTGACATTAAAATAACTGTATTTTATAATTATATTGAGTAGGTTATATTAATTTGCTTTTGTGGCTTATTAAAATTTGGAGGAAAACTATGGACAATTACAACAACGATTCTTGGAACAATAACCAAAATCCACAGCAAAATCAGAATACATATTCTGCACAGGACTATCAGCAGCCATACGGTTCGCAAAACTATTCCGCACAGGATTACCAGCGACCATATGGGACTGACAACAATCAAAATTATCAGAATTCTTACGGCACAGGTTACAATCAGACTCCGTCTTATCAGCAGCCTAACTATAACAATATGAGCAATGACGAAGAGCATGTTTCTGTTCTTCACTGGATTGGAATTTTCTGCCTTAATATCATTCCGTGCGTAGGCCCTATTGTTTATCTTATTATGATGTTTGTTTGGGCTTTTGGCAGCACACCTAAAAAGTCACTTAAGAATTTTGCAAGAGCACAGCTTATCTTGTCTGCGATTGCATTAGGTATTATGATTATTATGATTATTATTTCAGCAGCAACAGGTGCTGCTTTATTCAGCGGTTCAAGCAGCTATAATTATTATTAATTTTTACATCAAATTTATATACGAGGTGGTATAAATAATTACTCCATATAAAACATATCAAAAAATATTGGTATTTATATTACCGTTTGCATCTGTTGGTATGGCGTATTTGTTTTCGTTGTATGTTTTCAGATACATAACATTACCGTCTTGTTATTTATACGAGCTTACAGGAATTTACTGTCCCGGGTGCGGCTGTACAAGAGCGGTTTATGCGCTAATTCACGGAGATGTTATATTGTCGTTAAAGCAAAATCCGTTGGTTATAGTTTCTCTTGCTACATTATTTGTACTTTATATTGAACTCGTTTTCAGAGCTTTCGGAAAAAAACTGCGCACATTTGTACACAGCAAATACTTTTTATGGGGTGCGTTTATAGCGATAATGATATATACGGTATTGAGAAATATCTTTCCGCAGCTTGCTCCGATAGAGCTTGTGTAAAATTAAAACTTTATAATTCGGTAGAAAGGCAATGTAAAAGTTGCCTTTTTATTTTTGAAAAAATTTTTCGGAAAAGTGTTGACAAATACTCGACAATAGTATATCATATAAATACAGTAATCATTACTGATTTATATGATAATTATAGAAAATATGAATTAGAAAGGGTTGAACTTTATGGCAAATAAATATGCCGGTACACAGACAGAGAAAAATTTACTTGAGGCTTTTTCAGGTGAATCACAGGCAAGAAATAAATATACTTACTTTGCGTCAAAGGCTAAGAAAGACGGATTTGAGCAGATAGCTTCATTATTTCTGAAAACAGCAGATAATGAAAAAGAACATGCAAAGATGTGGTTTAAAGAATTGAACGGTATTGGCAGTACAGCAGAAAATCTTGCCGCAGCTGCAGAGGGCGAAAAGTACGAGTGGACTGATATGTACGAAGGTTTTGCAAAGACAGCGGAGGAAGAGGGATTTCCTGAACTCGCAAAGAAATTCCGTATGGTCGGTGCTATTGAAAAAGCACACGAAGAGCGTTACCGTGCATTACTCCATAATGTTGAAATGCAGGAAGTGTTTGCAAAGAGTGAAGTTAAGGTATGGGAATGTCGTAACTGCGGTCATATTGTAGTAGGAGAGAAAGCTCCGCAGGTTTGCCCTGTGTGCGCTCACCCACAGTCATACTTTGAAATTCACGAAGAAAATTATTGATTATTGACAGAGTTTACTGTATAATAATTTAAATTCAAAAGATTTTAAATATAGTTTAGCAAACTGTTTTGCCAAGTAACTATAAAAGTATTTTGTTAAACCGTAATTAATAAAGAAAATAGAACAATATAAAAACAGCAGTCTATATCGTAAAGTAATAATGACTGCTGTTTATTTTATCAGTTATTTGTTTTATCGGCTAAAATTCCCGATAGCTTTTTTAATGCCATAAAACTCTCTTCGCTTATATCGTGCTCAATTTTACATGAATCTTCATAAGCTGTTTCTTCGCTTACACCGAGAGAAATTAAAAGTTCGGCTATATAATTATGCTTTTCAAGAATTTTCTGCGCAATATTCATTCCGCTTTCGGTAAGGGTGATATAACCCTCGCTGTCCATAAGAATGTAATCGTTTTCTCTTAGTTTTTTCATGGCAACGCTTACGCTTGGCTTTGAAAAACCGAGAAGATTTACTATGTCGATAGAACGAACGCATCCTCTTTTTTGTTTAATTAAAAGTATAGCCTCGAGGTAATCTTCGGCTGACTTGTGGACTGATAATGACAATAAAAACACTCCTTGAACAATGATAATATTAATGTTCAATCCCTTAATACATAAAATTAATAAAATATTACAAAAAGATTATATAACTATTTCTATTTATTGTATCATATTTTTATTAAAAAGTAAAGTTATTAAATTTTATTATTAAATATTTTTAAGTATAAAAATTCACTTGATATTTTTGGTGATTTAGCGTAAAATGTAAGGCAAAGGCCAGTATATAAATTTATTTGTAATATAAAATGAAAGGACGATTTTTATGTCACAAAATCCTGTAGTTACTATTGAGATGGAGAACGGCTCTGTTATTAAAGCCGAGCTTTATCCCGAAATTGCGCCAAATACAGTTAATAATTTTCTTAGCCTTGTAAATAATGGCTATTATGACGGACTTACTTTTCACAGAGTTATTTACGGTTTTATGATTCAGGGCGGTTGTCCTGAAGGAACAGGTATGGGTGGTCCCGGTTACTCAATTAAAGGCGAATTTGCTGTTAACGGCTTTGAAAATAACCTCAAGCACACAGAGGGCGTACTTTCTATGGCTCGTTCAATGATGCCTGACTCTGCAGGTTCACAGTTCTTTATTATGCATAAAAATGCTCCTCATCTTGACGGACAGTATGCAGCATTCGGTAAAGTAATTGAGGGTATGGATGTTGTAAACCGGATTGCCGAGTGTGATACTGACTTTGCAGATAAACCTCTTGACGCACAGGTTATGAAAAAGGTGACAGCCGAAACATTCGGTGTTGAGTATCCTGAACCTGAAAAGTGCTGACGAATATACATTATACATAGAAAGGAAATCACTATGAATGTTTTGCTGACCGGTGGCGCAGGCTACATTGGTACACATACTTGTATTGAACTTATAAATGCAGGCCATACTGTAGTAGTTGCGGATAATTTTTCAAACAGTTCTCCAAAAGCTATTGAGAGGGTAGAGGAGATTACAGGCAAAAAAATTCCGCTTTACAACATTGATGTTTGCGATGTTGAGGCTTTGGACAAACTTTTTGCCGAAAATAAAATTGATGCAGTAATTCACTTTGCAGGTCTTAAGGCAGTAGGCGAGAGCTGCGAAATTCCTGTAGCTTACTACAGAAACAATCTTGATTCAACGCTTGCTTTGCTTGAGGTTATGAAGAAATATTCAGTAGCAAACTTTGTATTCAGCTCATCCGCTACTGTATATGGTATTCCAAAGAGTGTTCCGCTTGTTGAAACAATGCCTACAGGCTGTACAAACCCTTACGGTTGGACAAAGCTTATGAATGAGCAGATTCTTACAGACGCAGCAAAGGCTGACAGCAACCTTTCCGTAGTTCTTTTAAGATATTTCAATCCGATCGGTGCTCACGAAAGCGGTAGAATCGGCGAAAATCCTAACGGTATTCCAAACAACCTTATGCCTTATATTACACAGGTTGCTGCAGGTAGACTTAAAAGACTCGGTGTGTTCGGTAATGACTATCCTACACATGACGGCACAGGCGTAAGAGATTATATCCATGTTGTGGATCTTGCAAAAGGTCATGTAAAAGCTATTGATTATGCCGAACAGCACAAGGGCACAGAGATATTTAACCTTGGCACAGGTACAGGCTACAGCGTACTTGATATTGTTAAGGCATTCAGCAAGGTTAATAATATTGAAATTCCTTATGATATAAAGCCGAGAAGAGCGGGCGATATAGCAGAATGTTACGCCGATCCGACAAAAGCATATGAAATTCTCGGTTGGAAAGCCGAAAAAAATCTTGAAGATATGTGCCGTGACTCTTGGAACTGGCAATCTCATAATATTAATGGTTACGAATGACCGAAAAAACAATCTTGTTTTTGTGCAATTAACCAAAATAACACAAATTTATAAAAATAACTCTCCAAAGTGTCAAAATCATTTGACTTTTTGGGAGTTTATATTATATAATAGAATAGCTTATAGAAGCATTATTATTAAAGGAGGAAAAAGAAAATGTTCAAAAAAGCATTAAGCCTTGTTGTCTCTCTGATGCTTATGGTAACTTCATTGTCATTTGCAGCAATTTCAGTTTCTGCTGCAGATACAACATATGTAGTTGCCGGCGCAGAAGAACTTTGCGGCGTTTTATGGAAGGGCAGCCCAGAAGAAGCTCCTGCAAATGTTATGACAGACAATGGCGACGGTACTTACACAAAAGTATTTACCAATGTTCAGCCGGCATCAGGTCTTACACTTAAGGTTGTAGAAAATGGTGCTGACGGTTCACAGAACTGGATTGGCGACGCAACAGGCAATAACATTACATTTAATGTAACTGCTGCAAGTGATGTAACAGTAAAATTTGATTCTTCTACTAAAGAAATCACTGTTACAGGCGACGGCGTTCAGTTTGTAACAAATCTCGATATCAAGAGCATCAATGCTGTTGGTAACGGCGATCCTGAAGATGCAGCTTGGTTAAACGGTGCAGCTTGGGATCCTGCAGCTAACCCTATGACAGAAGTTTCAGAAAAAGTTTATGAGATTACATTCAAGAATGTAACTAAGTTCGACAACTATCAGGTTAAGTTTGCCGCTAACGGCGGATGGACTGACAGTTGGGGCAGTGCAGCGGAAAACTTCACACCTGAATCAGGCGTAGAGTTTGACGCAGCATATAACGGAGAGAACCTTACCGTTAATGTTCCTTATGAATTTGCTGATGTAACACTCAAGCTCGACCTTACAAACTTCGACTATGCTACAAAGGCCGGTGCTAAGGCAACCGTTACAGTAACTGAAGTGTCAACTCCTGCTGAAACAACAGAAATTGCTACAACAGAAGCAACAACTGCTCCTGCTACACAGGCAACAGCTGCTCCGGAGAAAGCACCTCTTACAGTAAATGCAACATCTAATGTATTCTCAACAGCAAAAGCAGAATACAACAGCGAAACAAAGCAGGTAACAGTATGCTACTATCTTGGTACAAATTGTGACCTTGTAAACCTCGAATGGTACTTCACATATGACAGTAACATATTTGAGGTAAACAACAAGAACAACCTTGATTCAACAGGTAAGAAACTTGGTATTATGCCACAGATTACAAGCAGTTCTGTAATCAACACAAGTATCCCCGGCAAGGTAAACGCCAACTCTTCTGACCTTGGCCTTTACACAATTGATGCAAAGGTTCCGTTTATTAAGATTGTTTTAGATGTAAAGGGTAATCCTGAAAATGTTGAAACAAATGTAAACCTTAATGTAAGAGTTCTTACAAAGGGCGAAATGGACTTTAATACAATGAGAGTTGATCCTGATACAATGGTATCATTCGTACTGGAGTATAAAATAGTAGATCCTTCATATATTGTTTCTGCTGAAACAAAACTCACAGAGTCAACATTTGTTCCATCGACAGAGTCAACAGAAGCTCCTGAAACAACAGTTCCTGAAACAACAGTTCCAGAAACAACAGTTCCTGAAACTACAGTTCCGGAAACAACAGTTCCTGAAACTACAGAAGAAGTTCCTGCTGGTGCTCTTACTGTAAATGCTACTTCTAACTTATTCCCTGCATCATCTAATGTTGTTGCAGGTGACGAAGAGTATGTAACAGTAACTTATTACTTTGAGTCAGAGAAGAATGTTCTTAACGCAGACTTCAACCTTACTTATGACCCAACAATGCTCGCTCTTGACAGTGTTATGACTCCTTACACAAACGGTGTAGTAGTAAACTCTGCAACAGCAGGCAAGGTTTATGGTAATATGTCAAGCCTTGAGCTTTACAATTTCAACCAGAAGACACCATTTGTTTCAGTTGTATTCAAGAAACTTGGTCTTGGCGAAACAGATGTAAACCTCACAGTTGATAACCTTACACTCTCACTTGCAAACGCTGAGGGCGTAACAGACGAGGCTCAGGAAGAGGGTCTTGTAAGAGATGGCGTTCTTGCTGAAACATCAACAAAATATTCAGTTGAAACTGAAATTCAGGCAGGTAAAGTTACACCTGTTGTTCCAACAACAGCTGAACCAACAACAGCTCCTGCTCCTGCAGGTTCAACATATGTTGTAGCAGGTTCAGAAGAACTTTGCGGTGTTTTATGGAAGGGTAGCCCGGAAGAAGCTCCTGAAAATGTTATGACAGATAACGGCGACGGTACATACACTAAGGTATTTACCAATGTTCAGATTGCTGATTCACTTCAGATTAAGGTTGTAGAAAATACAGCTGATGGCGGTCAGAATTGGATCGGTGATAACGGCGGAGACAACAATATAACCTTTAATGTTCTTGCCGCTTGTGATGTAACAGTTACATATGACAGCAATACACGCAAAATCACTGTTTCAGGTGACGGTGTTCAGATCGTTTCTGATATTGAAATCAAAAGCATGCATGCTGTTGGTAACGGTGACCCTGATGATGAATCATGGTTAAACGGCGTAGCTTGGGATCCAACAGCTAATGAGATGGAGCAGGTTGCAGATAAGGTTTATGAGATTACATATCACAATGTACCTGAGTTTGACAACTACCAGGTTAAGTTCGCAGCTAACGGCAAGTGGGCTGACAGCTGGGGCAGTGCAGAAGAGGGCTTCACACCTGAATCCGGCGTTGCATTTGACGCTGTATACAACGGTCAGAACCTCACTGTAAATGTACCATATGAATTTGCTGATGTAACACTCAGAATTGACCTTTCAAACTTCAACTATGCTACAAAGCTTGGCGCAGTTGCTACAGTAACTGTAACAGAAGCTTCTCAAGTACCAACAACAGCTCCTGAAACAACAGTTCCGGCAACAACAGTTCCTGAAACAACAGTTCCAGCAACAACAGTTCCTGCAACAACAGTTCCTGCAACAACAATTGCACAGAATACAACAACACCTAATACAACTCTTGCTCCTGCAACAGAAGATGCAACATCTTCAACAGGCGCAACAGTTAAGCCGGGTACAGCCGATACAGCTAACAACGGTAACAATGGCAACAATGCAGCCAATAACAACAATGGTACAGTTAAGACAGGTAATGCTTCTATGGCAGTAGTTATCCTCCTTGTACTTGTATCAGCTACCGGTGTAGTTTACTTTACCCGCAAGAAGGTTAAATAATCTTTTATAAGCATTAATAAAACTTAGTTTTTTTCACCCTCTGAGAAATCAGGGGGTGTTTTTTGTTTATAATTCAGAAGTCTAAATTATGGTTTAGCAAATTGTTTCGGCAAGTAATTATAAAAGTTTGGTCGACCTTTTCAAAGGTCGTGGGTGTGGGCAAGGCCCACAAATACTTTCCGTTTACGCAATCTGACGATAGCCAAACAGCTCGCTGTTTGGCGACTTGAACACAACGGCGTTAGCCTTAAAAAGCGATAGCAATAAGAAAGCCATTCGATATATAATGAAAAGTTAATCATTTCTTTTATAAAAGGCTGTCGCCTGTTTTTCAAACTATGTGCAAGCACGCAAACAGCGTGGCTGTTTGCGCCTGATAAATTGTTATATCGGAAGATTTTATGGGCGCTGCCCAAACCCGCAATTTTTGAAAAAATTGAGTAAACTTTTTTGCTTTTGGGAGGATAATTTAGCGTTAGCTAAATTTCAATGCCCGACCGACACTCTGCTCAACCACAATTTATGGTGTTTATCTTATGTTTAAAATATAACTCAACATAGATTTATTTCTTTTTTAAAATTATCACATAAAATTCAAATTAAATTTTATATAAGTTCGTTGAAATTTTGTTTATAATATTATATAATAAATATATTATATATAAGGAATTGATTTTATGTTTAAAAAAATTAAAACTACATTAGCTTGTTGTTCTGCACTTATGATGCTTTGCGCTGTACCTCTAAATGCAAATGCGGCGGAAGAAGTGAAAATTAACGATGCTGCTTCTGTTGCTGTGGGGGACACATTTACATATTCAATGTATATTGCTGATGCATCAAAAGATGTAATGGGTATGCAGGCATATGTTTTTTATGATACAGATTACCTTGAAATTGACACTGATTCTATTAATTTTGATAATTTGAACGGTGTGATTTATAATGGAAATCTTGACGGATATATGACTTTTAATTTCTCTGATATATCAAATTATGCAAGCTTTTCATCCCGTACACAGCTTGTATCTATGAATTTTAAGGTTAAAAAATCCGGAAATACTAATGTTACATATTTTATTAAAGAAATGTATGACAGCGATATGAATACTCTTACTGCATATACCATAACCTATGATATTAAGTCAGACGGAGAAACTGTTGTGTCAGAAAAAACACCGATTGTTGAAGAAGCGGAAAAATATATAAATACTTACCAGGGAAATTTTATTAATTATATAGACGGTAAAGGAAATGATAATACAGATGAAAAAACGGACCATAAAGCTGTAATCGGCGAAAAAACAACAATGATGCCGCAGAATAACCAAGGCAATACGCAATATGTTGATGTGCAGAAATCGGGTTCGGGTGCATCGGTTACAACGATTGTAATCGTTTGCGGCTTGCTGCTGATAGGCGGAGCAATCGGCGGAGTTATGTATTTCAGACATAAAGAAAATACGAAAAACGGTTTGAATACTGATAGTGACAATATTGACAACGATATGACTTAAAGTGACGAACAGTTTTGACTGTTTATTGCAAAATTAAAAATTGTTTAAAAATTGTTTAAAAATTGTAACTGATTTTTGGTTATTATTACACCCTATAATCGACCTGTTTTTTTGAAAAAGCCTTGATTTTTTGAGCAAATTATTATATAATTGTCATACCGAGTATATCGGAAACATATTTTTATAGGAGGAAATTTCTAATGTCCAAGAAAATCATTAGTCTTATGTTGGCTATGGCTCTTTCTGCTTCAATGGTAGCAGTTGCAGCAGTTAGCGTTTCAGCTGACACAGACAGCGATGGTTACTATGTTCCTTCAGAGGGAACTGAAACATATAGATATTATTTCTATATGCCACAGAGATGGGAAAATGAGTTCACAACAACAGCAGGTGCATACTGGTGGGAAGGTACAGATCTTTGCGAAACATGGCAGGATATGTATAAGGTTAAAGAAACTGAGAACGAAAACATTTTCTGTATTGATGTTCCAACGGATGTTCCTAAGCTAGTCTTCAACAACTATGTTGACGGCGGTGCAGACCCAGAGGCTCCTCAGTACACAAAGGGTGCTCAGACATCAGATGTTACATGTGTAGACGATGATGGTGATGATGCTTGGGGTTACTGGCCTAAAACTGATGAAGACGATCCTAGTAACGAGCTTTATCCGGAAGGTATCAGAAATTTTAATAACATGATTTATGTTATTGATGAAAACAGAATTGAAGAGAACCCACTCAACCAGAAGCTTACATGCCGTGGTCAGTGGTACTACTACTATGGTAACGGCGAATATGGTTACACACCTGTAAAGGGTGACGGCGCTGTTTACAACACAGAGTATATGTCATTTGAAAAGGCACTTAAGGATAAAGAGGACGGTGTTAAACCAACACCAACAGAGCCTGACTCAACTGTAGCTACAACAGAGGCAGTTGAAACAACAGCTTCAGAGGAAGCTACAACAGCTCCTGCTCCTGTTTCAAAGCCTGCTCTTACAGTAAATGCTAAGTCAAACGTCTTCTCAGATGCTAAGGCTGTGTATGATAACTCAACAAAGCAGGTTACAGTTACTTACTACCTTGGCACAGACAGAGATCTCGTAAACCTTGAGTGGTACTTAAAATTTGATAACACTGTTCTTGAGTATAACAACAAGTCAAACCTTGATGCTACTGGCAAGAAACTCGCCATTATGCCACAGATTCCAAGCGGCTATGTTTTTAATACAAGCCTTCCGGGAAAAATCAATTCTAACGCTTCTGACCTTGGTCTTTACGCAATCGACTCTAAGAAGCCATTTATACAGGTTACATTTGATGTAATCGGTGAGCCTGAAAATGTTGAAACAACTATCGACCTTGACGTAAGAGTTCTTACAACAGGCGAGCTTGACCCCGACAAAATGCAGGTTGATGCTTCAACAATGAACTCGTTCGTAGTTGATTCTGAAATTAAGGATCCTTCAGTTCTTAAGGTTGCTAATACAACTCTTACAGAGTCAACATATGTAGCGCCAACAGTTCCTGAGACAACAAAGGCTCCTGAAACAACAAAGGCAACTGAGACAACAAAGGCTCCTGAAACAACAAAGGCAACTGAGACAACTAAGGCTACTGAAACAACAAAGGCTACTGAGACAACTAAGGCTTCTGAAACAACAATAGCTCCTGCAACTGAAGATGCTACATCATCGACAGGCGCAACAGTTAAGCCGGGCACAGCTGATACAGCTAATAACGGCAACAACACAACTAACAATGATAACGGCACAGTTAAGACAGGTGACGCTACACTCGCAGTTGTAATTCTTACTCTTCTTGTTTCTGCTACAGGCGTAATGTTCGTCATTCGCAAGAGAGAGATGTTCTAATCTTAATTAGTAATAATTTAGATTTCTTTGGGCTGACCTGACAGGTCAGCCCATTTTTGATATTATGATTAAGAATAAATTTCAGAAAAATTGTGTAAATTATGGTTTGTAAAATGTTTTACCAAATAATTATAAAAGTTTGGTCAACCTTTTCAAAGGTTGTGGGTGTGGGCAAAGCCCAC
>OHGZ01000310.1_pt1 | contig 40657 bp, 37 predicted proteins | sample 1567851 | NCBI WGS metagenome assembly OHGZ01 (sample SAMEA3879563, study PRJEB24766) | human gut metagenome | biome: human-associated habitat; feature: feces | place: USA | collected 1985/1987 | reverse complement strand
TAGCGTTAGCTAAATTTCAATGCCCGACCGACACTCCGCTAAACCATAATTTATTATTGCTATCCAAGCATTTAGAATAGAACCCTTACAAAAAATTTCACAAAACAAAAGGACTGCTTTTGAGCCGCCCCCTCAAAAGTCAGACTAAAAATCTAACGATTGTAGGTCGGCTCATTATTATAGGCAGTCCTTAATCTCACGCTTCGGTATTATATTTTTTCGGCTCGGTTTCATACACATTATTGCCCTTACTGTCAATTGCTACAATGCAAGGAAAATCTTCGACAGTATATCTTCTGACCGCCTCTGTTCCCAAATCTTCGTAACACAGCATTTCTTCTTTTTTAATGCTCTTTGCTATCAAAGCGGCGGCACCGCCGATTGCCGCAAAATACACACAGCCGTTACGGACAATAGCGTCTATTACTTCCTTATTTCTTGCGCCTTTGCCTACCATTCCTTTTAATCCGAGGTCAAGCAATGCAGGTGCGTACTTATCCATTCTATAACTTGATGTAGGGCCTGCCGGACCTACTGCGTATCCGGGTTTTGCAGGTGCAGGGCCTACATAATAAATTATTTCGCCCTTAATATCTACAGGGAGGTTTTCGCCTTTTTCGATAAGCTCAAAAAGTCTTTTATGTGCCGCATCTCTGCCTGTAAGCATTGTGCCGCTAAGCAAAACGCTTTCGCCTGCTTTTAAATTTTTTATATCTTCATCGCTGAGCGGTAATGTTAATTTTTTAGGCATAGTTCTCTCCCCCTTAAATTTCTGCGCTTGCGTGTCTTGCCGCATGGCAACAAATATTTACCGCAACAGGCATACCTGCGATATGAGTCGGCGAAGTTTCAATATTAACTCCGATTGCTGTTGTAGTTCCTCCAAGACCGGCAGGACCGAATCCCATTTTATTTATGCTCTCAAGCAATTCGTCCTCAAGTTTTGCATAACGCTCGTCTTCATTGTGTGTGTCAATTGCTCTGAATGTTGCCTTTTTTGCAAGCTGGGCACATCTTTCAAATGTACCGCCGATACCTACGCCTACTACAATAGGTGGGCACGGGTTAGGACCTGCGGTTCTTACAGTATCAAGAATAAATTTTTTTACACCCTCAATTCCGTATGACGGAGTAAGCATTTTTATTGCAGACATATTCTCACTGCCAAAGCCTTTGCCGCCGGCAGTAATTTTTATTTTGTCACCTTTTACAATTCTTGTATGAATAATGGCAGGTGTGTTATCTTTTGTATTTAATCGGTCAAAAACAGGGTCATTTACTACACTTTTTCTCAAGTAGCCGTCCTTATAAGCCTGTCGTACACCCTCGTTTACCGCATCTTCAAAACTGCCGTCCTCAATAACGACCTTATCGCCGTACTCTACAAACAAAATTGCCATACCTGTATCCTGGCAAAGAGGTACTTCTTCCTTTGCGGCAAGTTTGTCATTCTCAATAATCTGTGTAAGCACACTTTTGCCTACTTTTGACTTTTCGTTTTCTCTTGCTTTTTCAAGAGCGGTCATAATATCTTTGCCAATAAAATAGTTGCAGTCGAGAAAAAGCTGTTTTACCGTTTCTGTTACGGTTTCAGCCTTAATTTGTCTGATATTCATACTCAAATTCCTTTCGGTGTGATTTATCCGTATCTTTTATTATAAAACTTTTTGTGACTTATTTCAATGAATTTCTGCATAATGGTTTTAAAAAAGTGGTAAATAATGGTTAAGCCGACTTTCGGTTTGACAATCAAATTTTATTTATAAATAAAAGAGATGTTTTCTCTTTTATGCTTTATGTACAAGAAAACATCTCTAATAAATTTTTACTATAAGGATATTTATTCGCTAATTTCGGCTCTTATTAAATCAGGCAATTTACTCCAATCCTGCTTATATGTTAGTTCTCTCTGGATTTGCACAATTTCTTCATTTGATAGAGAACTTGACGGAGCAAACTCATGATACATCTCAAAGAAACCGTCACTTGGCATAGGCAAATTATCGTTCTGAGTTTCGCTTCGTACAACCAACACAGAAATAAACACGCCGTATTCTTTGTATGTAAGTTTTGTCAAAGGGTCGAGTACAGCTCCCATAGTTCTTGGACTGTTGTAACCTACTTCTTTGCACAGTTCTCCGTAAGTAATTGTTTTGTTTTCTTTTGCACACTGCATTAGTACTTTTGCAATGTCAATATGTAATGAATTTAGAGTAGTCATAATAATCTCCTTAGAATATTTGTTTTTAGAATTGGAATTATTTAATAATTTTGAACTTACTGATTATAGGAAAAGTTTTGGTTTCTCCTTTAACTGCGTAAACAATACAAACTATTTCAAGAATAGCTAAAGCAAATGAAAACAGTCCGCCTAAAAGTCCGCCGATAAAAGGAATTACATTAAGCAAAATAGTCAAAGCCCAACCGATACAGAACAGTATTCCCTGATTAAGATGGAATTTCAAAAACGGAGAATTTTTATATTCGCCTTTTAACAACGGAATGATAATAAGAATTCCCAGATAAGAAATCACAGCCATAACTTTGTTTGCCTCAATATCATTTATTTTAGCCTGATCTTGAATTTCTGTACCGCACTTCGGGCAGAATTTAATGCCTTCCTGAACCTGTGTTCCGCATTTTTTACAATAAATCATAATTTTACTCCTATCTGTATTACTTTATTCTGTCAATCCAAAATATTCTTTGATTTTTGTGATATCTTCGGATTGACCAAATCTTGATATCGCAAATTCATAATATTCGGGTGAGTACGGATTTGTAACAATCAACTCAATTAGTGTATCTAAAACCTTATCCTGTGGAAAATTCGGATTTGATAAATTTTGAAAAATATTTTTATACTGTTGGTCAGCATCTCTTGTCTGCCACCAAATATCACTTCCGCTATTTTTTAATGTACAAACAAGAGAGATGTAAACATTCCAGTAGTCTAAAAACACACGCTTTAATAAAATGTCTGCTTTAATGCGTCCGTACAATTCTGCTTGCTGTGGCGGTGTGATGTTTCGTGCATTTTTAATTGCGGCATTACTTATTCCTTGTGTTACAGCATTAAATGTTGTCGCCATTGCTACACCTTTTAACGCACCTTTGAAACCAAAGCCACCGCCTACCATAGTCGGAACATGTGACATAACACCTGCAACACTTCTTTGATTATTAGCAACGGTTAGATTTACACTTTCTGTCATTGCATTATAATCATCTATGCCAAGATGAAATTCAGAAGTATGCTGTTCATAAAACGAGTCAAAAGTTACCGTCCAATTTCCGTTAGCAACTAATACATCTACGGCTTTCTGTATTATCGGCGAAAGATTGTCTGCGTATATTTTTGGAAAAAATTCCATAAATGAGATAAAATCATTTATTTTTAAATCATACTCAGACCTAGCTCTTTCAAGGCACTTTTGTGCAATCTCCTTGAACTTTGATCTGTAAGAATTGAACACATCTAAATTTTCGGGAATTCTAAGACTTTTTCCGTAAAAATTAAATTCTTTTATTTTTCCGACTATCGGCTCCCATACTTCTGAAGTTATCGGTGGAATTTCTGCTTTTTCATTTGCTGATTTAAGTGTGTTATCAATGTAGTCGATAATCTCTTTTGCTAAATTAAAATTCTGCTGACCTATGGGTATTGAATATTCGTTAATAATCAAATTATCGCCACTAATATTTACATTCAAATCGGCAAACATAATTATGTCGCCTGTTGCACCACATTTAAATGTATTGTTAATGCCTGTGCCTAAACTGCCAATGCTGTCTATAGCTTTACCAAGTCCGCCCGTAATTTTTCCTGTGAGTCCGTTACCGTTTAACCCAAAGCCTTTGCTTATTTTATTAACGCTTTCACTGCCTTTGGTTGTTTCGCCTTTGATATAGTAAACTATAAGATAATCACTGTAAACTTCAACTTTAGAACCCGATGGCGACTGCAAAACAAATTTATATTTTTTAGCATTTCCGTGTTCTGCATTGATTTGTTCATTAGCGTAACTTAGAACTGAGTTAAAGCGTGCATTATCTTTGCGACTAAAGGCTAATGTCAATAACTCTCCGTCTTCCGAAGTAGTTTGTGCTACACCGTTTGAAGCAAAAGTAGGTGCAGTTATCAGAGTGATAGGTTTTAACTTTGCATATTCATATTCTTTATCACTGTAAATAAGAGATTTTTCTTTGAATGCAAATTTTCTGCCCATACCTAATGTTGGTACAAATTCTTCATAGACTACTTGCGACTGTTGCGGTTGATTGACAACATCATTCTTAACAGCTGTTCCGCATACGGTACAAAATGCAGAGTTATCATCTAATTTGCTTCCGCAATTGGTACAAAAAGCCATACTATATTACCCCCTAAATATTATAATTTAATGTTCTTTGATTCGATTGTACAACTATATTCTAGTTTTGTCAACTAGTTTCTAGTATTTTTAACTATTATTTCGTATCTTCCTTTAAAATAATTATGGGTGATTACTATGAATTTCAGCGAAAAATTACGCTTGCTTATAGACGAAGAAAACATTACACAAAAGCAATTTGCAAATGACCTCAATATTGCACCGTCAACAATTGGAGGATATGTTCAGGGGATAAGTGAGCCTGACTTTGAAACATTGAAAAGAATAGCTTTATATTTTAATGTGTCCGCTGATTATCTTTTGAACATTCCCGAAAACAAAATAAATAACCTTGCGGAAGAAGAATTACTGCGTGTATTCCGCTCAATGACAATTGAACAACAACAGTTGTATATAGAGCAGGGAAAAGTATTTGTCAGAGCAAATAACCAAATAAAAGCGAAGAAAAAGTAAAATCATCTTAATTGAGTTTGACAAACACAAGCTCAAGTAATTAACTCAATATCTAATTAAGGCACACGCAGATATTAAGTATATTGTTACAGATTAAAGGAAATAACGGCTATTCGCTGTTTTTGCTTTAATCAAAGCTATAAGTGCAACTGTTTTTGGGCTTTGCTCACACCCTCAACCTTTATTTCGAGCTGAAAGTTTTAATTTCATTTTAATCTGTTGCCCGACCGACAATTTGCTGTAACAGAAACTTTTTATGGGCTCTATCCAAACCTGCAAGCCTTTAAAAATGCTTGAATTATTGCAACACACCTTACAATTAACCACTTAAAAGCAAAAAGGACAGCTACTGTCATTACAACAGTAGCTGTCCTTTTTGGGTATAATAAAGAAAAAACTTGTAATCAATTTTAATCATCTGTTAAGCAGATGTTTTTTATACTGTGCAGGAGTGTAACCGTAAACCTTTTTGCACTGCGTAATGAATGACTTTACATTTGCAAAGCCGTTTTCAACTGCGGCAACCGTTACGGTAGAATTTTTTGTAAGCATATCCTGCAAAGCATTTTCAAGACGAAGATTTGCAAGGTACTCCGAAAAGCTAACCTGTGTTACGCTCTTAAAGTATTTTGAGAAATAAGACGGCGAAAGATTAACCACGCTTGAAATCTCGTTAAGAGGAATCTCCTGCTTGAAGTTTTCATTGATATACGCAATAGCGGTTTTTGCATATGAAAAATCACGCTTCGGTATAATGAAAGAATTAGAACTTCTCTTAAGCAAAGTACAATATTTAAGCAGTTTGTAGTATAATAAATTAACTCCTGAAATCTGCTTTAATACACCGTATTCGTCATGGTCTATATCAATACTTGCAATCTGGCGCAAAATTTCGCAGATTTCACCTTTTTGCTCGGATCTTTCGTTAAGATCAAAGATAACGCTGTCAATGGTCTTGCAAAACATTCTCATATATTCAAACGAAAGCTGAATAATAATCATATTCGCATGATGTCCCATTTTAGGACGAACCAGATGCACATCTTCGCTGTTAAAAATTTTACATTCCCCGGCAGGAAGATCCATAACATCGCCGTTGTGAGAACACTCTCCAAGACCGTCAAGTACATATACAATCTCCGGTTCACGATGCCAGTGAAGTTCGGTTTTATGTGTTTCAGACGATAAATCGCAATATATAATTTTTGCCGGAATGTTTTTGTCATAATTTACGATTTCGTATTTGTAGTTCATTTTCACTACCTCCGCAAACAGATGTTGCATTTAACAAAATTTTGTTGTATTATGTAATTATTATAAACAAGTTTGTAAATTATTGATATAGATATTTGTTTTTAGTTTATAGATAAATGTTGCATAAAACTAAAAAAACGGAAATTTACAGGTGAAATATGGAAAAATATAATAAATACAATATACAAGCCGCTCATAATATTTTAAACGGAAAGTACCATTTTTCAAAAAAATACAGTATAATTGCCCTTAATCAAAACATTCCCGCCTTATATTATGTACTCAAGGGCAGTGGCATTTTATGGATTGACAAGATAAAATATGATATAACCGAAATGCAAAGTATATTTGTAAGACCAAATATTGAGGCTACTTTTGAATGCGGAGATGACAACTGCGAATTGCTGTATGTATTTTTTACAGGTGTAGATTATATGTGGCTCATTTCTCATACGGCATTTACATCGGGACTTTATGTTACCCCGCCTATTGAATTACCTGATGTTGAAAAATTGTTCAATATTACTGTTGACGGAAAAGGAGACATTTATCAGAACGCAAGGATAAACGCAAGAATGTGCTATCTGCTTTCTTATTACATACAATATTTTCCTGCGGTAAACGAAGAGTTTAATCACTATGTACTCTCTGCGGCAAAATATATTGAACTCAATTACCGAAATTCAAGTTTTACCGCAACCGATGTTTCAAACTATCTGAAACTCGACCGTTCTTACCTTTATAAGCTGTTTAAATCGGAAATGGGTATGTCTGTACACGATTATATCAATAAATTACGAATTTCAAGGGCAAGTTCATTGCTTGCAACTTCCAATCTTACTATAAAAGATGTTGCAAGCGAATCGGGATTTGCAGATCAAATGTACTTCTCCCGACTTTTTAAAAAGAAAAAAAATCTTACTCCGAGTCAGTACAGGTCATATTTTAAAGATTCACAACAAGATGATATTTAACAAAAATCCGCATTTGTGTAAAATGCGGATTTTCTTGATTTTAAACATTTTTATTTTGCAAACATCTTTGTTTAGAATTTTATTTTTAGCTTTTACTTACCGAAATATATTTTTGCTTGCTGCTTGTAGGTTTTTCGGGAATGGTCATTTTAAGTTTTCCTTCACTAATTAAAGGAGTTAAATATCTCTTACCAAAACCTTTTGCATTTTTTAAATTAAAGTATTCAGTAATTTCTTTTTTAGTTCTAGGAACTTCGCAAAAATCAAGTATTTTTTCAAAAACATCTTCACCTTGGGTACTGACTTGGGTACTGACTTGGGTATTTTCATCTTTTTGAGGACCGACAATTTCAGTTGCCGCCTTTGAAAGAGGAATAATAATTTTAAATACATCACCTTCAATAAATTCAGGTGTACCGCCGGAATAAAGCTTTGTATATTTAAAAGTGTTTCTCATTCCCGAACCCAACTCATCCGCAAGGGAAACTTCTCTGAAAACTTTTGCAATTACAGGATTTTTTGAAAAAGGTTTAAAATCATTAAGTTCAAGTTCACCGTTACCATGCGAAACATTTCCGTTTTCAGTAAACATTTTATCCTTTTCAATCACAAATTTTGCAACATATCCGGTTGAATAATCACGATGAGCAAGACTGTTAGAAAATATTTCTCGTAAAATAGCATCTCTTGCACTCACAGCCTGCACACCTTCAAGTAAAAAAGGATCACTCAAATGCTTTTTACCAAAATTCATAAGTCTGTCAAATGTATCAAAAAGATTTGTTATTATAACATCTCGGTCGTCATATCTGTCTAAATTCTCAACTCTGAAAATAGCATCGGTTTTATATTGCGGTAAAGCAGATGCTATTATTTCATCTTTACCGAACAATAAAATTGCAGCTAATGTAATACCATCTTTATTGCTGTTACTTTCCCTTGCAATAAGACCAACGCTCCTTAATAACTCTTCATCAGTCATAGTCAGCCAAGGATGGTTTTTATTTCTTGCCCTTGACATTCTTCGTGCTCTCTCTATTACATCTGTGCGTAAATCGGATATATTATATTGTGTAAGTACATTATCAACAAAACATTTACCTTGTTTTCTGGAATATAAATTAAAAACCAAATCACCCGAATTTGTTATATCTACATCAGAATCATTATTTCTATCGTAAATTTTACCTCCGCATCTGCATACTTGTGGATTTTCAGGTACATAAATATGGATTAGATATTTATCTTGAAAAATTATATCTTCAATTTGTAAATACAATAAAGGATAAAATTTTGTGGGATTATTAATTGATGTAACAAAATTTTTCTTGATTTTTTCTATGCAATTCTTGTCAACACCAATTACTGTACCGTCATCTTTAACACCTAAAAAGATATGACCGCCAAATCTATTTGAAAAAGCACAAACAGTTTCATATACATCTTTTGTTATATCAACCGTTGATTTTTTAAACTCAATATCTATACCTTCACCTTTCGATATTAAGTTTTTTGCTTCATCATAAGTCATATAAAATTCTCCGTATTATTGAGTTATAATTATTATAAGTATAAAAAGATTAATTATACTTTAATTCATATCTTCCTTAATCTCAACAACCTTTACAGTGTCAAGTTCAAACCAGAATGTACTGCCTTTGCCGAGGGTGCTTGTTACACCGCATCTTGCATTGTGGGCATTCAAGATAGATTTTACAATTGACAGTCCAAGACCGGTGCCTATTACACTGCGCTTGTGCTCCTTGTCAACCTTATAATATCTGTCCCAAATGTACTCGAGTTTGTCGGCAGGAATACCCTCGCCGTGGTCGGTTACATTGATTCTCACCTTTTCACCGATTACCTGCTGGGTAACAACAACCGTTTTGTCCTCGCCCGCATAGTTAATAGCGTTATTTACAAGGTTGTATATAACCTGCGAAATTTTCAGTTCGTCGGCTTTTACAAATACTCTTTCCTTGCATTTATCAAGATAAATATTATATCCGTCCTGCTCCTTGAGCTTTGCATATCTCGCAAAAATAGTTTTGAAACTGTCGGTAATGCAGAAAACCGACTTTTGAAGTTCCATTGTGCCCGACTGCAATTTTGACAAATCAAGCAAATCATTTACAAGGCTTGAAAGTCTTGTTGCCTCGTCAATGATAATCTGAATGTTCTCGGCGGTATTTTCACCCGGTAAATCACGCATAACTTCGCCGTAGCCTGTAATCATAGTCAGCGGTGTGCGCAAATCGTGGGAAATATTTGCGATAAGTTCCCGTTGCAGTCTTTCGTTTGCGGCGAGTTCTTTTTTGGCAAAATTTAAGGTATCGTTGAGTTCCTGAACCTCAAGATAACCCTTTGAATCAAACTCGACATCGTAGTTTTTCTTTGCAAGTTCTTTTGCCGCCTTTGTTGTAAGCGAAATAGGTTTTGCAATTCTTTGGCTTGCATAAAGTGATATTGCCACAGCAAGCACGAAAAATACAATAGAAATTACAAAAATTTGGTCTTTTATAATTTCAATCGTATTATTAATCGGTGTAATAACGGAAGAAACTATTACAAAACATTCGGTGCCGTCCTCGAGAGAGAGAATTTTGCCGTATGTCATAATTTTTGCTGTACCGCTCGATTTTCTCTTCCAGTTAAATTTACTTGCGGTATCGTTTGTGGCGGTATTTTTCTGATAATCTTCAAAAAGACCGTCCTCTCGTTCATTCTCACCTATGATTTCAAGGCAGCTTCCGTTGTTATCTGACGCACAAGAATAGTATGAATAAACTTTGTGCGCCTCAATGTTCAGCGAAACCGACGGAGAGGCATAGTTACATTCGTAGCGTTTTTGAAAAAATGCTGTGCTTGTATCGTAAACCTGTACACACAAAGAATTGTATGACGCCACATTTTCTATGGTAGCAAGCGGATTTTGATTATTTTCAAGAGATTCCGCTATTATTTTTGCACTTTTTTCCGCCGCATTTTTCTTGGTAGATGTGTAGAACGATTCAAGAAAAAATGATTGGAATATCCACAGTACAACAAGAATTAAAAGACCGAAAAGCAAAAAATAACATAAAAGTGTGAAATGCAACGGCATTTCTCTGTTTTTTACCTCAGCCCAGCTGAGTTTTCTGAATTTAGAGTGTTTCAAAACGATAGCCAACTCCTCGCAGAGTAACAATACATTTGCTGTAATCTTTCAGACTTTTTCTTAACAGCTTGATGTGAGTATCAAGCGTACGCTCGTCACCGAAGAAATCGTAACCCCATACTTCGCTAATCAGCTTTTCACGGGTGAGCGCAATACCCTTGTTTTTCACCATATAGAAAAACAGCTCGTACTCCTTTGGAGTCATCTCAACTCTTTCGCCGTCAATGGTAACAATTCGTGCGGAAAAATCAACGCTAAGACCTTTGTATGTAAAAATATCCTTTTCAGGCTCGCTGTTTGCCTTTCCGCTTCTCTTTATAACTGCGTTTACACGCATCATAAGTTCCTTTGGTGAAAACGGCTTTACCACATAGTCGTCACTGCCGATTTCAAAGCCGTGAATTTTGTCGTACTCCTCACCTCTTGCCGAAAGCATAATAATAGGTGTGGATTTAAATTTTCTTATTTCTTTGCAAGCCGAAAAACCGTCAAGCTCAGGCATCATAACATCCATAATAATCAAGTCAAAATCCTGTCGTCTGCAAAGCTCGATAGCCTGCATACCGTCAACGGCCTCTTCTACCTCGTAGCCCTCAAATTCGGCATATTTTTTAATAATCTGTCTGATTCTGTATTCATCATCAACAACAAGCAATTTGCTCATAACGGCACATCCTTTCGTATCCCTCATTATATATGAATATCGTAACTTTTTAATGTGACAATTTTTTGATGTTCTTTTTAAAATTAATAAAAGTTTGACCAAACTTTTATAACCTATGCGCTGACATCTAATTTCTGTCTAAAAAATTCGTTAATCTATCCCGTAAAATCTTTTTGCATTTTCTGCGGTGATATTTAAAAGCTCCTGCACATCTGTTTTTCTGATTTCAGCAATTTTTTCCGCCGTATATTTTATCATTGTACTGTCGCACCTTTTGCCACGGAACGGTACGGGTGACATATACGGACAATCGGTTTCAAGCAAAAGTCTGTCAATCGGCACTTCTTTTGCAACCTCAACGCTGTGTCTTGCATTTTTAAAGGTTACAACTCCGCCAAGACTGATGTAACTTCCGTAGCGCATCACTTCACGCATCATCTCAACACTGCCCGAAAAGCAGTGAACAAGCGCCTTAGGTTTGTACTTTCTCAAATAATTGAGAGTATCGCCGTGCGCCTCTCTGTCATGCACGATTATCGGCATATTTACATCAAGCGAAAGTTTTATCTGTTCTTCAAAAACTCTGTGCTGCAAATCTTTAGGAATATCCCAATGATAATCAAGTCCCGTTTCTCCGACAGCTACAATTTTTTTGTGCTTTAAAAGCTCTGCAACCCGGTCAAGATAATCATTTGGCATATCTTCGAGATTTTCGGGGTGAAATCCAACCGCACCGTACATAAAATCGTATTTTTCGCAAAAATCTATACAGACTTTTGCGGTTTTTAAATCAACAGCGTTGTTTACAATGCCGCACACGCCGTTCTCTTTCATTGAGGAAAGCAAAACTTCTCTGTCCTCGTCAAACCATTTGTCATCGTAATGTGCGTGCGAATCAAAAATGTTATAAAAATTATTTTCCATAATTACAAAGCCTTTGCTTTAATTTTTCCCGATTGACGGGGGTATTTTTGCGGTGTGTTTTTAACTTTTCTGACTACCGCAATTGCTCTTTCGCCGCCGTTTTCGGGCAGTTCAAAGAAATACTTATTTTCAAGCTTTCCGCCGAGAGTATTTATAGCGTTGAGCGACTCTTTAAATTCTTCATTTGCTTGTGCGCCTTTCATTGCACAAAACGCACCGCCAACCTTTACATACGGCAGGCAATATTCACTCAAAACATTCATTCGTGCAACCGCTCTTGACGCAACAAAATCAAAACTTTCTCTCAGCTTTTCATCTCTTGCGCCGTCCTCCGCTCTGCTGTGGATAAGTTCGGCTTCAATACCGAGTTGAGCGCATACCTCGCCCAAGAAAACAAGTCTTTTGTTCAGGCTGTCTATAAGGGTGAGTTTTATGTCGGGTCTGGCAATTTTCAGAACAACACCCGGAAAACCCGCACCCGTACCGACATCGGCAAGACTGCTGTTCTGCGGAATGTCAACAAAGTTGAGCAAGCTAAGGCTGTCGGCAAAATGTTTGAGTGCCACACCGCTCTCGTCTGTAATTGCGGTAAGATTCATTTTTTCGTTCCACTCTGCAAGCAATTCAAAATATTTTTGAAACTGCTCGTACTGATTTTCCGTGAGTGTGATTTTGTAATCTTTTATATAATTTTGGAGCAAATCCTTAATCATAAATCCCTCCGATTATTTATTCTGTGCAAGCCAAATGAGCAAAACGCTGATGTCGGCAGGCGAAACTCCCGAAATTCTGGATGCCTGTCCAATGCTCAACGGTTTGATTTTATTCAGCTTTTCCTGCGCCTCAAGTCTTAATCCCTTAATTGTTCTGTAGTCAAAATCATCGGGCAGTCGGCGGTTTTCAAGTTTGCGCATCTGCTCAACCTGCTTTAATTGCTTTGAAATGTAGCCTTCGTACTTGATTTCCACTTCAACCTGCTCAAAAATGTTCGGGTCAAGTTTCGGTCTGCCTGTGTCTATACTTTCAAGCGACTTGTAGTCAAGCTGAGGTCTTTTTATAAGGTCAATAAGATGTACTCCCGTGGTAATTTCACTTGTGCCACGCTCTGTAAGAATTTTGTTTACTTCTTCTGTCGGAGAAATTACGGTTGTCTTAAGTCGCTTTATCTCCTGCTTTTTAAGCTCCTGTTTGTTAAGAAATTTTTGGTATCTTTCTTCGCTGATAAGTCCGATTTCGTGGCCGAGCGGAGTAAGTCTTTCGTCCGCATTGTCCTGACGGAGAATCAAGCGGTACTCACTTCTCGATGTCATCATTCTGTACGGCTCGTTTGCACCCTTGGTTACAAGGTCATCAACAAGTGTGCCGATATAAGAGCCTGCTCTGTCGAGAATGAGCGGAGATTTTCCGAGAACTTTTAGAGCCGCATTAATTCCGGCAACAAGTCCCTGAGCCGCCGCCTCCTCGTAACCCGAACTGCCGTTAAACTGACCCGCACCGAAAAGGTTTGGAAAATCTTTAAATTCAAGCGTTGCAAGCATAGCTGTCGGGTCAACGCAGTCATATTCAATTGCATAAGCAGGGCGCATAATTACGCAGTTTTCAAGACCTTTTATGGTGTGGTAAAACTTAAGCTGTACCTCTTCCGGGAGTGATGAGCTCATTCCCTGCAAATACATTTCTTCTGTGTCAAGACCGCACGGCTCAATAAAAAGCTGATGTCTTGGCTTATCCTTAAACCTCATTATTTTATCTTCAAAACTCGGGCAGTAACGAGGGCCTATACCCTCGATTTTACCTGCGTAAAGCGGTGAACGGTGAATATTTTCAAGGATAATCTGCTTGGTTTCGTCATTTGTCCAGCTTATGTAGCAGTCCACCTTGTTCTCGCCCAAACTTTCGGTTTCATAAGAGAAAGGCTGCGGCGGTTCGTCACCCTTTTGTACTTCAAGGTCTGTATAATCAATGGAATTTCTTAAAACTCTGGCAGGAGTACCTGTCTTAAATCTTCTTAACGGCAAGCCGAGTTTTTTAAGACTTGCACCAAGGAAAGATGCAGGAAAAATGCCGTCAGGGCCGCTTTCGTATGATACTTCGCCCACAAAAATTCTGCCGCCGAGGTATGTGCCTGTGGCAATAACAACCGTCTTGCAATGAAAAACCGCTAACATTCTTGTGGTAAGGTCGTAACCGTCCTCTGTCTTTTCTATTTCAACGATTTCCGCCTGTCTTAATTCAAGATTTTCTTGCAGTTCAAGTTTGTGTTTCATAACGGTGGAATATTTGCGGCGGTCAATCTGCGCTCTCAATGAGTGAACGGCAGGACCTTTACCACGGTTGAGCATACGGGACTGCAAAAAACATTCGTCGGCAGTCTTGCCCATTTCGCCGCCGAGTGCGTCAATTTCACGAACAAGATGACCTTTTGCCGTTCCGCCAATTGACGGATTGCAAGGGCAGTTGCCGACGGCATCCATATTAATAGTAAAAACAGCAGTTTTACAGCCAAGTCTGGCGGCAGCCAAAGCCGCCTCAATGCCTGCGTGACCCGCACCGATAACTGCTACATCATATTCTCCTGCAAAATATTTCATATATTTCATTCCTTTTTAGGGTTAATAAATTATAAAAGTTTGGTCAACATTTAAAAAGGCTTGACCTAAATTTTAAAATTATTTCGCTTAATTTGCACATTAAACCATAATTTACTCTTACTTTCGCTTTTCAATAACAAGATTACTTACCTACGCAAAAATTATGGAATACTCTGTCTACAACTTCATCACTTGTTCTCTCACCCGTGAGTTCAAGCAAACTTGTAATTGCCTCTTCAATGCTTACAGTGATTGCATCATAGGTAAGTCCGATTTCAAGTGCATTTTTTGCGTCTTTTACAGAGTTTAGGGAGTTTAATACCGCCTGCCTCTGTCTTTCATTGGAAAGTACACCCTCACTCGGGTTAAAATTATCCATTCCCGCAATATCTTCAACCGCTTTTACAAGGTCTGCTCTGCCCTCTCCGCTTTTTGCCGAAAGATAAACCACATTTTTTATCTTGCTTTCAATGTACTCTGTGTCAAGCTGTTTGTCCAAATCGGTTTTGTTGATTATCGCAATGCAAGGCACTTCGCCTGCCGATTGTATCAATTCTTTATCGTCATCGTCAAGACTGCGGTTATAGTCAAATACCGCAAGCAAAAGTCCGCACTGCTTTAATCTGTGCTTTGCTCTGTCAACTCCGATTTTTTCTACCTTGTCATCGGTTGTTCTAAGTCCCGCAGTGTCGCTTAACCTAAGAATAACATCTCCGACAATTACCGTGTCTTCAATAATATCTCTGGTTGTGCCGGGTATGTCGGTAACAATACTGCGCTCGCAACCCGAAAGCAAGTTCATAAGAGTGCTTTTTCCTACATTCGGTCTGCCTGCAATTACTGTGTCTATTCCCTGCTTTACCGCCTGTCCGCTGTCATAACTCGAAATAAGGCCGTCAAGTATTGCAATACTCACATCAAACGAATCGTAAAGCTGTTCGTCGGTTACTTCGGCAATATCTTCTTCGGGATAGTCTGCCCATGCGGAAAGATGTGCCGCCGTTGAAAGCAAGAGATTTTTTACTTCGTCAATTTTGTTGCGAACCGCACCCTCTTTTACACAAAGAGCCGCCCTTGCGGCGGAACGGGATTTTGCGGAAATGATGTCGATTACAGCCTCAGCCTCGGAAAGGTCGATTTTTCCGTTTAAAAATGCCCGTTTTGTAAATTCGCCTGCCTGTGCCGGAACTGCGCCTGCATCAAGCACCGCACGAAGTACAAGTTTTGTAATATAGATACCGCCGTGGCATGAAAGCTCGACAACATTTTCGCCCGTATAGCTTAAAGGTTCACGAAAAACAAGAGCAACCGCCTCGTCAATTTCTTCGCCGTCACTTACAATTTTTCCGAAAGATGCGGTATAGCCTTTCATATCGGCAAGTTTTTTATTATTGATGCCTTTAAAAATTTTATCGCATACAGTAAACGCAGAATCACCGGAAATACGAATAACCGAGATACCGCCCTCACCCTGCGCCGTGCTGATAGCAGCAATAGTGTCAGACATAAAATCACTCTCTTTAAAATGGTTTTAAATAAAAAACAAAAGGGAGCAAAAATGCCCCCTTTCTTTAAAAATCATTATTTATCAATTCTGCCGTAAAGTCCGTCAAGGCTTCCTTCGTTAAGGGGCTTTCTGTCGGGATTTACCTCGTTATTAACAGAGTTGTTGTTGTACGGGCGTCTGCCGCCTCTGCCTCTGTTGTAACCTGAATTGCTGTTTCTCTGATATCTCTTGTACTTTGGATCAGGTCCTATTACAACATGACGGTTTGCGTTTTCGCCCTCGCTCCATGAAATAGCACCGTTCACCTTCTGTACAGAAGTATGAATAATTCTTCTTTCATACGGGTTCATCGGCTCAAGACTTGTTTTTCTGCCTGTCTTAATTGCCTTGAAAGCAAGCTTTCTGCCGAGAATTTCAAGAGTTTTTTCTCTCTTTTCACGGTAGTCGCCTGTGTTTACAGTAACCTTAAAGTACGAATTGTCAGCGTGATTTGCAACAAGGCTTGTAAGGTACTGCAATGCGTCGAGTGTTTCGCCTCTTCTGCCGATTACAAAACCGACATTTTCACCCTCAAGGTCAAACTCTACGCCGTTTTCAATTTCTTTTTTATTGATAGAAACCGACTCAAGCTTCATATTCTTAAGTACATTGCTTAAAAATTCTTCCGCTGTTTCGGCCGGGCCTGCCTTAAGAGTAATTTTTACCTTAGCGGGTGCACCGCCAAAAAGACCAAATTTCTTTTTCTCGGCACGCTGAATAACCTCAAACTCAACAATCTCGGATTCGTCAATACCGAGCTGTCTTTTTGCGTCTTCAAGGGCGAGAACTTCAGTTTCGCCAACGCCGATTGCTTCTCTAATCATAGTATTCACCTATTTCAATTACTTCTTTTTCTTTTTTCCGTTGCCGTTTGACTTAGAGCTTGTCTTCTGTTCAACAGGTGAGTAAACATAAGGAACTTTTGCCTCGTTTAGCTCCATAAGAGCAATGTGACGAGCCTCTTCTTTTGCGGTGAAGTGTACCGGAGTAAAGAACTTTGCTATAATCAGCGATTGGATAAATGCAATTACTGATGAGCAAATCCAGTAAAAACCTACCGCAGCCGGAACGGTATATGCGATATAGGCTGTGAATAACGGCATTACATACAGCATTACCTTTAGACAACCCTGCTGCTGTGCCATCTGAGCCTTATTGATTCTCTGCATTACTAACTGTGAACCAACATATGATACAAAACAAAGTACAGGAATGAGTGAGTACCATGAGAAAATACCCATATCCTTTGGAATTGTAAGAAGGTTGATTCCCATCATATTAAATCCGTTTGCAAAATCGATTATCTGCTGGCAGTCCGCAGCTGAGAACAGTCCCTGAATTGTTTCAGTGTTCATAATGCTTGGGAACACCCTGATAAGCTCGATTTGCTGATAAGTAGCATTTGTTGTTATTGTGTAACCCGGAATTGTGTTCATATACGAAACAGCACTGTTTACTGTGTCCGAGTTAAGATGAAGTGTGTTTGTAAGAGGATATGCAACGGCATAAAAAATACCGAGCATTACAAGGAGAGGAATTATCATTGTAAGGCAACCGCCCATTGGCTTTACTCCCTCTTTTTCGTAAAGCTTGTTCATTTCCTCCTGGAGCTTAACCTTGTTATTAGCGTATTTTTCCTGAAGCTCTTTTTGCTTTCTTTGCAGCCTCATTGTGCCTGCCATAGATTTTTGTTGCTTGACAGTAAATGGGAACAAAATAAGTCTGATTACAATAGTAAATACAACTATTGAAAGGCCGAAATCTTTTAGAAAGTAGAATGCAGCCCAAAGAACATAGCCGAGAATACTTCCAAAAAATCCAAATATATTTGCCATAAGCTACCTCACTTAATTTTTCTTGGCTTGTCCGTTTTTTCCGGGACAGGATCGTAGCCACCCTTTGAAAAAGGATTACAGCGCAGTATCCGCCATATGGTCAGAGCGGTACCCTTTAATGCGCCAAAGCGCTCTATCGCCTCAATTCCGTATTGAGAGCAGGTAGGCTCATACTTGCAACTTTTTGGCAGATGCGGAGAGATTGCAGCTTTATAAAATTTTATCAGCAGAATTAAAATTCTTTTCATAATATTACTTTTTCAGAACGCCGGCAGACTCCATATGATTTTTCATAGCGTCATATACCTTTTGAGATTTTACAAAAGGAGTCCTCGACCTTGCCACAAAGACAAAATCGTAACCGGGTTTCAAATCATTGTAAAGCTGATAATATGCGGCACGAATCACACGCCTTGCACGGGTGCGCTTAACCGCTTTTCCGACTTTTTTGCCCGTAGTTATTCCAAAACGCAGGTTATCGGATTTATTTTTTATAACATATGTTACCAAAACAGGACTTACAAAGGATTTTCCCCTCCTGTAAAGTCTGGAAAAATCCCTATTGTCCTTTAAAGTGATGAAGTCACTCAAAATTAAAACCACCTAAGCAAAGTAAAAGCCGCAAACAACAAAGAAAGACCACTGTAATAAAGTGGCCTGTTCTTTAGTAAGACAACCTTTTTCTACCTTTAGCTCTTCTTCTAGCCAATACTTTTCTACCGTTGGCTGTAGACATTCTCTTTCTGAAGCCGTGCTCCTTCTTTCTGTGGAGCTTCTTTGGCTGATAAGTTCTCAACATACTGAAAACCCTCCCTTCAATATATAACCTTGCAATATAGCATTATATATTAATTTTTCTTTATAGTCAACAAAAAATAAAAAGTTTTTTTAAAATTTGTAAAGCAGAGCGGTTTTACGGTTTGCTTATATATAGAAAAAGATTGCTGATAATATTTATTAATATAAAAGTTAATATAAAAAGAAAAATAAACATCCGATTTTTTATTTTTTCCGTTTCAAAGCAATTATAAAATTTTTGGTTTTCTCTTTTAGTTTTAATTAAGCGTATTTCTAAGTTTTAAAAAAGAGTCTTTAAAGTCAAAAATTAAATAAAAATCCTCTCTTGGGCTTTAAAAGCACCTTAAAAGCCGTTATTTTTAGAGTAATAAAAAGATTGATTTTTTTTAGGAAGTGTTCTATAATATAATAGAATAGATTTACTATGGGGTAATATGGCGATATTGCCGTATTTATTATGGGAGGGAAGTCGTATATGGAATCTTTTGAAGAAGCGTGGGGAATCATATGCAGTTATTGCAAAACTAAAATTACCGATGTCGCTTACAACACTTGGATCAGCAGAATCGAGCCTATCGAACTCGATTTTGACAAGAACAAAGCTGTAATTTTAGTTCCTAACGATTTTCATCGTCAGACTATAACTCGCTGCTATCTTTCTCTGCTCAACGAGGCTTTTGAAGCCGTCTTCGGTCAGATTTTCGTTATTGAAATGAAAATTCCCGAAGAAATCTCTGTCAAAGAGGAACAACAGGCAGCTGCAAATGCGGAAATCACAGACATAAGTTATGAATATACTTTTGATACTTTTATTGTCGGCTCATCAAACAAATTTGCTCATGCAGCCTGTCTTGCAGTTGCCACAAATCCCGCCAATGCCTACAATCCGCTGTTTTTATACGGAAATTCCGGTCTTGGCAAAACTCATTTGCTTTATGCAATCGGCAACGAAATCAAGAAAAATTCACCCGAAAAAACTATTTGTTACATAAAAGGTGACGATTTTACCAACGAACTTATCGAGTCACTTCGTATGGCACGAATGAGCGAGTTCAGAAAAAAATACAGACAAGCAGATATTCTGCTCGTCGATGACGTTCAGTTTATCGGAGGTAAGGAAAGTACACAGGAAGAATTTTTCCATACTTTCAATGCTCTTTATGACGCCCACAAGCAGATCGTTCTTACATCCGACCGTCCGCCAAAGGAAATTAAAACCCTTGACGACCGACTTCGTTCAAGATTTGAGTCCGACCTCATTGCCGATGTTCAGCCGCCTGATGTAGAAACAAGAATCGCTATCATTAAAAGAAAGGCAGAGCTTCTTGATCTCGACCTTTCAAATGAGGTTTGCGAGTACATTGCTTCTAAAATCAAGGCTAATATTCGTCAGCTTGAGGGCACAGTTAAAAAATTAAAGGCAAAAAACCTCGTAAATCAGGAGAAAATTACAGTTTCTTCGGTTCAGGAGGTTATTTCAGACATTCTTAATAACGATACTCCGCCGGAGGTTACCGTAGAGCGCATTATTGAGGAAGTTTCCCGTACTTTCGGCGTTACTCCCGAAGCTATCCGTTCTGAAAACAACAGAAGTGCAAACATCAGTAATGCCAGACACATTGCAATTTATATTTCAAGAGAGCTTACAACACTCTCAATGGCAAACATCGGTGAAGAATTCGGCGGCAGACATTACTCCACCGTTATCTATACCGTTAAAAAGGTTAAGAAAATGATGCAGAATGACCGCAAGATCAAAGAGATAATCGACGATACCATCAAGAATATCCGTGACAGGTAGTTCAACGGGTTTTCAACATATTTGGTTACACGATTTTAACCTTTTAACATTATTAACATTACAGTTTTGTAACATTTGTAAACACTTAAATTTCGGCTTAAATGCTTAGCTTTCAGCCGTTTGGTCAATACTTGAAAGCATACAGATTTAACACAACCTGTTAATGCCTTTCCATAATTTCAACATATTTAGTATGTTCAAAAATATTAAAAATTTATTTGTAAAAAACTTTGAAATATTTTTCCGTAAATTGCGCTGATTAATGCAATTTCGGACTTATTTTCACCGTAGTTGAGGGAACACCCTAAAAAGCTGCGTTCACAGCAAAAAAATCAGGAAAAAATCCGTATTTTTATGAGCCTGAAAAAGAGGAGATTTTTGCCTATATATAATAGTATAGAAAAATCTAAAAAAACAGGCTTTGAATTTACAATTTTTAAAGCGTAAAACTTACGGATTTTTTAATCAAAAATGCGGCAGGATTTTTCCGTACAGTCGGAAATCTTATAAAAAAACAGCTTTTGAAAGGCTTTTTTATACCGAATCCGATTAACATTTTTATTAACATTTCACTAACAATTTTCAACCCTATGTTGAAAGAAAAAATTCTTTTAACAGACGATGTAAAAGCTGTTAAAAGGCTGTGGAGTGTTTTGTGGACGGTTTTTTCAAGGAATTATCGGAAAAGTTACAAATTTTTAACATTTTAACACCCCCTACTACTACTACGAAATATTTAAATTATCACTACATAAAGGAGAGCTACACTTGAAAATTTCGTGCTTGCGAACAGACCTCGCTAACGCTGTGTCAAATGTGTCACGAGCAGTATCTTCAAAAGTTGCAATACCCGCTCTTGAAGGTGTGCTTATAAAAGCGTACGACAATTCACTAAATATATCAGGCTACAATCTTGAAATCGGAATAACAACTGACATTGATGTTACCATCCAGGAGGAAGGCGAAATTGTTGTCAGTGCAAAGCTTTTTCTTGATATTGTCAGAAAGCTGCCGGAAGAAATCGTTATGATTGAGACCGACGAAAGAATGGTGACTTATATTACCTGCGGAAATGTAGATTACCAAATTGTGGGAATGTCATCAATCGAATATCCGGATCTTCCTACTTTTGAACAGACAGATATGATTACCGTAAATGCAAAAACTCTGCGTGAAATGATCAGGCAGACAGTATATGCCGTGTCCGATAACAACGCAAAGCCGATTTATACGGGTTCGCTTTTTGAAATTGAAGACGGACTTTTCAGAATCGTAGCAATTGACGGCTACAGAATGGCAATCAGAAGTGAAAATGTAGATTCCGAAAGCAAAAATAAATTTGTTGTTCCGGGAAAAACTCAGCTTGAAGTCCTCAAACTTTTGGGCGATGACGAGCAAAATGTAGATATTATCATAGGTCAAAGACACATCACCTTCAAGGTTGACAATTACAGAGTAATTTCAAGACTTATCGAGGGTAATTTTATCGATTACAAGACAACTATTCCGACCGATGTAAAAACAGAGGTCATTATAAACACAAGAGTTATCATAAACTCGGTTGAAAGAATGTCACTTTTAAACAACGACAGAATCCAAAGCCCTGTAAGATGCAATTTTGATAATGACGAAATCAAACTTTCATGTGCGTCTGCAGTCGGCAGAGCAAACGACAGTATTTCGGTTTCGATTATGGGAGAAAAAGTTGAGATTGGTTTTAACAACAAATATTTGCTTGACGCTCTCAAAAATTGCGATACCGATGAAATCAGACTTGCTTTAAGCGGCCCGATTAAGCCGATGGTTATCAAACCGGTGAAGGGCGACAGCTTTTTGAGCATTGTAGTTCCAATGAGGCTTTCAAATGAAGGATAAAAAAATCAGCATTGACACAGAATTTATAAAATTACAGGATTTGCTTAAGCTTGCAGGTCTTTGTGACACGGGCGGAATGGCAAAAATGATAATTCAGAACGGAGATGTCACCGTAAACGGTGAGGTTTGCACTATGCGTGGCAAAAAAATGCGTAAAGGCGACTTTGCAGAGTTTGACGGAGAAAAAATTACCGTTATCTGAGCTGGGAATGATATTTTTTGAAGGTACTTGCGCTGAAATTTGAAAATTACAGAAATCTTGATGACGCAATTATTACCCCATGCGACGGTGTGAATGTAATTTACGGCGACAACGCACAGGGAAAAACCAATCTGCTTGAGGCTTTTTGGATGTTTTGCGGCGGTCATTCGTTTCGGGGTTCAAAGGACAACGAACTTATAGGTTTTGGCAAGCCTTTTGCAAAACTCGAAGTCCGATTTTTCGGACAGGACAGGGAGCAGACCGCCTCTATAAAATTCAAAGGCAATAAAAAGCAGGTAGAAATCAACTCTGTAGCCAAAAATTCGGCTGCGGCACTGATTGAAAAATATTGTGCGGTCGTTTTTTCGCCCGAACATCTCAATTTAATTAAAAGAGGCCCGTCAGAAAGGCGAAAATTCATTGACAGCGCTATTTGCAGAGAAAAATTAAAAAATGCGGTGGTGCTTTCAAAGTACAACCGCACGCTTAATCAGAGAAATTCTTTGCTCAAAGATATTTACAGGCATCCCAAACTCGAAGAAACTCTTTCAATCTGGGACAATTCCCTGCTCTTGAACGGTGCTATACTCATAAAACAGAGAATGGAGTATCTCCAGATGCTCGAAAAACGGGCTGCAGAATACCATTTTGGCATTTCGGGCGGCAAAGAACAGCTTGAAATCAGGTATTTATCGACTACAAATGCCGAATACGGCGACAGTATTGAGCAAATTCACCAAAAATTATGCGAAACTTTTGAACAAAGTAGGGCAGATGATATAAGAAACGGCTGTACTACAAAAGGTGCGCACAGAGATGATGCAGAGATACTTATAAATGGCAAAAATGCAAGACTTTATGCCTCGCAAGGGCAGCAAAGAAGTGCGGTATTGTCATTAAAACTTGCCGAGGCGGCGGTTTTGTCTGAAAGAATGGGCGAAAAGCCGATAATTTTGCTCGACGATGTTATGAGCGAGCTTGATTCCAAAAGACAGGATTTTTTACTGAATAAACTTGATGACTGCCAGGTTTTTATAACCTGCTGCGAGCAGTCAAACAAGGAGCAGCTTAAGCACGGCAAAATTTTTAATGTTTGTAACGGAGTAATCAGTTGAAATGTATTTACATTTGGGACAGGATACTGTCATAACCACAAAATCAATTATCGGTATTTTTGATATGGACAGATGTACCGTTTCTAAAAAAACGAGAGATTATCTTACAGAGGCAGAGAAAAAAGGAAATGTTGTGAATGTTTCTTACGAACTGCCAAAGTCATTTATTGTCTGCAAGGAAAACGGAAAAATTATGGTTTATATAAGCCAGCTTTCGAGTAAAACGCTGTATAAGCGTAACAAAGAAGGTACTTATAAAATATTGCAGTCGGAAATCAATTAATATTACTCAAAGTATAATTTTAATAAAAACAATATTTAAGTAATGCAATAAAATAAAGATTATGTGAATAAGTAATGAATATTTATTCATTTTAAAATACATTCAAAAAGAGGGATTGTTTATGAAAGCAAAAAAATGTCCTTACTGTTCAAAACGAATTTCGTATATTTCGGGTTTTTCAAGCAGACGAAAAAGTGAATATATATGCACAAGATGCGGAAAGGAAAGTAAAGTCGTAATTAACAAAATGATTTTTGTCGGCTTTGCACTTGCAGTTGCGGTTGCCGCAGGCATTATGCTTTACTGGATTAAGTCGGGCAATATCAGCAATCCTCTCGGAGTTTTGCTTGTTGCCGTACCGCTTGTAATTTTTATGCTTATATCTCCCGTCTTTTTGAATTATGTTCCTCTTAAAAAATATAAGAAATCCATGGAGGCTAAAAAGGCCGGTATGGTTTACTCCGAAAATATTGCCGGCGACATAACCGATGAGTTTGACTTTAACCCGATGAGAACATCACACACAATTACATCCGAACCCGAGGATACAACTCCTAAGGTTGCCATAGATACAAGTGTGTTTAATCAGCTCAAGCAAAAGCGTGACGCCGAGAGAATACATTTGCAGGAAGAGATGAACAGAGCGGACGAAGAAAAAGAGGCAGATAATGAAACGGATAAGACCGTGGCTTTTGTGCCTGTTATAAGCGATGTAAGCGAAGACCACGCATCTATGGACGCACCGCTTAAGAAAATCCGTTCGGACGCAGATACGGGCTTTTCACGCTCACGCCACTACATTCCGCAAAAGGAAGAGAGCGACGACAACAAGAAAGCCGATACAAACAAATACACCGCAAACAGAAAATTTTAATTTATGCTGAAGTTACCTATTTGTCCTCACTGCCATACCGTTTACGGCTACAGAGAGGTTAAAAAAATTGCAAAAGAAAAATCACATACCTGTTATCACTGCAAAAATGAGTTCAGAGCGAGCAAAAGGCCTTGCTTGGTACTTATACTCATTTTGTTTGTTCTCGCCGTAGCGGCGAATGTAGGTGTGTTATATATGAGCCCTAACCTGAACTTCTATGCTTTGGTTGGCATAAATGTGATTTTTATACTGCTGTTCATAGCATTGTACCCACTGTTTGTATCGTTTAAGGATATAAAAAAAGGGAAGAAAAACAAATAAATTTTGGTTTTATTCTAAATGATGGGGCAGCAGTAATGAATTATGGTTTTGCAAATTGTTTTACCAAGCAATTATAAAAGTTTGGTCGACCTTTTCAAAGGTCGTGGGTGTGGGCAAAGCCCACAAATACTTTTGGCTAATGCAAAGCATTTATAGCCGAACAGCTTGCTGTTTGGCGACTTGAACAAATAGGCAAAAGCCTTTAAATGCGACAGCAACAAGAAAAATCATTTGTTATATAATTTAAAAATTAATTATTTTTTATAAAAGGCTACCGCCTGTTTTATCAAACTAAGTGCAAGCACGCAAACAGCGTGGCTGTTTGCGCCATATAAATTGCTATATCGGAAGATATTATGGGCTCTGCCCAAACCCGCAAGCCTTTAAAAAGGCTTGACCTAAATTTTTAAATTATTTAGCCTAAAGTTACACTAAACCGTAATTTATCCTAACTTTTTGATAAAGAAACTAAATTTTATTATTGACAGATTTTTTTGTGATTTGCCAACTGAAAATTTAGAAATTGAAATTAACAACAACCTGACGGTTTATGCGCCGTAATTTTCGGTGCACAAATACGGTCAGAAAAAATACTTTCCGCTCTTTTTAAGAGTGTGAACAGGGCAAAGGCTGTGCCTTGGCTCTGATATTGGAGGTAAAAAAATGGACAATGAAAATAACATTGAGATGACCAAAGTCGAGCAAGAGTACGGCGCCAATGAAATTCAGGTTCTTGAGGGACTTGAAGCGGTCAGAAAAAGACCGGGTATGTACATAGGCTCAACAGGTCCGAGAGGTCTTCATCACCTTGTTTATGAAATTGTAGATAACTCTATCGACGAGGCGCTTGCCGGCTACTGCACAAAGATTGATGTGGTAATCGAGGAGGGCAATATCATCAGAGTTACCGATAACGGCCGTGGTATTCCTGTAGGCATCAACAGCAAGACAGGCTTGCCTGCCGTAACGGTTGTATTTACGGTTCTTCACGCAGGCGGTAAGTTCGGCGGCGGCGGTTACAAGGTGTCGGGCGGCTTGCACGGTGTTGGTGCGTCTGTTGTAAATGCGCTTTCCGAATGGCTTGAAGTAAAGGTTTGCGACGGCAAGGATATTTATATGCAGCGCTATGAAAGAGGTAAGATTGTTACCGACCTCCACAAAATAGGCAAGTCAGACATAAAGGGTACGGAAGTACGCTTTAAGGCAGATCCGCTCATCTTCAAGGAAACCGATGTTTATGAGTACGGTGTGCTTGAAAAGCGTTTGCGTGAGCAGGCTTTTCTTAACGCAGGCGTGCATATTGAGCTTAGAGATGAGAGAAACAAAGACGAAATTATAAAAAACAACTTTGTTTACGAGGGCGGTATAAAGAGCTTTGTCGATTATATTCACAAAAAGAGAGCGCTTGCCGTTATTCATCCCGATGTTATTTATTTTGCCGCAAAGAATGACGAGGACACAATCTCGGTTGAAGTTGCTTTGCAGTATAATGACAGCTACAACGAAAATCTCCTTACATTTGCCAACAACATTCATACCACCGACGGCGGTACTCACGAAGAGGGCTTTAAGCGTGCGCTTACAAGGGTTATGAACGATTACGCAAGAAAGTTCGGCAAACTTAAGGATAACGATAAAAACTTAAGCGGTGAAGATGTGCGAGAGGGTATTACCGCCATCATCAGCGTAAAACTTAAAGAGGCGCAATTTGAGGGACAGACTAAGGCAAAACTCGGTAATACCGAGGTAAGAACCATGGTTGATAAACTCGTAAGCGAAAAACTTATGATTTATCTTGAGGAAAACCCACAGGTTGCAAAGGCTATTTTTGAAAAGTCGCTTGCGTCTGCAAGGGCAAGAGAGGCGGCAAGAAAGGCGAGAGAGAGCGTAAGAAGAAAATCTGCTCTTGAGTCTGCTCAATTACCGGGCAAACTTGCCGACTGTCAGTCAAAAGACAGCGAGATTACCGAAATTTACATCGTAGAGGGTGACTCTGCGGGCGGTTCGGCAAAGGGCGGTCGTGACCGTAAATTCCAGGCTATCCTGCCGCTCTGGGGTAAAATGCTCAATGTAGAAAAGGCAAGACTTGACAGAGTTTACGGAAACGATAAACTTATGCCTGTTATAACCGCACTCGGCACGGGTATAGGCGACGAATTTGATATTACAAAACTGCGTTACGGCAAAATTATTATTATGGCGGATGCCGATGTTGACGGTCAGCATATCAGAACACTTCTTTTGACCTTCTTTTTCAGATTTATGCGTCCGCTCATTGAGGAGGGGCATATCTATATTGCACAGCCTCCGCTTTACAGAATTTCAAAGGGCAAGGAGCACAAGTACGCTTACTCGGACATTGAGCGTGACCAGATTTTAGCCGCAACAGAGGGCAAAACCGAAATTCAGCGTTACAAAGGTCTTGGTGAGATGGACTCCGAACAGCTTTGGGAAACCACTATGAATCCGGAAACAAGACTTATGCTCAGGGTAAACCTCAACGAGGCGGAAGAGGCAGACGAAATCTTCACCATTCTTATGGGCGATAAGGTTGAACCGAGAAGAGAATTTATTGAGAAAAACGCTAAATTCGTTCAGAATCTTGATGTTTAATTCTGTTTTGAACTGAATTTTTTGAGCGGAAAATTTGTGATAATTTAAAACGAATGTTCCCGACCGCAGTTTAATTATTTGGGACAAGAATATTATCATTTGGCAAACTGTCTTTTCATAATAAAAATTTCCGACTGTAACTTAGCTGTTGTCGGAAGTAAGAATATATTTTATACAAATTGTCTTATCGTTGTAAAAGGAGTGATTTTTGTGCATTCACGAACTAAATTTCGGGTGCGTTATGCCGAAACGGATTGTATGGGCATTGTTCACCACTCAAATTATCCGATATGGTACGAAATGGGCAGGGGTGACTATGTAAAAATGCTCGGCTTTAATTATCGTGAAATGGAAGAACAGGGAATTATGACGCCGCTTTTGAACCTTAACTGTTCATTCGGCAAGCCTGCGCTTTATGACGATGAAATTATTTTACGCACAAAGGTAATTTTAATTTCTGCCGCAAGAATTACTTTTTCATACACAGTAAAGAGAATAGAGCCTGACGGCTCGGAAACAGAACTCGGCTACGGTACTACCGAGCACGGATTTGTCGATTCAAAGACATTCCGCCCGATAAGCATAAGAAAGCGTATGCCCGAGCTTTACGAAAAGATAAAACAATTTACATAAACCTTGAGGAATGAATAATATGGACAACGAAAATATGGAAAATGGAGTATTTAATCACGGAAGAATAAAAGATGTCGATGTGAAGGAAGAAATGAAATCAAGTTTTCTTGACTACTCGATGAGCGTTATTATCTCCCGTGCTTTACCTGATGTTCGTGACGGTTTAAAACCTGTTCACAGGCGTATTCTCTACACAATGTACGAAAAGGGTCTTGACCCTAACAAGCCGTACCATAAGTGCGCAGACACCGTAGGTGCTGTGCTCGGTGCGTATCATCCTCACGGTGATGCGTCTGTTTACGATGCGCTTGTTCGACTTGCACAGGACTTTTCAATGAGATATATGCTTGTTGACGGCCACGGTAACTTCGGTTCGGTTGACGGTGACCCGCCTGCCGCATACAGATACACAGAGGCGAGAATGAGCAAGATTTCTTGCGAAATGCTTACCGATATTGACAAAAAGACGGTTGATTTTCAGCCTAACTTTGACGACAGACTTGAAGAGCCAACCGTACTTCCGAGCAGATTTCCTAACCTGCTTGTAAACGGTTCTGACGGTATCGCCGTAGGTATGGCTACAAAGATTCCTCCGCACAACCTCGGCGAAACCATTGACGCCGCTTGTGCGCTTATTGATAATCCCGATATTGACCTTGCCGGTCTTATGGACTATATGCCCGGCCCTGACTTTCCGACAGGCGGCATTATTATGGGCAGAAGCGGTATAAGAGCCACTTATGCGACCGGCAGAGGTAAAATTACCGTGAGAGCCAAAACAGAGATTGTAGAGGCTAAAAACGGCAGATACAAGATTATTGTTACCGAACTGCCTTATCAGGTCAACAAGGCAAGACTTATCGAATACATTGCCGACCTTGTGAAAGACAAGAGAATTGACGGTATTTCTAACATTGAGGACCACTCTGACCGTCAGGGTATGCATATTGAAATTGATGTTAAGCGTGAAGCGTCTGCAAGCATTGTTCTTAACAACCTCTTTAATCTTACACAATTACAGACAACTTTCGGCGCAATTATGCTTGCAATTGTTGACGGTGTGCCTAAGATATTAAACCTTAAGGAAATGCTTACAGAGTATGTAAACTTCCAGCAGGAAATCATACGCAGAAGAACGGAATTTGACCTTAAAAAGGCAAAGGACAGAGAGCATATCCTTGAGGGCTTGAAGATTGCGATTGACTTTATTGACGAGGTAATCTCAATCATCAGAAATAGTAAAGACCAGGCTACCGCTAAGGTAAACCTTATGGAGCGCTTTGGTCTTGACGATGTTCAGGCACAGGCAATTGTTCAGATGCGTTTAGGTCAGCTCACAAATATGGAGCGCACAAAAATTGAAGACGAAATTGCCGCTTTAAAGACAAAAATCGAAGAATACAACGCTATTCTTGCCGATGAGGGCAGACAGCGTGAAATTATCAAGGAAGAGCTTATTGTAATCAGAAATAAGTTTGCAGATCCGAGAAGAACGGAAATCTGCGCTGTCAACGGCGAAGTTGACATTGAGGATCTTATTCCGAATCAGGAATGCGTGCTCACACTTACTCAATTCGGCTATGTAAAGCGCCTTGCTGTTGATACCTACAAGATTCAGAACAGAGGCGGCCGTGGCGTATCGGGTATGTCACGCAGAGAAGAAGATGTTGCGACTGAAATGTTCGTAATTAATTCTCACGATTATGTACTGTTCTTTACCGATAAGGGCAGAGTGTACAGGCTCAAGTGCTATGAAGTGCCGGAGGGCAGCCGTCAGTCAAAGGGTATGAATATTGCAAATCTGCTCCCGATTGCGGCGGACGAAAAGGTAACTTCTATGATTAGAGTGCCTGAATTTGACGAGGAAAAGTACCTTGTTATGGTTACAAAGCAGGGTATTATAAAGAGAATTTCTCTCAATGCATATAATACCGCAAGAAAAGGCGGACTTATTGCCCTTGAACTTAACGAGGGTGACGAGCTTGCATGGGTAAGACTTACAGACGGCAATCAGCAGGTTATTGTGGCTACAAAGAACGGCCTTGCTATCAGATTTGAAGAAACCGATGTTCGTCCTATGGGCAGACAGGCAAGAGGCGTTAAGGCTATTTCTCTGCGTGAGGGCGACTGCGTTGTGGGTATGTGCGTTGTTGCAAATGATGACCTTATTCTTACTGCGTCCGAAACAGGCTTTGGCAGAATTTCAAATGTAAGCGACTACCGCTTGCAGAGCCGTGGCGGTAAGGGTATTACCAACTACCACACCGAAAAATACGGAAATGTTGCGGCTGTCAGTGCGGTTAAGCTTGACGAGGATATTATCATTATTTCGCAGGAGGGCGTAATTATCAGAATTGCCGCCGATACTGTAAGAATCTGTAACAGACCGAGCAAGGGCGTTACTCTTATGAGAATAGGCGAAAACGATAAGGTAGTTACTGTTGCAAGAGCACCTCACGAGGACAGTGAGAGCGAAAAAACAGAGGAAACAGCCGAAGAAGAAACTTCCGAGGAGAATACTGCCCCTGAAACAAATGCCGAAGAGAATACAGAAGAATAAATAAAAAATATAGCCTTCCCGTAAAAAGGAGGGCTATAACATATTTTTGATAAAAGGGTTATTTATTAAAAGTTGGGGTGAATTATGGTTTAGTTCACGGATTAAGCAAAATGGTTAAAAAATTTAGGTCAAGCCTTTTTAAAGGTTGACCAAACTTTTCTAATTTTTTGGCAGAGAGCGTGTTTTTTACTTTATTAACCTGAATATTAAATCACATATTTCCGACAAAACCAACACTTTGACTAATCAAACGAGGTAATAGGTATGAAAAAAATTGTGCCTGTACTGTTTGCTTTGGTGCTTGCCTTTTCTTTTGCGGCTTGTAAAGAGCAGAAAACAATTGTAAAAGGCGGTACGGCTTCACTTGACGAAATCCTTGCTTACACAAAGGAAAAAGCGCAGGAGGACAGCACCAATGTGAACGGCAAAAGATATAATATAAATATTGAGAAATTTACCGAGCGCTATAACGAAATAATGTTTCGTTCGGGCGGTGACGAATATCTCAGTATGGAAAATTGGAAAAGGCTCGGAGAAACCAAAAAAGACGCCAACGGAGTTGAGTATTTTTGTTATTACTATGATATAGACAATGCCGAGCTTACCGTGGCGGTTGAGTCACGCAGTCACAAAATAATGAATGTCGGCTGCGGCACTACTATGTCAAAGTATGTGTCTATTGACGGCGAACATCAGTACAGCGAAAGAATACTTAATATGTCGGCTGTTATGGCTGCTGCCGTCGGAGGCTACACAAGCGATGATGTTGAGCTGTTTGAAAAGATTTTTAACGAAACTACCTTTGAAAACAAAAGTTCGCTTGCTTATGAAAACAATATTTTTAACCTTACTACAGGCAAAAAAGGCAAAAAAGACGAAAATAACGACAGTACAATGCTTTTCAGGTATTTTCCCGTTACCGACGAGCATTTGACCGAGTGGAATATTCCGACTTATTCAGAGTAAAGAGGTATTGTTATGACTCCCGAAAAACTTACAGAAATTTTATATCTTGCAGAAAATTTAAAGAAAAACACCAGACACAGTTGGCTTTCAAACGGCAGGCGAGAGAGCGTTGCCGAGCATAGCTGGAGATTGTCGCTGTTTGCTTATTTTGTAAAAGATGAGTTTCCGAATGTAGATATGGACAAGGTGATTATGATGTGTATTTTTCATGACCTTGGCGAGGCTTTTACAGGGGACATTCCGTCATTTTATAAGACGAACAATGACGAAGAAATCGAAAAGCATAAACTTTGCGAATGGTTAAATACTCTCCCACAGCCTTATAAAGATGAGCTTACTTCTCTTTATAAAGAAATGGACGAGCTTAAAACCGAAGAGGCAAAGCTCTGGAAAGCTATGGATAAACTCGAAGCGTCAATTCAGCATAACGAGGCGGAAATCCGTACATGGCTGCCGCTCGAATATGAATTAAACCCCGTTTACGGCGAAAAAGAATGCGTCTTTAATGAATATATGAAAAGCCTGCAGGAATACACAAAGCAATTGTCTTTGGATAAAATTGCAAAGGAAAGTAAGAAAGATTGAAAAATGTAAGTTATTTATACTTTTGATTATGTTAATATAGCTAAAATTTTATAAGTTTATTTGTCGCTTAATATCATTGTAATAAACACTTTTTATATATTATAACCATAAAAATGATGTTTATATAATTACAAACAGTCAACTTGATGAAATATATAATAAGATTAAACAGCTGTATACTCATAATTAAATTATAGATTTTTATTGACAAAAAGTATATATTATTATATAAGATTATTATATAATAGTATTGTGACCGAGTTATAATTTTGATATTTATACAATATACTAACTATGCCCTTGAGGGTCTTATAAAAAATGCTATACCCTTTGCGGGTGACAAACTGACGAGTTTCATACTCGTCATTTTGTCTTTATAATAAGAATTTTAATATTATAAAAATAACCGCCCAACTATCAGACAAGCAAGTGTTGAACGATTATTTAATCCGAAAAATATAATAAAGACTGATTGCTTTATTATATTTTTTCTGTAACTTATTATAGTGATAATAGGTTTAGTTTGTTTGAAGTATTTTCAATAAATTAAAAAGATTAAAGATACTTATTGACATTTTAACGTTATTGGTGTATCATTAGGTTAGCTGATAGGCTAACCTAATGATACAGAAAAGAGGTGAGTTTGTTGATTGTAAAACAGTTTTTGCTTGGATATGAAGCGAAACAATATTTAATTTCTATTCGAGAATTATTTAGAAGAAACGATTTTGCGGGTGATACTTCTGTGCGCATAGAAAATGGTTTTGTTCTTAATAAAATCATTGCCAGAACAGATGTCTATAGTGTAGATTGGGAAAATGTCATTAGGCAGAAGATAACTATTCCTGAATACGAAGATAGTGAAGCTAGTTCAGCTGGTAAGACCGTAAAGTTTAAATTAAGCGACCAGTCCTTTGAGAAAATTAATGAGTTGGTGGTTTTTCTTTCTAATGCCTTGCATATTCGGATATATAGAGCATATGCAGTTAAATTATTCTTAAAGAACTATTATTGTATTTATTGTAAAAAAGAATAAGTATAACTTATTCTTTTTATTTTTAGTCTTTAGGTTAGCGTTAGATTAGCATAAATTCAGTTTGGTAAGAAAAGGGGTGATGATATGAATTACATTGATTTCGATTGGGACTGGAATTATACAGACGACGAAGAAGAGGAGGTGTGGGATGCATATGATTGAAAAAGTTTTTAATAAAGCTGGCATGAGTATGAGTAGAAAAAAACTTACAGAAAAGCTCCTGCACCTTTATGATTGCGAATTCTATCCATTAGCAAAAACAGCGGGTGCAATTGGTGGAGCAATAACCCAACGTTTTTTAAAGTACGATAAATATACTGATACTTACACAAGAATTAAATGAAATTTGTTATTGAGTGGGAATAGTAGCTCTTAATATTTTATATCTTTTGTATAACTATTATATAAAAAGCGTGAATGCCTTGTAAAATAGGGAATTCACGCTTTTTTATATTATTGTACTATTAGCTGTGTTATCATCTTAATGATTGTGATAACAGAATGCTAACTAAAGTAGTGTATTATTATATATTAATCAAAACGGGCGTGAGGCTCGTTTTTTATTTTAAAAATTATCTGTTTGGAACATTATAATTGAAAGTGCGGCGAGAGGTGCGGTTTCCGCTCTTAAAATTCTTTTGCCGAGGGTTGCCGGACTGCCTCCGTTTGCGATGATTTTATCAACTTCGGACTGCTCAAATCCGCCCTCACTGCCGATAAACATTGCTATACTTTTTGGCTTTTTGTCGAGAATTTTATTTACTTTTTCGCCGCCGAGTTCGTAAAAAATAATCTGTTTTTCGCTTTCAAGGCTCATTTGTGCGGCTTTTTCAAAGCTCACGCAGTCGCAAACCTGCGGGATGATTCCTCTTCTGCTCTGCATTGCCGCCTGCAAAGCTATCTTTTGCCAACGCTCGCATTTTTTCTTTATTGACTTTGCGTCAGGTCTTGAAACGCATCTTGCCGAGAGAATGGGAACTATTCTTGATATGCCGAGTTCAACGCATTTTTGCACAATATAGTCCATTTTATCGCCCTTTGGCAGAGCCTGATACAGGGTTACGAATACATCGGGTTCATTCTCGCACGGCCTTTTTTCCGTAATTTTTACCGCAGAATATTCGGCTGTAATCTCTGTGAGTACACATTCGCACTGCGTATTGTCGGGGGTAACCAGCGTGAGTTCTTCGCCTTTTTTCATTCGCAATGATTTTGATATATGTCGTGCGTTTTCACCTGAAATAACATAGGTGTCGGAAGTGATATTTTCATCTGTAAAAAACCAAGCCATTTAAAAAACCTCTTTTTATTTTGTTGAGGGATTAGCAGGTATAAAGTAAACGGATTAAAAAACTATCTGTAATTTTAAATTTCTAATCTAATCGTTTTGCTAAACCCTGAGCTGTATAAAATCTAATGTTTATGTTTTTAATATACCAAAAATACCGCATAAATGCAAGTTTTTACCGCTTTTGTATATACGCACTTTGCCTGTATATACTATATATAGAAAAGAAAATCGTAAAAGGGAGTTTATGTATGCAATTAAAAGGTTCGCAAACAGAGAAAAATCTTGAGGCGGCTCTTGCCGGTGAGTCAATAGCAAGAAACAAATATACATTCTATTCAGATAAGGCAAAAGCCGACGGATACGAACAGATAGCCAAGCTTTTTGAAGAAACCGCAAAGAACGAAAAAGCCCACGCACAGATATGGTACAATCTTCTGAAAGGAAAAACGAGTACAACGGAAGAAAACCTACAGCTTGCTTCGGACGGAGAATATTACGAATGGAATGAAATGTATCCGCAGTTTGCAAAGACAGCAAGAGAAGAGGGCTTTGACTTTATAGCAGGTTTGTTTGAAAAGGTTGCCGAGATAGAAAAGCAACACGAAGAAAGGTTTAAAACTCTGCTTAATAATGTACAGGAAAAACTTGTTTTTTCAAAGGACGGAGATGCGGTATGGATATGCCGAAACTGCGGTCATATTTGCGTCGGAAAAACCGCTCCGACCGTGTGTCCTGTCTGTGCTTACCCACAAAGTTTTTTTCAGCTGAAAAGCAATAATTATTAAAAAGAAAATTAAATAAAAAATAGTTAAAAATTGAGTTTTAGAGATAAAGCTCAATTTTTTATTTTGTAAAAAACACAGTATTTAAGCGGTTATTTTAAAATTCATAAAAATAAAAATAGCTATATTTTTGTTTGTAATACTTTTGTAATATATGCTGATTTTTAGTTACAAACTTGTTACAAATTGGTATCTAAAAAGTAAACTTTCATTTTCTTGCAATTTGACTACAAATTTGCAGGATTTTAATTCAAAAAACGAAAAAATAATTTGCTAATACAGAAAAAAAGTCGAAATCGTTGTGCATTTTCCATAAAAACTTTACTTTATGGCTGTTTGACATATTCAAAACATAAGCCTATAATAACGCCGTTGCTTGCGAACAGCTTTAACAAGCGTTACAACAGCCTTCACAAGTAACCAAATTTTAGAAAAAAGTCAAACGGAAAGCGGTTTTTGCGCTTGCAAAAATCACTGAAGAAAGGAAGAATTTCTTATGATGCTAAAAACATTTTCAAAGCCTGCAATTAAATGGACGGTCGCAGCAATTCTTTGTGCAACTCTTTCTGCAGGAGCTTTGGTAAATGCAGTAGCAGCCACAGCTACAGCAGATGAAGTTACCACAAGCAAAACTTATGTTGAAAGCTCAACAGAGTTTGAGGTGGGCAACGGAGATGTTGTTGTAAGCACAAACAAAAACTTCAATATGTCTTTTGATGTAATCAAGGCAAATAAAATCACAATCGACAACTGCGGTGAAAAGCAGACTATATCTCTTGCAAAGGGTACGGTTGAGGAAGTTCTTGACAGAACAGGAATTACCCTTACAGACAACAAGAGTGTTACACCGTCACTTAACACAGTAATCACAGACGATACGAACATTTATGTTTACAACGCAAAAAACATTAAGCTAACAACAAACGGCACAGAGATGAGCGTAAAAGCCCCTGAGGGCACAGTAGAAAACGCTCTCAACATTCTCGGCTATGAAATTACAGACGATGATATTTTAAATGTTGACAAAAATGCTCAGGTTGAGGACGATATGGAAATCATCCTCAAAAAGGTAACATATGTTGACGAGAAATCAACAGAGAAAATCTCTTACGACACAATCGAAAAAGATTCCGACGATATTCTCACAGGCGAGTCGCAGGTATCTCAGAAAGGCGTTGACGGTGAAAAGGAAGTAACCAAGAGATGTAAATACATTGACGGTAAGTACGCTTCAACAAAGGTAATCGGCGAGAAGGTTACAAAAGAGCCGGTTGACAAGGTTATTCTTAACGGCACAAAGAGAGGCACTATAACCGATACAAGCGGCGCACCTGTTTCATACCGCTATATGGTTTCGGGTTCGGGTACAGCCTATACGGCGGCTCCGGGTTCACTTACAGCAACAGGCGCAACAGTTTACGAGGGCGGCGTTGCGGTAAACCCTGCAATCATTCCTTACGGTTCAAAGCTCTACATTGAGGCGGCAGACGGCAGTCATGTTTACGGCTATGCAACCGCTGTTGACACAGGCGGAGCATTGATGGACGGTTCGGCTATAGTTGACCTCTTCTACTTCAGTTACGATGACTGCGTAAACTTTGGCAGAAGAGATGTTAATGTGTATGTTCTTTAATATATAAATTTAAGCGGAAGTGCGTTTGCATTTCCGCTTTTTCTGTAAAAATAATATAATGCTTGATTTATCGGCAAATATAAGCTATAATATACGAAAAGTGTAAATTCGCATTGAAAGGATTTTGAAATATGAAGAAGATTATCTCTGCATTGTTGATGGCATCTGTAATTGCAATTTCAGCAGCAGGCTGTGGATATAATGATGCTCTTGAGCAGGCGTCTAAGGCAAACCAGCAGACAACATCTGCAAGTCAGTCATCGGATTCTACATCTGACGAAACAAGCAAGGTGACAGACGCCAATTACAAAGATACCTTTGACGGACTTTGCAGCTATATGCAGGATAAGGGTTATTATACAGACAAAGCTGTCAAAACAGAAATGGACGCATCTTTTATCGGCGCAAAGCAGGGCGTTAAGTACAGCATAAGCAATAACCTTGCTATTGAGCTTTATGAGTACGATACAACTAAACTCAACGATACAGCAAAAGAAATCGTTAAAGAGGTAAAGGACAGCAACAGCTTTACTATTATTGAGGGTTATCCTGTAAATGCGGCTTACCTTTCAAATAACGGCAAGTATCTTATGATTTACAACGATACAAAAATAGACAAGGACAACCCTAAAAAAGACTCAAACGAGTATAAGGCAAGAGAAAATGCGGTTGAGGACTTCCTTGCATTTAAAAATTGATTTGTAATTTAATAAGCATAATTAAAAGGAGATACCGAGCGTGGTATCTCCTTACTTTTTGTTTATTCTCAAAATTTATTACCGCAATAAGGGCAGAAGTTCATATCAATAGGCGATTGCTTACCGCATTTGGCACAAATCTTTTCGGCAGAATTATTTTCCGCTTTTTCTGTATTATTAAATACAGGTTGAGGAACAAAATTCTGCGGCGGTGTTTGCGGTGTCGGCTGAACATTATTAACTCGGTTGCTTGCATATGGATTCTCATAAACAAATTGCTGTGAAGGCTGATTATCAATTGGCTGATTGTTTGGAACAACAGGCGGAGCAAACGGTGTGCCGTTATTCTGATTAAACGGCATCTGCGGCTCATTGCCGTGAACAGGCTCGCTATCTCTGTAAAAGCGTGTTGCTTCGCTGTCGACAGGTGAAAGCACAAGGCTGTCGGTTGTTTTCTTTATATAGTTAAAGTACATTAAAGCTACAATGCTTACGAATATAAACGGAATAAGCTCTATAATACCGCAAACTAAGGTAATAGGGTATAAAGTATTTGCAACATTTGTTACTGTATCAAAAAGCTCTGAATTGTTTACAAAATTGCTTGAGAAATTCACACCCGATCTTTCAAGTGTTCCGGATATTTGATTGGCAAAGTAAAACAAAGCGTCAATCGAGCCTGATATAAACATATATCCTATAACAGACGATATAACAGAGATTACCGCATAAACAAAACCCGATACGGCGGTTGCCTTTGCGCCCGCTTTTGTAATAAATACAGACGAAAGCGAATACTTAATGCCTTTTGTAAGTTTACAGGAGGCAAGGAAAAAGATAAACTCGCAGAGAGTACTGATAAAATTAATACCCAGCAGTATAGCAGAAGTTCGGAAAATATCTTCGGGTATATCAGAGCCGAATACAATTAATAAAATAACCAATATCAATGATACTGCAAGCGATATTCCCGTAAAAGCAGTAAAGATAATTGTAAGTACCCTTAAAAATGTAACAGGCGGTTTTAGCTTTACAATAGGCCTGCGGCTTCTTGCTGTGCAGAACAGCAATATAAATGCAAACAAAAAGGCTAAAGTCGATATATCAATAGAAAAAGATAAATTGACATTCTCGTTTTTTTCTATAATGTATTTGAATGAAATCATCATAGAAGAAACCGCTGTGACTATTTTGCAAATAGTAGGTACACAAAAGGTAAGCGCAGTGATAAGGATAATAGGTTTTCTAAAAAAACCTCTAAGTATATCAACATTGTGTTGATACGGATTAAAAGGCTGGTTCATAGTTTTCCTCCGATTAAATTGATAATTATATTTTATAATATAGTATAATTAATTGCAATAGAAAGAAATAATTTATACAAAGCTGTCGATATAAATTGTTATTAATGTATTTAGTTAAGCTAAAGCAATTTTAATTGTAAGAAAATAAAGAAAAATACAATGATTATATAGACTGTATTAATATAATATTGAAAATCGTTATGCTTAAGTAAAACATAACTACTATATATTGTGGTTGTGTAAATAAAAAAGTCAAATATAGTCGTATTTAAAATAAAATAGGAATTTTTTTAAAGTTTTTTTAAAAAAGTGTTGACATTTGGCAAAGTAAATGATATAATAATTGAGCACTTGAGAGTGACACGGAAAATTCCGATAAACACAAGTGCGTAGGACCTTGAAAATTAAACAACGAGAAAGATAAAGGAACCCGTAATACTTTGAGGATACTCAAAGATTTACAGTGAGATGCACACAACAAAGCATCAGGAATTACGGATACGTTAGTATTCGGAATGAGCGATTAAAGCTCTGAAATTGATAGTAAGCGAAAGCTTAATATACAAATTTTAGAGAGTTTGATCCTGGCTCAGGACGAACGCTGGCGGCGTGCCTAACACATGCAAGTCGAACGGAACTTCTTTAATTGATTTCTTCGGAATGATTTTGATTAAGTTTAGTGGCGGACGGGTGAGTAACGCGTGAGTAACCTGCCTCTAAGAGGGGAATAACATTCTGAAAAGAATGCTAATACCGCATAATATATATTTATCGCATGGTAGATATATCAAAGATTTATCGCTTAGAGATGGACTCGCGTCCGATTAGTTAGTTGGTGAGGTAACGGCTCACCAAGACCGCGATCGGTAGCCGGACTGAGAGGTTGAACGGCCACATTGGGACTGAGACACGGCCCAGACTCCTACGGGAGGCAGCAGTGGGGGATATTGCGCAATGGGGGAAACCCTGACGCAGCAACGCCGCGTGAAGGATGAAGGTCTTCGGATTGTAAACTTCTTTTATTAAGGACGAAGAAAGTGACGGTACTTAATGAATAAGCTCCGGCTAACTACGTGCCAGCAGCCGCGGTAATACGTAGGGAGCAAGCGTTGTCCGGATTTACTGGGTGTAAAGGGTGCGTAGGCGGCTTTGCAAGTCAGATGTGAAATCTATGGGCTCAACCCATAGCCTGCATTTGAAACTGCAGAGCTTGAGTGAAGTAGAGGCAGGCGGAATTCCCCGTGTAGCGGTGAAATGCGTAGAGATGGGGAGGAACACCAGTGGCGAAGGCGGCCTGCTGGGCTTTAACTGACGCTGAGGCACGAAAGCGTGGGTAGCAAACAGGATTAGATACCCTGGTAGTCCACGCTGTAAACGATGATTACTAGGTGTGGGGGGTCTGACCCCTTCCGTGCCGGAGTTAACACAATAAGTAATCCACCTGGGGAGTACGGCCGCAAGGTTGAAACTCAAAGGAATTGACGGGGGCCCGCAC
>OHGZ01000306.1_pt1 | contig 40987 bp, 19 predicted proteins | sample 1567851 | NCBI WGS metagenome assembly OHGZ01 (sample SAMEA3879563, study PRJEB24766) | human gut metagenome | biome: human-associated habitat; feature: feces | place: USA | collected 1985/1987 | reverse complement strand
GTTCCATTATCATGGCCTTTCAGAAAAAACTCTATAGCGTCTTCATACAACTTCTTATCGTTCAGAAATACTCCGAATGCCATTTGTGCCTTAGTTACCGCAATTCCCCAGTTACCGTTGGTGTAAGGTTTGGTATTGTAGAAAGTAGTAAGTATCGGCTGGAATACATCTCGGAACATACTTTCTACTTTGGGTGTATCTTTTGCATCCCATCCGTTAGTATATTTATCTGCTGTATATGTATATCTCATGATTTCTGCTGCGTTTACCAGCATAAATCCTTGAAGGCCGGCACAAAGCGGATCGTCCGGACCTTCTATTTTCTTTAGGGTACTTGCATACGCTCTGATAATCTCCATTGCTTTGTCTGCATGAGGTTCTTTTCCTGTGACTATCCAAAGAATGGCATTGTAGTAAGCTGCATTAAAATCTCGTTCACAAGGATCTTTGGTATAACCATATCTGCCGGCACGGCTGATAGTTTCGAAAGGTCCTTTTATGCAATAATCAGCTTTTCCCTCAGGCATTCCTCGCATGATGTTAAATGAACCGTAAGCCGGTTGTATCTCATTTCTGACAAGTTCCCGGATTCTTTTTAATGAAGATTCAGAATGGAGTAAGCCCGGATGAGTAAACTCTTGGCTGTTTATATTCAGCATATAAAAGAGAAGAATAAATAACGGAATAAATTTCTTTTTCATCATATTCTTAAAATAATAAGGTTAATACATATTAGATAGAAGTCAATATGTATATAGCGTATTTACGTGCCGATTTACCTAAAGCGACATCGCACTTTTTAGTTTAATTATGAAAAACAATTCTGCGTATAATGCATCATGAGATTAAACTAAGTTTTAGTGAGCAAAACTATACATTCTATCAAAAAAATCATTAAGTTTGTCGGACTTCTTAGTAATAATAAGGAGAAAATGATCGATTTTTATGAATGTATGAAGGACACATATTATTATATAGGGAGAGTTGCTCCATTTGTCATTCGTTATTTATTTATGGTGATAATGTTGTTGTTGCCATTATCTCTGTATTCAATCCAACAGTCTCCTGTTTTTCGTTCTGTAACTGTATCTGAAGGTTTATCCCATAATACGATAAATGCTATATATAAGGATACCCGTGGTTTCGTATGGTTAGGAACACAGATGGGATTGGATCGTTTTGATGGGGTAAATGTGACGACTTATCCTCAATTTTCCGGGAGAACTGTTTTTTCGATAGCAGAGACTGATTCTGTAAATTTATGGGTGGGTACAGATATAGGATTGATAAAGTTTAATCGTAAGACAGAGACGGTTGAACCGATTGTTTTAGATGGCAAATCTTTGTCTGTAAAAGTGGTTTTTGTGAGTAAGAAGGGGAGATTACTACTTGGTAGTTCACGTGGATTATTTCTGTATGAAAGTGGTGTATTCAGAAAGATTCTGCTGGACTCCAATGCCTTGTCTGCTGTGAATGGCCTAATGGATATTGTAGATGGAGAGGATGATAGTGTTTGGATCGCTTCAAATGGAGGATTGATCCATTATAATATGGAAACTGGAAGATCACGAGTGTTTGAGAATAATATTAGAGGAGGATTAAATTACTATAGTTGTCTGGCTTTGATGGGAAATACTATTTATTTAGGTACGGCAAACCAAGGCATGCTGAAGTTTGATATTGGGCAGGAAGTTTTCTCCATATATCCGCAAATAGGTAATGGATGTATTAAGGATTTGGTACCTGTAGGTAATGATACATTGTATGTAGGAATCAATGGAAGTGGTGTCAAAATTATAAAAGCATCTTCCGGACAAGAAATAACGTCAATAGAACATTCTATACAGGAAGATGCCATTTGTTCGAATGCTGTTTATTCATTACTGAAAGATAAAAATATCCTTTATATCGGTACTTACATGGGTGGAATGAGTTATACGCCTACGCGTGGGAATACCTTTTCCATCTATTCTTTTAAGGATAAATTTGATTCCCATAATCTGAATGTGCGTGCGTTCTGGATTGGTAAACAAGGGCGAAAAGTAATAGGTACCCGTGACGGACTTTATTATATTTCCGAAGAAGAGAATATAGTGAAACATTACACTATAAAATCTTCGATATTACGTTCGGATATTATTTTGTCGGTTAAACCTTTGGGAGAAGATTATTTGATAGGAACTTATGGTGGTGGCATGTATTTGCTGCATGCAGAGACGGGTAAACTGTCTTTCTTTAAACCGGATGATTGCTTCAGGCAAAATTCATTTACCGGATGTGAAAGAGATAAAGAGGGCAAATACTGGATAGGGAGTTCTTATGGGGTGTATGTCTATAATGAATTGACCGGACAGTATGTAAATTACAATAATAGAAATTCGTCTCTTGCCATAAATTCAATATTTACTTTAAAAGCTGATTCAAAGGATAGGATCTGGATAGGAACGAATGGAGCTGTTTTTTTGTATGATATGTCAACCGGTACTTTCAAGTCGGATGTATTTCCTGAACATATAGAACCGTTTACAAAAAGCATACGGTATATTTATGAGGATAATCATAAAAATCTATGGTTTTGTGACGATAAAGAGGGAGTTGTTAAAGTTGATGAGTATTTTACTAAATTTGAGCATCTGACAGTTGATGATTTCCTTCCCAATAATTCGGTCATGAGCATTATTGAAGATCCGCATGATGGAGGACTGTGGTTTAGTACACAACGTGGTTTACTGTATATCAAAGATAATCATCACAAGATTTTCTCTCTTTATGATGGCATTCCCGGATACATATTTAATAACCCTGTACAGATTACAGATGATGGCTCTATTTGGTGGGGCAATGAAAGGGGATTAGTAAAATATACTTCTCTGCTTAAACATGAAAGAAAGGTAATTCCATTACCTCCTGCCATTACATCAGTAGCTGTTGCTGGTAGAATCCTTCAGACGGGAGATGAATTGTTGCCTTTTTCTTCTTTATTTATGGAGAAGATCTCTTTGCCTGCAGATAAGAATAATATTGCATTTACGTTTTCTGCCTTGAATTATGCTGTTGTAAATACGGATATCTATGAATATTTTTTGGAAGGGTATGATAAGGAATGGTTGACTTTGATGAAAGGCAATCAAGTAGCCTATATGAATCTTCCAGTTGGCAACTATGTTTTTAAAGTACGGGCGGCGTCTAATCCGGGTGCAGTTATGGCGGTTAAGGTGGAAGTTGTACGGGGACTTTCTTTCACCTTATGGATGGTGGTACTTTGTTTTTTAACATGTTTGGTACTTCTCTATAGCTATTATGCTTTGCTGGGTAAATATAGAAAAATGAAAGAGGATATGCGTGAGAATACAGTACAAGTCGAAGGAGTACAGAAGGAGAAGTATCAGAAATCCAGGGTGGATGAAGAAGAGGTATCACGGATAAAACAAAGGTTAACAGAATGTATGAATAAGAATAAGATGTATCTGAATCCGGATTTGAAGTTGCAGGATGTAGCGAATACTATTGGCTGTAATGTGGGAGATTTGTCACAGGTTCTAAATTTATATTTGAATATAAACTTTACCGATTATATCAACCAATATCGTGTGGAAGAATTTATTATCCGCGTGCAGGATAAATCAGCTTCCAAATATACTTTGGCGTTTCTTTCTGAGCAGTGTGGATTTAGCTCCCGGACATCTTTTTTCCGTTCATTTAAGAAATTGAAGGGTAAATCACCTGCAGAGTATATTAAGGAGAAAGATATCATTTTAGAAATATAACTTCCTGAAAAGAGTACCAAAATAATTTGGTACTCTTTCTTTTTATATAATTAAAATATTGAAATATAGCTGTTTATTGAGAAACTCGTTTCAGCCTTTAGGTTGGTACCTATTACACTTCTCAGAATGTCTGAAAAGAATTTCAACTTACTAATTTTGTTGTCGTTGAAATCAATTTGTTCATTTAAAAAGTGCTATATCATGAAACACAAAACCATTCTTTTGCTTGCTTCTTTATTTGTAGTGGGAATTGCTTGTAAGCAATTCGACCGGGAATTTTCAGTAAATACCAATATTGATTATTGTGAGGCCCAGGCTTTACGTACATTGGCCATTGTTCCTTCTGGCTCAGAAGGAGGTATTCCTAACTCGATCGATGGAGATGATGTTAATTGGCATTTCACCAGTCCCGGTTCATGGACTTCAGGTTTCTGGCCTGGTATTCTTTGGTATTTATATGAGAATACAAAGGATAATATGTGGAAAGTTGCAGCTGAAAACTATACTCAAAAGATTCTTCCTGTAACTCACAGAAAAGCAAGGAGCCATGATATGGGATTCATTACGATGTGTAGTTTGGGCAATGGATATCGTTTGACGGGTAATACGGAATATAAAGAAGGATTATTACGTGCAGCTGATTCTCTTTCAATTCTGTTTAATCCTGAAGTTGGTACTTTTCTTTCATGGCCGGGTATGGTAAAAAAGGAAAATTGGCCTCATAATACTATTATTGATAATATGATGAATCTTGAACTGCTATTTTGGGCTGCCCGAAACGGGGGAGAACGCCGTCTATATGATATGGCGTGTGAGCATGCCGATACCACAATGAAATATCAGTTTCGCAAAGATTATTCATGCTATCATGTTGCCGTATATGACACGATTACCGGACATTTTATAAAAGGTGTGACTCATCAAGGGCTGAGCGATAACTCCATGTGGGCACGTGGGCAAGCATGGGCTATTTATGGTTATACTATGGTATATCGTGAAACGGGAGAAGTGCGTTTTCTGAACTTTGCCCGAAAAGTAGCAGATGCTTATTTATCCCGTTTACCGGAGGATTTAATTCCTTATTGGGATTTTGATGCTCCCGACTTGTCTTCTGGAGAACCTAAAGATGCTTCCGCAGCGGCTATTACAGCTTCTGCTTTACTGGAACTTTCTACTTATGTAACCGAGCGTGACTCTTCACATTATTATTATGACCAGGCAGAAAAGATGCTTGAAATGTTATCATCTTCTGCTTATAAGGCAGGAGATACAAAATATGCTTTTTTGTTACATTCGGTAGGTCATATGCCTCGTGGTGGAGAAGTTGATGCATCCATTATTTATGCGGACTATTATTATCTTGAAGCATTAATTCGTTTTAAGAGATTACAAGAGAAACGTTCTATACTGGCTAATTTATAAATACTTCCTTAATCTTATCTATTATGAATACACAATTGATGATTGCCGGATATTGTCCGGTTGGAAATTACTCTTTCGAGATAATTTATAAAAAGTATCACACTTTTTTCGTGCACTATGCTGAAAAAACGATGGGAGAGGAATTGTATGCTGAAGATGTTGTACAAGATGTATTTATCAATTTGCTACAGCAGACTAATTATTTTGTATCGGAAGGTGCAGTATTGAAATACATCTACAAAGCGCTTTATAACCGCTGTATTGATTTGATACGTCATAAGCAAATAGAACAGCATTATGAAGAAGTCTCTGGAAATGACTTTATATCTGCATTGAATAGAGATGGGCACAATACTCTTTTGACAAAAGAATTTTTTGTAATAGTAGAAAATCGTATAAAAGGGTTACCTCCTAAATGTAAACAGATATTTGTAATGAAGTATAAGAATGAGTACTCTAATCCGGAAATCAGCGAAAAGTTAGGATTATCGATACGAACAGTAGAGAATCAAATATATATCGCCCGCAACGTGTTACGAGAATATGTGGATTCTTATCTATGTTCCTAAAAAAAATAGCGAAAATTATCTTTTGTTTGAGTGAATGAAAGTTTATTCCCGTTTAATCTATGTTCATTGAAGATATATTGACTAAATAATTAAATGTAATTTTTATGTTAAACTTAAAATGCATGCTATGAATAAGAAAGACAAATTCTTTATGCTTTTAGCATTGTCCTGTTTGCCATTAAGTGAAATGGCTGCAGAACAAGTGGATGGTATGGCTGTATCTCCTATATCTCAGGAGGTATTGCAGAATTCGGTTAAAATTACCGGAAAGGTAGTGGATGTTCAAGGAGAACCGGTTATTGGTGCTACAGTAATGGAAAAAGGTACCACCAATGGCATCATTACAGATGTTGACGGTAACTTTACATTAAATGTTTCTCCCAACCGGAAGTTGCAGGTTTCGTATGTCGGTTATCAGACTCAGGAAATTACAATTGGCTCCAATCGTACGTTGAGAATAACCTTGAAAGAGGACTCTGAATTGCTGGATGAAGTTGTGGTAGTAGGATATGGTACGATGAAGAAATCAGATTTGACAGGTGCCATTTCTTCTGTGAGTACTGAGACATTGGTTCGTGGAGGTAATGCGAATGCTATAGGAGCTTTACAAGGATCTGTTGCAGGTGTCAGTATTTTGAAGAGCAACAATAAGCCTGGTGGTGGCTATGACATTAAGATCAGAGGCGTAAGTTCCATTTCTGGTTCAAGTGCTCCGTTAGTGGTTATTGATGGTATTCCCGGAGCAAGCTTGGATAACATAAATCCGGATGACATCGAGAAGATTGACATTCTGAAGGATGCTTCATCTACAGCAATCTATGGTTCGCGTGCTACGAATGGTGTCGTGATGGTTACTACAAAGAAAGGCTCTCTTGGTGACCCTAAAATCAGCTATAGTGGCTATGCAGGTTTTAGGAATTATACTCATGTTCCCGAAATGATGTCGGGGGATGAATATGTTCAATTGGCTATGGAAAATGCCAGAGCACTTAATAATAATAACTATAAAACCCTTGAGGAAATTTTCACAGATCCGTCTGAATTGAAAGCCGCTAAGGATAGAAATTATTATGATTGGGTAGATGCTATTACATCACCGGCATTTATGACGAGCCATACTATTTCTGCTACAGGTGGAACTGAAAAGGCTAAGTATACATTGGGTGGTGGCTATTACTTTGAAGATGGTATGCAATTTCCCCAGGAATTTTCAAGATATAATATGCGTGCTGCTGTTGATTTAAAGGCTAATGATTATTTATCATTTGGAGGAAGTCTATATATGACCCATTCTGTTAGGGATACTGGTAATTCTTCATTGATGGTCGATGCTTTACGTATGCGTCCTACTCAACATCCTTATAGCCTTGTAACGGGTGAAGAAATCTGGAAATATACAAGTAACGGTATGTTCAATCCATTAATAACTAATCAGAATGAATTTAATAAAACAAAGAAGCTGAATATTCTTTCAAATGTATATGTGAAGTTGACTCCTGTTAAAGGATTGGAACTGACATCTTCCTTTGCCTCTAATATGACGAATGACCAAATAGGCCAATATCGTGGTGTCTGGACTAAAGCATTGCAGGGGACTGCCAAAGGTGCTACTAATTTGTTAGATAAGAATAACTATACAAATTGGGTATGGGATAATATTGTTCGTTACAGTTGGGAACATAAAATACATAAGATAGATTTTACCGGTGTATACTCTTTACAACAAAATCAGGATGAGAAGATGCGAGGAGCATCCAAAGATCTCCCTTTCAACTCTTTGTGGTATAACTTGCAAGGAGGTGAGATGACTTCCATGACTTCCAGTTATGTACAATCCAATCTTATGTCATTCCTGGGGCGTATTAATTATACTTTGGCAGACAAATACATGTTGACGGCAAGTTTACGTTACGATGGTTCTTCAAAGTTGGCTGATGGCAATAAATGGTCATTATTCCCGTCGGTGGCAGTAGCATGGCGCCTGAAAGAAGAAGCGTTCATGCAAAGTGTTGATTGGCTTTCTAATCTGAAACTGCGTTTGAGTTATGGTCAGACCGGTAATGATACGGTAAGCCCTTATTCCACGAATGGAACCATTGCAGGTTCACAGTATTATTCATTTGGAACCAATACGGTTATTGGTACTTATCCTAATAATATTCGTAATGATAAGTTGGGTTGGGAGCGAACCTCTGAATACAATGTCGGAGTAGATTTCGGCTTCTTTGATAATCGTATATCAGGATCTGTGGAATATTATAATCGTTTGACGAAAGATTTGATTATGAACAAGAGTATACCAACTCATTTGGGATATTCCAGTGTACGCGATAATGTAGGCTCAGTCAGAAATCAAGGTTTCGAAATAATGTTGAATACTGAGAATATCCGCTTGAAAGATTTCTCCTGGCAAACAACTTTTACTTTATCTTATAATAAGAATGAAATCGTAGACTTGGCTTTCAAAGAAGATTTGGGTGTTTATTCCGATCGTTTGAAAGGGATGCAGGGAGATTATAATAACCGTTGGTTTATTGGACAACCAGTGCAATTAAACTGGGATCTTGAAACTATTGGTGTATGGCAGTTGGGTGAAGAAGAGGCGGCTAAGAAGTATGGTCAGAAGCCCGGACAATTTAAGGTCAGTGATTATAATAATGATGGAGTAATTAATGATAAAGACCGTTTTATCAATGGTTCTCGTATTCCTAACTGGACAGGAGGTATGACCAATACATTCCGCTACCAGGAGTTTGATTTGTCTTTCCATATGCATTTCCAGACTGGAGCAAGACTGAGAAATCAATTCTACGTATCTTATGCATTGGAAAATAATAATGCTAATCTGGGTAATATGAAAAAAGATTATTGGACCCCAGAGAATCCTACCAATTCATGCGCACAGCCGTCGAATATGGGACCTTACAGAGATCAGAATACAACAGGCAAAAGTGTATCACACATTGTTCAGAAAACCGATTTCTTGAAGGTATCCTATATTACTTTAGGATATACGTTTAAGAAAAATCTCTTGAATCGTATAAAAATGAGTAATCTGAGGCTTTACGCTACAGTGCAGAATCCGTTTACCTTTACAGGTTTCTCCGGGTTTGATCCGGAACAACCCAGCGAGCAAGTATCTAATTCAGATATGATAACTTGTAATGTATTATTTGGATTAAATGTTTCATTCTAAAAAATAAAGTACTATGAAAGTAAAAAGATATCTAATAAAAGGGTTATTGACCCTGACATTCATAAGCGGGTTTGTATCCTGTTCTGGTTTTCTTGATGAAACGAATTATTCCAGCCAGTCTGCTGATGAGTATTTTCAGACAAAAACAGGTTATGAGGGGTTAATTAATGGGTGTTATTCCCGGTTAAGGACGATCTACAACTCTAAAGAATACATATCTCTCGGATGTCTTGGTACAGATATATGTACACAGAATAATACGATAGGGTTGTCTAATTTAAATCAATACCCGGTTAACTATGATGCTAACGAAGGTAGTGTTTATACAATGTGGAATAATCTGTATGCGGCGCTGAAAGATGCGAATGCAGCAATCGATCGTTCTGATAAAGTAATTCTGTTGAGTGATGATCCCGATGGCCTGGCAGATGATGTGCTGGAACAACGAGTAGCTGAGGCTAAAGCGCTACGTGCACTCTTCTTGTTTGAGATTGTGCGTAATTGGGGACAGGCGCCTCTGATGATTCATGAACCATTAGCTCCGGTCAAGACAGCTGAGCTTTCCGATGGTGCGCAGTTTTATACGCAAATCCTGAGTGATTTGGAAGATGCAATACGTATATTGCCTGCCCGACAGACTGGTAGTGATTATGGACGTATGTCTGCTTCTGCTGCCAAGCATTTGCGTGCGTTAGTATATTTGACCAGAGGTTATGAGAGTTATGCAGACTCCCGGGATTTTGAAAATGCATATAAGGATGCGGTAGATGTGATTAATAATTCCGGTCATAAGCTATTGGAAGATTTTCAAATGGTACATTGCCAATCCAATGAAACTAATGATGAAATCATATTTAGTGTGGGATTTTCTACAGGTGCCAACCATAATGTGAATAACTGGCCTAAATGGTTCTTGTTCCCTTATAGAGAAGGATGGGCAGGACTTTCAAAAGATTCTTATTATAGTAATGACGATGCTGCTGCCATTCCTACTAAGTTTGCCTATATGATGTATGATTGGTTCAAGGATCGAAGAGCTTCTGTAACGTTTATGAGTCCGCTGAATGGTGATCCGAAAACCTCTACTGATGGCAGGGATACAGGTAAGAACTGGTTTCAGTGTACAGGTGCCATTGAAGGAGTGTTTGAGAAAGGAGATACCGTCATCTATTTTCCTGTACCTACGGATAGTAAATTTAAACATTGGTCTCAGGCAGATAAAGATGCTGTGAAATATAAGGTTTATAATTTTCCAACGGGAGATCCTGCTGACATGTCTTCTGACGATTATTTCAAGTTAGGTTATCAGTCTACAAATTCCAATACCCGTGCTTTTTTGCCAGTTTGGAAATTTAAGGATGCTAATACTGTGTACAATGAAAATGGCAATGCTTCCGGAACCCGTGACATCTATATGTTCCGCCTTGCCGAGACCTGCTTAATTGCTGCGGAGGCAGCTGTTAAAAATAATGATAATACTAATGCTTTGTACTATATAAATAAGGTTAGAGAAAGGGCTGCGAAGAATGCTTCGGAAACAGGATTATCCTTATATACAGGTACTGTAACTTTAGATGATGTCTTGGATGAGCGTGCAATGGAGCTTTTTGCGGAAGTACCTCGTTGGAATGATCTTCAACGAACCCGTAAGTTGGCGGAAAGAGTTTTGAAATATAATTGGGATACCAGGAATATAGCTGGCGGTATACCTACTCAATTAACTGAAGAGAGTTTTTTAAGTAAGTATATTCGTCGTCCGATACCTTTAACTTGGCTGAATTCTTTGTCTAATGGTCAGGAGCTGGGAAATAATCCAGGATGGCAATAGGTATAACAGATAACTGATACTTAGAGGACTATCTTCACGAACGAAGATAGTCCTTTTTATTATGATTTACTTGAATACATGAGATTTGCGTGATATTAATAAATTAAAGATATTCAGTTAAGAGATTAGTCTCTTGTTAAGAAATCTATTGTTTATAATATTATCATTTTATAATGTTACAATTGATGCTGCATTGTGATTTTGTTTTAGCTTTAAGATACAAAAATAAGGAAGAAACCAAGGATTCCCATAACAATCATTGTCTGATCTAAGCGTTGTTCTATCAGTAGGATGAAATGAGGAAATGTATATCAGAGAAGCTGGTGACTGTGAAGGTAAAATCTTGAATTTAGATAAAGATAAAAAGCTTTCTTTTATGTATTTGTTTACTATTGTAAGTTTGTGTAAAGAGACTGTTTCATTCCAATCTGAAACAGTCTCTGTAGCCCGATGTTGAGGACTATCTGATAGGTTCCATTCTGAACTTCAAATTATATTCTTTATTCTTTTGAATGAGATATTGTGGAAGCGGACCGGGACCACAACTGGCATTTCCAAGACCATTTTGAATGGCATTAATATTCAATATGGTCTCTGCACGACGGAAGTAGCCTAAGTCGTGTCCATAACGAGCAAAGAACAGGTCTTTGTCCGTATAGTGCAATGCGCTGAATTCAAATGGAACATCACCGGAAAAACGGATGCCTGAACCGGCTTTATCTTTCATCTCCAGCCAGCGTGTGTCGCAACGATTACCCATAGATTGGGGGCGGCCATAGTTTTCTCCCATTTCAGATACTGTTTTGGAATAAATACCTAGAAAAGCTGCATCTTTTCTATCCCAATAATTCTCTATAGGACCACGACCGTACCATTCTACTTGTTCCAGTCTTTGACATAGGGACATTTGTAAAGTCAATCGAGGGAGATTGAAATGGTCATTTGTGGTGAATGTGGCATCTACATCGATTGTGCCATTGGCATAAATGGTATAGTTTACACAATATGGGACTGTTATATTATCTATAGTTGCCTCCATTTTTGTGATCACCTTTACATAACTATGATCTTCGGCCAATTGGTAACTGAAATCTTTCACTTTAAAAGCAGTTGGTTTCCAATCACGTTTATTATTACTGATATAGCGGTAACCATTGTAGGTAAGACCTTCATGTCCGTAGATGATATCTGAATTATGATATCTGAGAAGTATCATGCGCGCTTCATCTGTATTGAAAACTGTTTCAAAATTATCAGCTGTGATACGTAACCAGTTTTTGTCCGCTGCCAGCATAATGGTACCGGAAGATTTGGATGCATGTGCTGCTGTAGCAGGTGTTTGTATGATAAACTGTTCTTCTGCTATAGTATGTCCGGCTTTTCCCCATGAGGTTGTTTCATTCAGAATAACGTATACATTGATATAATATTCACTATTGGTATCAATCATGAGTTGTTTGAATGGAATCCGGATATCTGCACTATGTCCTGCTGGTGTGAATGGCAGTTCTGTTTTTGCAGATTTAATTCGTCTCCCATTTTTGTAGATATCATAAATTAAAGAGAAATCCTTTAGATTATAGAAAGCATATTCATTTTTCACTTTCAGAAGTTCTTCTTCCAATTCAAACTTGATGTATTGGTATATCTTCTTTACTTGTAGTAATTTAGCTGTAATCGCACGGTCGGAAGTTATGATGCCGTTGAGGCAGAAATCTTCTTTATTCGGATTGTCACCAAAACTGCCACCGTAATAATACCGGTTATCCGCTTCTCCCGGTTTATTCATACCTTGGTCTACCCAGTCCCAGATACATCCGCCTATCATACGGTTGGACTTGTATTCGATGTAATCCCAGTATTCTTTTAGGTTGCCGATGGCATTGCCCATGGCGTGGGCATATTCACAAAGGAAATAGGGCTTTTCAGAATTCGTTGTATCCATTTTGATCATTACCTCCATCGAGGGATACATGGATGAGTCCATATCTGCTGATTCATTGTATCCCTGATAATGGATAAGTCTGTCGTCCATGGTCCGGATGGCTTCATATACTTTGTAGAAATTATCTCCTTTGCCGCACTCATTACCCATTGACCAGAAAATGACGCACGGATGATTCCGATCACGCTGTACCATGCGTACATTCCGGTCGATAAAAGCAGCCGCCCAACTCTCTATTTTAGGAAGTTCACGGTTTCCGTGACATTCTAAATCTGCTTCGTCCATTACATACATACCATAGTAGTCCATCATTGCATAGAACTTTACATCATTGGGATAATGACTGGTACGCACTGTGTTGATATTATTCTGTTTCATCAATAACAGGTCTTTCATGTATATTTCTGCCGGAATTGCTTTGCCGAGGCGGGGATGTGTATCATGCCTGTTTACACCTTTGAAAATGACAAGTTGGTTATTAATGTATATCTTTTTGTTACGCAACTCAATTTTACGGATTCCATAACGCTGAGTGAGTGCTTCTTTTACGACTCCATATTCATCAATAAGTTCGATGTCGATATTATAAAGATTGGGTATTTCGGCACTCCATAAATTGGGAGATTGGACGGAAAGTTTACCATCCAGGTAAATACTTTCCCCGGATTTTACTTTTCCGGCATTCATCTCGAATTTGTCAATGCATATCTTATTATTATTGATAAGTGATACTCTGATTTTACTGTTATTGACTGTATTTCCCCTATTTGCCAATTCTGTCTTTACTTGAATGGTGGCTGTTTTCAGGTCGTCACTAACGTCAGATTTTAATATGACATCGCGTACATGCATCTTAGGTACACCAATAAGATAGACATCCCGGTGTATACCGGATAAGCGGAACATATCCTGATCTTCCAGATAACTGCCATCTGTCCATCGATAGACTTCACAAGCGAGGATATTTCTTCCCGGTTTTACATATTTAGTTATATTGAATTCCGCATCATTGCTGGCTCCTTGGCTGTAACCAACTTTTTTACCATTGACGAATACATATAAACCGCTGTAACAACCATCAAAATGAATGAAAACCTCACGTTCCTTCCATTCGACGGGTAAAATGAATTCTTTACGATAGGAACCGACAGGATTAGGTTCGTTAACAATGGTATATCCATCTTGGGGCTGAATAAAGGGAGGATTATTCAAAAATGGATATGTAACATTTGTATAGATAGGAGTTCCATAGCCTAATGATTCCCAGGTGGATGGAACAGGAATTTCGGCCCATTCAGAATCATTATAATTCATTTTGTAGAAGTTTACCGGACGTTCAGAAGGTTCTTTTGCCCAGTTGAATTTCCATTGACCATTTAAAAGTTGATAGTAAGATGAATTATTCCGCTTCCAGGGCATTGTGTATGATTCGTCTTTTCTCATTTCTTCGGTATTGGCAAAAGGAATGAAGGTTACATGTCCTTCTTCTTTGTTAATAGCGAATATTTTCTCGTTTTCCCAGTCATTCTTGCTACTGGCTTTGGCTGCAATTTCATGATGAGAATTACGGGTAGTTTGAGCTGTTAAAGGCTTGTACATTGATAGTAGGATAAAGAGGATCGGGAAGATTCTGCTTTTCCATGGAAAAAAATGAAATGTTTTCATGGCATTGTAATATTTTATATGGATTACTATGTCGATAAAACGTTTCATTCTGCCGATTTACCTAATTTATATAAAAGAAAAAGGGATTTAAATCTTTCTGTGTTGAGTAAAAACAAGCCGCTATACGTCTTTTAGTAAAAGATGATACATCAAAAAACAATAATTTACTAACTTTGAAAATATGAAAAGTATTATGGAAACATCATTGAAAAGAATTGTTCATCTGTTACTGTTAGCTGCATTGTCAATATTAACAGTCAATGCCAAAGTTATCAGCTATCCAGCTCCGAAAGGAGAGACTTTATCTTCCGATTATATGGTAGAGGTGGATGGCGTTTCGGTACCCGTTTATATGGCGAAAACACAGCATCATGATAAAAAATATTCAATTGCATATTTTGATTTCTCAGGAACAGTGACTGTTAAGATTAAGAGTAAACTATCTCTGGATCACTTGAATATATTACCGGATAAATATGCAATTCATCCTTCTGTTAATAAAGATATTGCTACTTTCCATCTGAACGAACCTTGTGATATATCTTTTGAGCCGGATGGTTGTAACAGCCCGTTGATTCTATTCTGTAATGAATTGGAAACAGATATTCCTTCAAAGAATGATCCGAATGTTATTTATTTTGGTCCTGGGGAACATAATCCTGAAAACGGTTTGATCAGACTGGGCAGTAATCAAACACTTTATCTGGCAGGGGGGGCGGTAGTTAATGCCGGTATAGAGGCTACAGGCGATAATATTACAATTTGCGGTAGGGGAATTTTAGATGGTTCCGATTGGGAACATAATGCCGGCCCCACTGACTATATGATAAATGCTAAGAACTGCAATAATTTGGTAATGAGGGATATTATCATAAAAGGTTCTTATTATTGGACTATTGTACCTCAGAATTGTGACCGGGTTTTGATAGATCGTATTCGTTTGGCAGGTTCCCGTGTAGGTAATGATGACGGTGTAGATCCTTGCAATTCCAGTAACGTGACGATTCGGAATTGTTTTTTTCGGACAGATGATGATTCGGTTTCTCCGAAGGGGATAACCCGTGCCGGAGGAGAAAGAGAATCAAAACCGGTTGAGAACATAGTAGTAGAGAACTGTGTGTTCTGGGTTGATTTTGCCAATGTATTTCGTATGGCAACGGAAAGCAGTTGTCCGGTATTTCGTAATTTCACAGCGCGTAATGTGGATGTGATTCATTTTCCTGACCGTGACCGTGTTCAGATATTCTGGTTGCATCCTACAGGAGAAATGCCAATGGAGAATTTGTGTTTTGAGAATATCAGGATTAATGGAGAAATTCCGTATAATCTGATAAAGCTGACACCTGCACTTCAGTTAGTGGGTACACGTCCGATAGAGAAACCTACTCCGAATGATATAAAGGTGGGACCTGGCAGACGTGGTCCCGGAAGTTGTGGTTATGGAGAATTTGTAGTTGTTCCTTCTTATGGTCCTTATATTCATAATGTAACTTTCCGTAATATTACCACTTATGGCAAAGAAAGTGATCGCAAGGCGGAAAGAGGAGCCGTACTGATTCAGGGAATCGATGAACGGCATGATGTTTCCGGTATCATATTCGATAATGTCGAATACTATGGCACAAGAATAGGTGCTGATAGCCCGAATATACAAACTGGCGATTTTGTGAAACACGTACAATATGTAAAGTAATAATATAAAGTAGAATTCTGAAATGAAAAAATTATTTGTAGGAGTGTTATGGGTAGCTTTGTCTTTGAGTGTACAGGGCAAGGAGGTGAATATGACATCACCGGATGGAAAATACCAGTTTACGTTGAGTGATAGCGGTGGACAATTACACTATTCTTTGACCTGGAACGGAAAACAGACAGTAAAACCTTCCTTATTGGGAATCAATGCAAATGTAGAATGGCGGGATGGAGTTGAAATCGGAACTGTGGATAGTAGTCGGAAAGATACGATCTGGCATCCGGTCTATGGTGAAAGAAGTGAAATTAAAGACTGCTATAATGCATGGAAAATACTTGTCAATCGTCAGAATGGACGTGATAAGTTGATTCTTGATATCCGTGCCTATGATGAGGGAATTGCCTTCCGTTACCATTTTCCGGGCGGACAATATCTGAAGATTACAGATGAGTATACAGAATATACCATGCCCGAAGGTACTAAAGCCTATTTTACCCCTAAAGCTCAGACCCCGTATTCTTATCTGCCTCTTGAAAACTGGCCAGGCGAGTCGGACCGTCCATTGCTGCTGACACTGGCAGGTGGAGGATATGTCTGCCTGGCTGAAGCGCAAGTGGTGGATTATGTACGTACGAAGTTCAATGTGTCATCGACTAAAAAGAATACGATTATATCGGCTATGTATGGTCCGGTAGAAGATATTGCACCTTATTCTACTCCGTGGCGTGTAATCATGTGTGCTGACAAGCCGGGTGAGATTTTAGAACATAACGATATCCTGTTAAATCTTAATCCGTCATGTCGGATTAAGGATACTTCCTGGATTAAACCGGGAAAAGTGATGCGTGAAGTGACCTTGACCACAGAAGGTGGAAAAGCTTTGGTAGACTTTGCTGTAAAACGGAATCTGCAATATATCCACTTTGATGCCGGTTGGTATGGTTTTGAGTATGATAAGGCTTCAGATGCCACTACTGTAACACTTGATCCGCGTAGGAATCCGAAAATAGATGCACTGAATCTGAAAGAAGTGGTTGCTTATGCGAAGCAGCATGGCATCGGAGTTATACTCTATGTTAATCAGCGGGCTTTGCAGCAACAGCTGGATGAGATACTTCCTTTGTATAAATCATGGGGAATTTCTGGAATTAAGTTTGGGTTTGTGCAGGTAGGTTCGCAGGTGTGGACAAAATGGATGCACGAAGCCGTGAAAAAGTGTGCTGATTATGGGCTAATGGTAGACATTCATGATGAATACCGTCCGACAGGCTTTAGTCGTACTTATCCTAATCTGATGACTCAGGAAGGTATTCGCGGCAATGAAGAATTTCCGGATGCCACTCACAATGTTACGTTGCCTTTTACCCGCTTTGTAGCCGGAGCAGCTGATTATACAATATGTTACTATCGCCAGGACTTTGGCAGGCTGAATGTTGAAAAAGATAATTATGGTGTTCCCCGTTCTAAGTCCATCCAGACTACACCGGCGCATCAATTGGCCTTAGCAGCTGTCTATTACAGTCCCCTGCAATATATGTACTGGTATGATAAACCTTCGGATTCACAGGACGAACCGGAATTAAAGTTCTTTGATGATGTGTACACCACCTGGGATGATACGAAGGTTTTACAAGGTGAAGTCGGTGAGTTTATTACTGTAGCTCGCCGGAGAGGAGAGGAATGGTTCATAGGCTCAATTACAAATAATGAAGCACGGACGTTGCCGGTTGATTTGAGTTTTCTGCCTGCCGGAAAAGATTATGTGGCTGAAATCTATACGGATGGCGACAAATCTATTCCTACACGAACGAAAGTCAGAGTCTCAAAATTCCGCGTCAATGCCAAGACTGTGCTGCATTTTAATCTGAGGGCTTCGGGAGGTTCTGCCATTCGTTTAGTGCCCGAGGTTACTAAGGATAAATCTTTAAAAACTTATAAACAACAGAAACTGTGATGAAACATGTGAAAACAAGAAATAGGGTGGTACGGGAAGTATCTGATAAGCATACTATGAATATACGAGTTTTGTTTTCATTGGTATTTCTTATTGTAATCACGTTCACTGTCTCAGCCCAGACTGCCGTATGGCAGTGGGCTGTGCCGGTACGTAATTTTGCTAAACAACCGAAAAATCCTGATGCCAAAGCCTATTTATGGATACCAGAGAAATGTAAACACGTGAAAGCTGTGCTTGTGGCACAGCATAATATGGAAGAAATTTCTATAATGGAAGATGAGAACTTCCGCATTAAGATGGCAGAATTGGATGTAGCACAAATATGGGTTTGTCCTTCTTTCAATCATGGATTCGACTTTACAGATGGAGCATGGGAAACTTTAGAGGGTTTTCTGAAAGATCTGGCGTCAGTTTCAGGATATACGGAGTTGGCATCGGCTCCATTGATTGGTATCGGACATTCGGCAGCTGCCAGCTGGCCCTACTATTTAGCTGCATATATGCCCGACCGTACATTAGCTTGTATCTCAGTCAGTGGACAGTGGCCTTATGTACGTGATAAATGGCTGAATCTGGATATCTGGGGAGAGCGTAATATCGACTATATCCCATGTCTTGAAACAATGGGGGAGTATGAATCTGCACATACCTGGAGTAATGAGGGATTGAAGGAGCGGAAAGAACATCCTTTGTTGCCATTGAGCATGTTGGCTTGTCCTGCCGAAGGCCATTTTGCTTATTCGCCCGGTAAGGCTGAGTATATCGCACTTTATATAAAGAAAGCATTGCAATACGGGCATGTGGATCCTACTAAAACCGGTTGGCTCGCTGAGCGTTGGAAAAAGAATCAACCACCCACTTGTATGCCTGCGCCTGTAGCAGAATATAAAGGTAATCCGGATGATGCTTTCTGGTTTTTTGATAAAGAAATGGTAGAAGCTACTCAGGCCTATCAAGCCCGTTTCCGGAACATGAAGCCGCAGTTAGTGGGTGTCGTGCAAGAAGGTAAGCCGGTAGTTCAGCGTGACAGTCATTTGCAACTTCACCCGGTATTTCTGCCTCAGGGAGATGGAGTTTCTTTTCATCTGACTCCTGTTTTCCTGGATACGGTTCCCGGTGATAGTCCCCGCCTGAAGAATTGGACGGACCTGCCTGTAGGTACACGCATTGGCCATGCAGCGGATAATTCCATTTGCTTTGAAATGATAACAGGCCCCGCAGTAATTCACAACCATACCTTCAAGGTCGAATGGAATCGGAGTATTTCCTGGGCATCCTCTAAGGCTGATATTGTTTTTGCTGTTCGTCATCCGGGAGATAAGGAATATAAACCGATTGTTCAGCAGGCGCAGATCACCATACCTGTTCGCAATATAGATGGAGCACCACAGAAAGTCTCCTTTGCTGCGTTGGCTGATGTCAAACGAGGAATAAAGTCTGTCACATTACAAGCTTCTTCCGACAGTGGCTTGCCTGTTGGCTTTTATGTAGAATCCGGACCGGCCAGAGTGGAGGGAAATCAGTTGATATTTACACCGATTCCTCCGCGTGCTGTTTATCCGGTAAAAGTTACGGTAGTGGCGTGGCAGTATGGCAGGAGTGGAGAACCTAAGATTCAAACGGCCGAACCTATCACACAAACATTCTATATTTTATAGCATTATCTGTATTGCGTGAATTTATTGTTTCAGAAATTCACGCAATGCAGCATTAAATGCTTCAGGTTGTTCCATGTTCAGCATGTGTCCGCAGTCTTCCAACACCTTTAGCTTTCCGTTCGGCAGATATTTCAGAATTTCCGGTTGATTGGAATAGCGGTTGTTGGCTGACTTGCCTTCCACGATTAAAGTCGGCACTGTGGGATGATTCTTTTTTATGGCTTCATAAGCATCCAGACCTGCAACTACCCGTACTTCTTTGTGTAATGGTTGCCAGGCATCCCAGTCATCAATCATTTCCCATAAAGGCTGACGCATCCTTTCTTTCCGGGTACCTCCCGAACTCATCAGCCCTTCAAACCATTCACGCTTCATGACGTCGACTCCTTTCACTTTCAGGGCGGCAATTTCTTCATCCCGTTTCAGAGCTTCTTCTTTGGTCATAGGTTGGCTAGGTCCTTTCGACTTACGTATATTTCCACTTGCAAGGAAAGCTGATGCCATGCGTTCGGGAAACCAACCTAACATATCGGCACCGATGAAACCACCTAACGACAAGCCAACTATATGTGCTTTCCGGATATGGAGAGAATCCATCAGTGTCACCAGGTCTTGTACATGGGTAAACTGATAATCTTCGGTCTGAGAGGAAGAAGCACCATACCCCCGTAAGTCGTAACGGATCACACGGTATTCTTTGGCAAATTCAGCGAATTGTTCATCCCACATTCTGTGATCCAGTGAATGGCCATGTACAAAGATTACAGGTTCTCCGCTTCCGGCTTCTTCATAATAGAGCGAGCCATTGCCAACATTGATGCGACCGGACTTAAAATCAGCCGTCTCTCCCGAAATACGGAGTTGAGCATCTATTTTATGTTGCCATACATTATGCATTAAAACGTCTGTGTCAGTTTTTCGGCTATCCACTTGTATACGGTTCATTTGCAGGTTACCTACATTTACGGCAATCACGGGAATACGTGGGTCCGGTTTTTCGGGCATGAACGTAGCGTCATTTACTGTGATATTCTCCACATTTCTGATGAACAATCCATAACTTGGCAGATTTCCCCATACAGTGGGCTGGGGATAACCCTTTTCGTCTTCCTTCACTTCTTTGAAAGAAGACCAGTATCTATTCCATTTCGTTCCGCTTGCTACATCGTGGCGTTTTCCTTCCATTGCCGGATCAGGCAGAAAAGCACCTTCCACCAGTCCGCCGCGATTCATGAAACGGATATTGTTCAGATATATGTTCTCTATTTTTGCATTCTCGATACCCGTGATTGAAGAACAGAAATTACCGGTTCCGTAGGCAGTAATATTGCTGATTTGGATATTTCGCATTCTTCCGACGGGAGGAATCGGTGCATCATCCGGGTACTGTCTTCCTCTATTGGCTAAGCGTATGTAAAGTGGACATTCAGTCCCTTCAATCAAAACATTATTGATGGTAACCCCATCCATTATTCCGCCGTCTACAATTTCCAATGAAATGGCGGTAATGCCACTTGGAGTTGATTTTAGAATCCGCTCCCCGGTATGACGGCTTGGTTTTACGATACAGTCGGAGATTGAAATATTCTTAAAGCCGCCCGTTGATTCTGTTCCACATTTAATGGCGTTGGCAAAGCTGCTGACAATACAGTTGCTGATAATTACATTTTCACAGGGAGCCGTACCCGTACTCTTCAATACGATACCGTCATCGTCAGAGTCGATAATGCTGTTGGAAAGGATAAAACGGCGGCAACCGTCGATGTCTATTCCGTCATTATTGCCATTACTATGATTGTACACTTTTATGTGATCGATGGTAACATCTTCGCAATTCAAATAATGCTGATTCCAAAGTGCGGAATTTCTCATTGTAATACCTTCCACATGCACATCTTTGCATGAGATAAACAGAATGTTACGAGGCCGTCCGTTGCGGTCGCCGCCCAATCCGCTGATACGCCCTTTTCGTCCTTTTCCTTTTCCGTCTATCGTACCTTTTCCAGTAATACTGATGTTTTTTGCATCTACTGCATAGATGAGGGAAACCCAGCCACCGGCATCTTTTTGTGAACGGTAAGATGCTTGTGGTTGCACAGGAAAGTCATCGTAATTATCACTGGCATAGAGGTATGCCCCGCTTTCAAGATGTAGTTCTACATTATCTTTCAGGAAAATCGTTCCTGATTTATAAATCCCTGAAGGAATGATAACCTTGCCTCCGCCTTGCCGGTAACAATTTTCAATAGCGGCATTGATGGCTTGAGTTTGTACGACAGAAGTGTCTTTGGAAGCTCCGAACTGGAAAATGTTATATTCCGTCGAATGTGCATTCCCTGTAAGATAACAACAGATGGCACATATAAATAGAAAATATGTTTTCATGGCTTATAATGTTTATTTCAATATATAGAAGTTTCGTTCCACCGGTTCAGCCGTCTGTACTTTGCCTGCAATACCGTATTGCCAGGCAACTACCGTTACTTTTACCGGAAATTTACTGCGGGGTGGGATAGGAGTGAATACAATTTGGTCTCCTTCTATTTCAGCCGGACCTTCTTTGATGTAGTAAGAGACGGGCAGTCCACAGTCGCTTGTGGCTTTTAAAGATAAAGAACCGCTTTCCGCTTTCACATCGGGTAATCCTGGAAATAATATATACTGCCTTTGTCCTTCCGTATTCCGGTAGGGGATGCGGATACTGACTTCTTGAACAGCACTTTTATACTTCCGGTCTCCTGTTTGGCTTGCCAACAGACATATATCATCGGTACGGCGCGGATTATTCATACCCATCCGATAGAAAGATACTATGAATGTGGTGTCATTTACCTTTTCTACTGGTCCACAGATGCGACTGATTATCGGTGTTGCATCTGCATGCTCATCAGATAGTTTGGTTCTCAGGGAATCCGTACATACGGCTTTCAGGTGGAAAGTGATTCCATCGGCTTCCGGATTGAAGCGGGGTTGTACACGTACATGCTGCTTCTTGTCGTATGTCAGTAAACTGCCGTTTTGCTCAAAACCCAGATATTGTTCTTTCTTTCCGCGGCTTTGCGTATACCGTGTTTCGGTCGCTTCCGCTATTTCACGGTCAAAATACCAGAAAGCATCGTGAGGATCACCTTTATATTGTGAATAGGGGGCGGCTTTGGCTCGCTTCTTCTGATCGGGATGCCAGCGTTCTGCCAGCCAGCCTTTGGTTGGGTTCACCGGATTCAGTTTTACTTTACCGTCTTTCGTTACTTCATCCGTCAGTCGTTGATTGATAGCTTTTTCCAGAAATAGAGCAATGTATGCGGCTGTTTCATCTGCCACATCGAAATGTCCCCGTCCTGCGTCACACAGAAATGAGATGCAACTTTCAGGATACATCATGCGGAAGGCCAGTGCCGGATTTACCCGGGCTTCCCACCATTCATATTCTCCTTCAATCATCAGTCCGGGTATTCCATCTATATTACGGGTACGTCCCCATTCCAGATTCTCACGCCCGTAGCCGGTAAGATTCGTACGCGGAGCATCGCCATGCAGGGAAATGATAGCCAAAGTGCGTTCCGGATTCCATGCTGCGAAGTTCCAGGGATAGGTAGCCATAGCCGAATGGCCTATTGGAACGATGGGGACATTTTTCAGTTCGCTATATCCACTGACGTCTGCCAAGGAGACCATCATTTTCTCAAATATCTGTTGTGTGCCTTTCGATACATCCCATTGCTGATCGATACCGGGAGTTATCCATACAAAGCCGATTGCAAGCTTCTGCATCTTTTCGCGGAAAAGGGGATTATCAAAAAGAGTTTCTTCGCTCATATTGTGTTGTCCTACAATAATTGCTTTTATCTGCATACAGTCAGCGGGTATCCATAAGAAAGCCGTAGGATTCCGGTTCGTTTCATTAGAGACGAATCCGTCAAGGGTCACAGACCATTGCCATTCCCCTGCCCGCAAACAGGGAGAGAAGAACAGTAAGAGGATGATCGAAAAAAGCAGTCTATATCTATTCATGTTTTTTTGTTTTTTACAGTATTAATACGAACGAGGAATAAGCTTCACTCAAAAATAAGGGATTTAAAACAATGATTCCACAAATCTTATAAGATTTATGGAATTGAATCCATAAAAATCAAAAGATTTGTGGAATCAGCCTGTTTTTGTTATATTTCGGTGCGCCTTAGTATTCGTTAATAATCTTTTATTTAGAGGCTTCTTTCAGTTGTTCCGTCAACTTATCCATATCTTCCGGGCTGGCTGCCGATGGGAATTGTAGTTCTCCTTCTTTATTGACAATGGCATAATGCGGGATTGACAACATACCGTTCCGCCCGAACTTCTCATAAATTTCCATTTTGAAAGCCTCGTTGATGATGACATGCTCTCCTTTTAAGTTATAGTGCCCTGTCATTTTTTTCCAGAGTTCAGCTTTCTGGGGAGTATCGATGGAAACATACAATAACACGATATCATTTTCAGCAGCATATTTCTGCAAAGGTTTGATGTGTGCAAACGATGCACGACAAGGACCGCACCAGGTAGCCCATACATCGATAAAGATCACTTTACCCGGGTATAAGTCAGTAATTTCCTTAAAGGTGCGTACACTGTCTGTATTCAATATATGAATATCTTTCGGAAGTTCGGCTTCATTGAACGCTTTGTTCCTTTGTATCGCTGTTTCTAATTTCGGCATTAGCACGCTTTTAGGATATAATGTCTTGAATTCCTCATACAATGCAGGAATACCAGTTGCAAAATACTCACGGCTTTCATCTTCCAGAATGAGAAGTCCCATTGCAGCCTCCTGTACCCGGCCTTGCAGATTTGTTTTATACCAATCGAATAACAGTTGATTGCGTTCATTGTCATCATTCGTGCGTCTTTCATGTTGCATGAAAATATCTATGCCTGCCATATTCGATACGACATCTGCAAATGCAGGAGAGAATACGCTTTCAGCCTGACCGACGTTTGCAAAATCCAACATCTGGGCGTAAGCGTCGTCCCATTCCTTCTTGAGCGTTTCGGAACCTCTCCGGTAGTTACCGAAATACTGATTCATATATGCCATCAAAGCCTGTATACGTATATCTTGTATGGCTCTCTGTCTGAGCTGATCGTCCACTTCTGCCACTTCGTTTTCTAATGTAGTAGCGTAGTCTGTCAGCTTTTGATATACGGATGAGGCAACCGTGTCCTTGCCGACGTTAAAGATATCTCCCCGGCGTGCACGTAGATTAAATACGTTTTCATTCAGATCAGCCAGTTTCTTGAGTATTTCATTTTCTTTCGTCAAGCCGTCAACCGGGTTTAGTTCATTGGATTTGGAAGCATCGATATCGAGCGTCTGTTTTCCCGGAGCAAGATAGATACTACCTAAGTTTCGCTCACCATATAGAAAAAGGGTCAGCTTTTCGTTCCCGTTTACAGGTAAGGTAATCTGATACGTACTGTCGGCATTTAAGCGTAAAGTATCAATCTTGTTCGGTAAGTAAATGCCATCTGTAGTGATATTATATACAATGGGAGCGCCGGATGTATTCGTTACTTTGCCTTCTAAAGTAATATTCTTCTGGGTACATCCGCTCAGGAGCATAGTGGTTGTTATGCCGCCAAGGCATAAAGATTTGATGAATTCCATTATTTGTTTTTCATTTGGTTTATAATCTGAGACGCTAAAATAGTGATAAGGTTACATCGGGACAATTATTTTCTGTTATTTCTCCGTGATTGTTCATTTTATCTTAATCCCTTTTATAAAATCATTGGTTACTATTCCTTTCAAGTCCTTCATCCGTTCTCCATTAATTACTACATTTTCAAACGTCACGTTTTGCACGGTTCGTTCTTTGTCCAGTCCTTGAATCAACGATGGATTTTCTCCTATGCCTGTATATGTAATATTTCTGAAAGTAATGCCTTCAATGCCGCTTCCCGGCTGTTTATCATATTTCTCGTTGAAACGTACTTTTACATAAAACAGTCGTCCTTCCTGAATATTCTCTATCCGGATATCTTCGAAAAGAATATTACGAACCTGATTTTTATCACCACAATCCACTGTCATACAACCTTGATAAATCGGGTCATCCTCGTCATGTTCCAGGATGTCGATGTTACGGAAAGTCAGATTCTCTATCACTTCTCCTGTCGGCGAGTCCGGATCGCCATGACCGCCTACATTGATGGGATGTGCCACATCTGCCCAAAGAATAGAATTTTGCACGGTAATATCAGATGAACCTCCCCACCAGTTCCAGCGGTGATTGTACAAAGCAATGCAATCGTCCGAATTGCGCATAAAGACATTGTCGATAAGTACTTGGCGGCAGCACATCATATCTATACCGTCACTCCATCCTTTACAACTGAAGGACTTCAGATTTTTAATCGTAATTCCTGTGGAACCACCTCCAAATACGGTATAATGGTCCGGATTCATTACTGTAATGCCGTCTATCCATATATTTTTGGAATCAGTGATTTCAATGCCCCGTACAGCGTGGTCTATGATTCCCCGTCCGATGATGCGGACATTCTCGGCTTTGTCTACCGTTGTATTACTTGGTATCCGTATCTGATTGTTGGGTAAGTCTTTGGGGCGGTGTGTGCCCGGACCGAAATACATTACTCCTTTAGTTTCTTTTTCATATTTTTCAGTCTCCATCGGGTTGGCAAAAAGATGCAGGTTGTGCAGTCGGTCACCATTAAACTCAATGGAGAGATATTGTGGCTTTTCCAGAGTGAAAAGAATGGCGTTTTGTATCTGCTTGTATTCAATACCTTTACTCAAAGGGCGTATGGCTACTTCGCGCACAGTGCCATTGTTCTTCTTCACCATTACTTCTACGGGACTTCCCATATCAAATTGCACCATGGAAGCATCCTGCACTTTGTCCATATCTACCTGTACGTTGTATTCGAACAAATCTTTCCATTCGCCGCCGGGGATGCGTACGCGTACGGTATAGTCATCATTGTGCGGCATCCCGGTACTCAGTGTACCGGGATAAGTCACTAGTTGTGCCTGTATGGACAAGCAGAAGAAGGCTGATAAGATAGCTGTAATAAATTTCATTGTATAATCGTTTTTTGAATAATTTTCTTCATATCTTGATTAAGATACGAATTAAGGTAAAATATTACTCAATACATAGAAATTCATCATTTTCATTGAATCACTACTTTATTTTGCACCGGTGTCATGATGAATGTAAATTCATAATCACCATACGGTAACATGAACTCCGGTTCTGGAAGTGCACTCCAACTGTCTATGCAAGCCAGTCCCATCTGGGCTTTATCAATCAATACATTTGTCAGATCGGCTTTTTCTACTTCCTCAGAGTGTCCTTGTTGTTTTTCCAAACCTTCGTCCAGTGATTCGATTGTGTAGTGCAAAGCAGAAGCTGAAAAAGGAGCGTCAGCTACGAACTGCAATCCATTTCCACTTATATTCAACTGTCTCCACCAGCGGATATCCGTTTTTGTGCCATTTTCTTGCGGACGGATATAAGGAGAGAATTGCTCATCAACAGTTTGATTGTAAATGCCTAAATCCGTACAATGATTACGATTACTATAGTTTTCCATTGGACCACGGCCATAATAGGAAATATTTTCAAATGACCTCGGCATAACCAGTTGCATGCCGAAGCGGAACATATTGGAAACGTTGGCCGCCTTGTCCGTTATCATTTTTTGGTTTACCTGAACCGCTCCTTGGTTATTGATGGTATAAGTGATATACAGTTTAGCAGAAACCTGTTTCATCTCATATTCTGCTGAAATAACCGCTTGATTGTCTACAATGTTATTTTTCAGTGATATGAGTTTGATATCCGGATTCTTCCATGCACTATATTTCAGTTGCAATTTTGCTCCATAATCATTGTCGGTAGGTGCCCGCCAGAAATTCGGGGTAAGTGCGGCACCGTCTTTAATCATATCCAGACCGTTGACAATGTATTTATCCATATAGCCGGTAGATCTCTTGAATCTGATAAGGAAGTTCTCACCTTTTACAATCCAGTGGCGGATATTCGTATCGTTTACCTGAGGTGTGATTACGGGGATATAGTTTTCAGTAACATTCTTCAGCTTCATTTCAGGAGTTTTGTATGGATGTAACACTAATTGGTCTTTGGCAACTATGTGGCCGACAGGGATCAAGCCTTCGCGATCTTTTTGTCGGTATCTGACATTCAATAACCATTCTCCGTTCTCATCAGTTTCTCCCAGCTTGAGAATGAGAGATACTGTTTGCAATGGGGCTACATTCAGTTTTTCTATACGTCCGCTACGTATGGCTCTGCCGTTGTTCAGCACTTCCCATTCCATATAATAGGCAGACAGATCACGGAAGAAATTCTCATTGTAAATATTGATTTCACCTTTTGACAGATCCCCCGGAGTGGTCCAGATGTTCTGATAGAAATATCCCACTTCATATACATGCGGATTGGGGATGCGGTCCGGATTGAGTAAACCGTTGTCGCTATAGTTGTCGTCACCGGTTTTAATCGTATCGAAATCACCATCATAACCATAGATCATTTTGCCACTTTTGCCTGTCCAGTGGGGTGACTGATCTATTAGATCCCAAATAAATCCACCTTGGAATTTCGGGTATTTACGGATAAGATCCCAATATATTTTAAAGTCACCTAATGCATTTCCCATTGCGTGAGCATATTCACACATGATCATAGGTTTCTGTTTACTTTCGTCTTCACAATAACTGATGCACTTGGAGTAAACGGGATACATCGGGCAATAAACGTCAGTGTTGCTTCCTGTGTCATAGGCTTGTTCAAAATGCACGAAGCGACTGGGGTCTTCTGCTCTCACCCATTGATAACATGCTTCAAAGTTCGGTCCATCGCCACATTCATTTCCCAATGACCAGAAGATAATGCTCGGATGATTGAAGTTGCGTTGTACATTACGTTGATTACGTTCCAGATGTGCTTTCCTATATGAATCCACTCTTGCCAATGAAGTCTCTTTGAATCCCATTCCATGTGATTCCAGGTTAGCTTCAGCCACTACATACAAACCATATTTGTCACACAACTCATACCAGAAACTGTCGTCCGGATAATGGCAGGTACGAACGGCATTTATATTGAACATTTTCATTAATTGAATATCCTGAATCATACGTTCCCGAGAGATAACATATCCGCCGTCCGGGTCCATTTCGTGACGGTTGGCTCCTTTAATAAGTATTGGTTGTCCATTTACCCAGAGTTGTGCATTCTTCATTTCTATCTTGCGGAAGCCTACTTTTATGGGAACAACTTCTGTGATTTCTCCATTTTCTTTCAGAGTAGCCCGAAGCGTATAGAGATAGGGAGTTTCCGCACTCCATTTATGGGGATTTTCAAGTTTCATAATGGTAGATATATTGCCGTTACCTTTTACTTCGGTTGCTGTCACGGTCTTGCCTTTTGCATCAAGCAGTTCCAGAGTTACCAGGTTATTTCCTTTTAGATTCAGATCAATAGCCAGTGTACCGTTTTTGTATTGACTATCTAAATCCGGGGTTACACGTAGGTCTTCAATACGTTTTTTATTGCGTGAATAGAGATAGCAATCGCGTGCAACACCATGATACCGGAAGAAGTCCTGATCTTCCAGATAACTGCCGTCGCACCAGCGGAATACCTGAAACGCTATGAGATTTTTCTGTCCCGGTTTCAGGTAAGAAGTTAGATTGAACTCAGCTTCCAGCTTGCTGTCTTCACTATAACCGACAAACTTTCCATTCACCCATAAATAGATGTTTGAAGAAACCGAACCGAAATGCGCAATGATATCTTTACCTTTCCAATCAGACGGAACGATTATTTCCCGACGATAGGAACCTACATGGTTGTTCTCCACAGGTACTACGGGCGGATTATTCTTACACCAGCCTTTCCATAATTTCCAGTCGAAACCTACTCCCGAATAGAGTGGAACATCATATCCGTTCAATTCCCACATTGCCGGAATAGGCAGATCATCCCATCCTTTGTCATTATACCCTATCTTCCAGAAATCAGTCGGACGAGCGTCCGAGTCTTTTACCCAACGAAATTTCCAGATACCGTTTAAAGTCATAAAGTTGGCGGATTTTTCTTTTACGGCTTCTGTCGCTGCTTCAGTGCTTTCATAAGCAAAGAAGTTGGTATGCATCGGAGCACGGTTTACGGCATTGATTTCCGGGTCTTGCCATTCTTTGAAAGTTTGTGCATCCATTGTTGTTAAACTGATTAGAAAGAATCCGATTAAAAAAAGTATTTTCATGATAATTCAGTATATATTAATAAATGGTTTACTTTTCATTTAGCAGTTATTCTTATTACAGTAAATGAATATTGTGGCATTTTATAAGAGAATTTTTCTCCGATGGCAAGGTTTCCATTTACAGGTATGGCTGTTTTAGACCTTATATCACCGGTGAGTATGCTGGTTGATGCTATCGGGTTGTATCCCTGAAGTGAAGGCAGATATAAATTAGTGTTGACGCTGATAGGCAACAGATTGACCAATTTTATAATAATGTCACCTGTTTTTGATTCACGTATCACCGATTGCCCTATGCGAAGATTCACCTTGCGATCTTGTTGATCGGTATTTAGTTCAGCGGGAATATATTCGTCACCACTATTTTGCCCAAACATTCTTTGAGTATAATAGCTTGCTGTAGGGTGGACTTCAGAGTTATTGAAGTATATAAGGTCCGGATTCCAATGAATATGTCCTTCTTTAGCGAGTAAGGGAGCATAACTTGTCATACATACAATATCTCCATTTCGCTCCAGGTTGGTCATGTGGAGGGCTTCGGCAAGGGCACTCTCTAAGCTTGTTTGTGAATGGCTATAACTGCGTGCCGCCCATTCACCGAGATAAACTTTCGACTTTGAACGATCATAGTGGTCGTAAAAGTTCTGGTTATAAATATACCATCCGGTTGGACGATAACAGTGCTCGTCAACAATCGGTACCTGCAATTCTGTGGCGTACTTCCATCCTTCTTCGTAGTCTATTCCCTTAATATCAGGACCGGCAGTGCCTATGATAGTGATGTCAGGATAATACTCTTTTACTACATCATATATCATTTTAAATCTGATTTTAAATTCTTCAGAGATCATATCTTCATTACCCAGGCCGATATACTTCAGATTAAAGGGTGCAGGATGTCCGGCATCAGCACGTATTTTGGCCCACTTTGATGTTCGGGGATTTCCATTTGCCCATTCTATTAAATCAAGTACATCTTGTATGTACTGTGGCATTTTATCCATAGGGATTCCACCTTGTTGCCCTTCTGAAAAAAGTTCTGGTAGGTCCGATTTCATTTTACCACTTTCAATTAGAGACTTGTGCAACAGACCGGAGTTTTGGCAACTTACACCTGCTGCAATAATAGGTAGAGGTTCTGCTCCGACATCTTCACAAAACTGGAAATATTCGAAATAACCCAGTCCACGTGTCTGATGATAATGCCAGATATTGGGCAGATGTCGGCGTTCGTGGAGTGGTCCGACAGAGCCTTTCCAGTCATACATATTATCAAGTCCGTCACCGTGTGCAAGGCATCCACCGGGGAAACGGATAAAGCGGGGCTGAAGATCAGCTATAAGCTGTGCAAGGTCACGACGAAGCCCGTTTTTACGCCCTTTGAATGTATTCTGTGGGAAAAGAGAAATCATGTCGAGTGCATAAGTACCTGTTTGCAAAGGCATTATTTCGAGTCGGGCATCAGTATCATCAGCAGTAGCAATAAGTGTACATGTCTGCTGTTTCCAATCTTTTGCATTGAGACTGATTTTGTTTTGGGCTATGATATCTCCGTTTTTAGATACTATTCTTACTTCTGCAAATTCTTTCTTTGCGCTAGAATGAATAGAAGATACGAAAAGAGAGAAGTCATATTTTTCTCCTTTTTTCATATATATGCCGTCGAATCCTGAATTTATGAGAGTTCCGCCAACCTGTGTCACATCAAGTACTGCATAAAACTTGTTATTAGGATGTATCGGTTTTATATCTGTAATAGTAAGTGAGGCGCCACTGCTTGTACTCCAGGCGTAATCATGTGTCCAGTTCTTTTCTCGTGCAAAACTGTCTTCACAGTATTCAAAATCTCTGTTTTGTATCAATTCGGCATAGAGTCCTCCATCGGCAGCATGACTTAAATCTTCGAAGAAGACCCCAATGAGCATGTCAGATATAGGTTTGGCTTTTGATATATCGGTTTTTATATCTACGTTGACAGGTTGGAGATTCAGAAAGCGTGCGTTGTCATGTTCGGCCCGTTCATTGTATTCCGCATTCTTAAAATCTTCATATTGGAAATGATTTATTACAGCCTGCATTTCATTATAGCCTATTTTCACTATGGGAGAGTGCTTTGTGGCTATTTGTTTTTTCTTTTCAAAATATCTCTGCCTTTCCCATGTGATGAGATTTTCACTCTTTGCTTGAGCGTAAATCTGTCCGCTTTTGCTTATTTGCCACGTGGCAAGATATTCACCATCGGCAGTACGTTCAATGCAAGGGTTGATCATTGTCTTCCATGATCCCCAGTCACTTCTGATCACAGTACGTCCGTCACACAACATTTCCCAGTTTTCTCCATCTGAACTCCATTTAAGTTTCATACCCGAACGTCCTGTATTATGTGTTTCTGCAAACGGCATAATATATACGGAGTCTGGTTCCTCGGCCATTGCTGATGTCACCATAGCAGCAATGGCTATAGACACAATAATTAGTTTTGGTTTCATATTATTGGGGGGTGAATTGTTACAATGTAGGGGTTATTCTTTTTATCTTGCCATCCTCATCAAATTCCATTTTATCAATGCACACTTCTCTGTGGAACCCGGCTTTTCTGCCCATTGTTACGGCATCCGGAAACTTGAATCGATGGTAAACAATCCGCCATTCATCTTTACCCGGCAATTGCATAACTGAATGATGTCCGGTAGCAAAGATTCCCTGATCCGGTTTCTTGCAAAGGATAACCTGGCTTTCGGACGGCTCAATAGGTCCGACCGGAGATTTGGAACGTACATAACGCACTTCATAATCCACACTTCTCGTGTCGTTTTTCGACCATGTGAAATAGTAATACCCATCTCTATAGAATACATGAGCGGCCTCGCTGTAATAAGTGTCGTTCTTTATCAACAACCGTGTTGTATTGGGTTTTACGGATATCATATCATCATTCAGTTCACATACAGCCATGTAATAATTTCCCCAGTACAGATAAGTCTTGCCACTGACAGGATCGGTAAAGACATCCGGGTCTATATTCTGTCCTCTGGTCATACCCTTGGGGCGTTCTTTATCAATCAGAGGTTTTCCGGAATCTACAAAAGGTCCGGTCGGATGATCGGCGATTGCTACTCCGATTTGTTGCTCGGCTGTATAATAGTAATAATATTTGTAACTGCCGTCCTCCTGTTTCTTTTCAATGATACAGGGAGCCCATGCATTCTTTTGGGCCCATGATACATTCTTCAGATCAAGGATAACTCCTTCTTCTTTCCAGTTTAGAAGGTCATCGGAAGAAAAAGCCTTGAATAGCGTACTGCCCCAGTTCAGTATCCCGTCGGTAGTCGGATAGATATAATATTTTCCGGTTTTCTTCGAATACATCACTTCCGGATCTGCATAGAATCCCGGAAATACCGGATTTTTCTTTATGGATGCCGTAGAGACATATTTCCTTTTGTTCTGTTTCCAGTACTCCTCTAATCTTTCCACTTCCTCTGCTGTCAAATGGATGACTGCACCATGCTTGGGCGATGTAAAGTTAGTCGTTTCCATCACCCCTTCATTGAAACGTCCCAGATTTTTAAAGTTAACAAAGTCTGAAGTCTCGATGAAAGCGAAGTTGTGCGGATTGACGCTGTACACATCATACATCAGTACCCATTTGTCTTCTCCGATACGCTTCCAAACATTGGGAGCTTCACAGGCTTTGGGCTCTAAATCATACCAACGGGGATCGAATGTATAATCGCCGTTAGCTATATTCGAAACCGCATGCTTTATACCTGCTTCTCCGTCATGGGCTACGTAAAATAAGTGATATTGATCACCTATTTTCGTGATGTCTCCATCAATTGCCGAAACTTTTTCGTTGGGATATTCAAATAAAGTCCGTGGCAATGTCTCAATGGTGTCGAATTCATCATTCACATATACATAGTATAGTTTATTCGGTTCGTTCCTGAAGCGCATTGTGAAATAAATCATCAGTTTTCCTTTCTTCTCGTCAAAAGTTATTTCGGGCGCCCAGGCACAACCTATTTCACTAAGTCCTGCCGACATCTGGTCGAAGCATATGTTTGTACGTTTCCAGTTTATCAGGTCCCATGACTTCATCAATACCAGTCCGCGGTTATTTCCCCAGCCGTACTTTCCGTCCCGTTCCCATTGGGTTTCCCGGTAGCCGTCCCTTTGGGCAAAGACATGTAAGTCCGTCATAGCCATGTAGAAAGCCCCATCCGGTCCACGATAAATATGTGGGTCACGAATCCCCCTTTGATAGGCAATCGTATCTCCGGCAATTACGGGTTCACCATCATTCAAGGCGGTGAAGTTATATCCGTCATGGCTCACAGCCATATATAGACCATGTGTCTCGTCTTTATGGAAAACCATCAGATACGCACTCATATCTTTTTCTTCCGGAATGGCATTCCTGTAGCGGAATTTCCTGAATCCCGCATTTCCTTTGCCGGCGGAAAGCAATCCGATGCGCAACGCATAGAAGCCTTTATAATTGTTATGATGCAGTTGGGAGACATCTATATTCTCGGCTAAAGTGTTCCATTCTTTACCGTCTTTGCTGACCATAACCCGCATGATGTTTCCCTGATTTTGAATTTTGGCAAAGAAGCGTTTGCCTATCTTGTTGGGAAGTCCGAAGCTCTTTTCTGCATTTTGATGGATGGTAAAGCTTTTTCCGTCAGAGGTGATTCCGGCGTAAGCTTTTTCATTGTAATAGAGAATCAGACCGGCTGTATTTCCATTTCCTGTGTTTACCTCCACCTGTGTTTCATAATTCTTGTCTTCAACGGTAGCCAGCAGAAGGCGGGCATCGGCGGGAGTTTTTCCTTTAGCATTCATCCACAGTGTTTGCTGTTTGAATTTCAGGGATTGGGGAGCATATTCTTTCCAGAATGTCCATTGCAGTCCGAGATCTGGCCCATTGAAATCGTCAGATAATTCTAAACCATGTTTGATTTTCTGTTTGGGAGTGATCGGGGTAGCTGTCGACTTGGTGCGATACCAGCCATCCTGTGTCCATTCAATTGGTTCGATAAGCGTGGAACGTCCCAGAGTGTGATACCCTTTTGCATACGCATGATATACAATCCACCAGTTACCGTTTACATCGTCAATCAGTGTACCGTGTCCCTTCGACCACCAGTTATCCGTTGCACTGTAAGTATGTATCACCGGATTATAAGGAGAATTTTCCCACGGCCCTGTGACATTTTTCGAACGGGCGGAGACCACCATGTGGCTAGTTGCTGGACCTGCTGTTCCTCCTTGGGCGGAAGTCATGTAATAGTAGCCGTTCCGATAATTCAGTTTGGGCGATTCCAGACACATACATTCCGTATCCCATCCTTTGGGGTATATCCAACCCTCGTATACTTGTTTTTTTTCTCCGATGGTGCCCAATCCGTCATTTGTAAGCTGAATCACTTCTCCTTCGTTCACATATAAGTAGCGGTTTCCGTTCTCATCGACAATGTGCCCTGGATCTATGCCATGTACTTTCAGGTCGGTCGGTTTGCTCCACGGACCTTTGATGTCATTGGCCCAGATCACCCAGTTGGTACCTCCTGCGGGATAATAAATGTAGTATTTCCCTTTATATTTCAACAGATCGGGAGCCATGGCAGAACCCTCGTATTCCGGCATTACCCGACATACGGGTTCCCAGTTCATTAAATCCCGAGAGTGCCAGATCAGGAATCCCGGTGCATAATAAAAGGGTGAATGAGTCATGTAATAATCTTCCCCATCGCGCATGATGGAGGGGTCAGGATAATCGCCCGGCAAGATTGCTTTTGGATATTCCTGTGCATCCGTCCGGGTTATCAACAAGGTCAGAAAAACAAAGAATAAAAGTTGTTTCATGATATTTATATTTATGTTACGTTTGAATCCGGAGTTACCTTACGCTTATTTTGCGCTCCTTATTTTGTTAATACGAATAAGAATAAATTGCACTCATTCCAATTTGAAATTATGCCGCTATAATTCGTTTTACCTGAAGGAAAGTGTATCTTTGATACTATAAATGTGGGTAGGAGGATGAGTGTTATGCTTATTTTGTTCGTACTACATTGAAAACATCCATGATAAATACTATGATGAAAAAGATATTATTGATAGTGGCATATAGCCTGATTGTTTTATATGTATCTGCCCAAAGCACATTGCCCGAAAGATATGTACCGTATATTGTAGATGCAATTTATACATCGGACGATCATGTTCGAACCAGTGGAAAAGGAGAATCTCTCACTTACCGGATGAAAACGGATACCGTTCCGCAATTGTTAGTTGTGCAGTATTCCGGTGAGAATAAGCCCGGAAAAGGGGAGAATTTCTTATTTAATATATCTGTCAATGGTACCCTCTTGTATACTGAAGGGCTCAATCGTAACCGGCACGGACTATTTGAAGTGGTATATCCCATTCCGGCGGAAGCATTGAAGAACGGAAATTCTGCACTTGTCCGCTTTGAAGCGTATGATCAGTCGGCATCTATAGGCGAGATTTATGCAGTTGCCATTGTCCGCCAAAAGCTGAAAACCGGTTTATTTGCTGATAAACAGAATTGGCAAGGGCTTACAAACGATTGGACTTGTGCTTCCGACGACACTTTTATCTATACGGAGCCTGATGGCCCCCAACATCCATATACTGACAATTCCGTGATCGACCTGATGTCTTATTATGGTCTTGAACTTAATCTGAAGTTATCCGGCACAAACGATATACCCGTTGAAATACTTGTTTCAAGTAATGCCCTGAAGTTCGGAGAACCGGAGAAAATAGACAATCCGTTTGATACCCGTAAAATCCGGTTAACCTTACAAAATCAAAAGAATGGTGCCGGCAGATTATTTATTCCTTTTTCTGTCTTTGATACTCCGAAAGCCTCACAGAGCACTATACGGCGGATTAAATCCATTGCTGTTCGTCTTTTCGGAAAGCATGGCGGTAAAGTGAAATTACTTTCTACCCGTCTGATAGAAGGAAACTCGGTGAAAGTAGTAGCCGACTCTTATTCCAAATCGGGAGAAGCCGGAGAAACAGTTGTCTATCCGGTATGGATTACTAATTGTGAATCAAAATCACAAACAGTTTCTTTTTCTATCCCTAAATATGGTTGGGAAGCTTTTCCGGTTACAGTAGAACCGGCACAAATAGAGTTGGCACCGGGTGAGAAACGGAAAGTGGAATTACAGGTGGTGGTACCGCCGGGTATTCCCGCCGGAGGCCGTGAAAAGCAGGTACTACAGATTTTACCTTCTGCCAATCCTGCTGCTGTGCAGACATCAACGTTTACCACTTTGCGCAGTATGCCGCATCCGTTTACAATCCATACGACGGAAGGATGGGAAGAAGTTCGCGCGAAAGCGGAAAAATATGACTGGGCTATGGAGCGCAAAAAACGTTATGTGCAGGATGCAGAACGTTGGGGAGTGCCTTCACGTCCTCCTTATGCTGCTAACAGTGACGGTATTCCTTATTTATGTGCGACCACTCATGAGTACGGTCTGATGAATAATGCCATTGCATGGCAGTTGACGCGTAGAACGGAATTTGCCCATAAGGTAAAGCAATTCCTGCTGATGATCAGTGATTATCAGACCGGTTTCCCGCTAACCCGGAAAGCTTCCAACCAGGCAAGTGTACAGGAAGGGCACTTCTTTCAGCATCTGGCGCAGGCTTATGATCTGATTATGGATGCCAATATCATGAACAAACAGGAAAAGGCTCAGATAGAATATACTTTCCGGCTTTATATCGACCAATATCTGCGCTACAAATCAACGGGCGGAGCTAACTGGGCGGTTTCCCAACTGACGGGAGTCTTTTTCTGCGCTTTAGCCATACAGGATTTCAACCTGGTGGACGAAGTGCTTTACGCACCTTCCTGCCTGATGGATAAGTTCCGCACTTATACAATGCCCGATGGATGGTGGTATGAGTGCACGGTCAGCTATAATCTTTGGGTCGCGAGCGAATATATACAAATAGGGTTGGCATTGAATCCTTTCGGATATTCCCTGCTGACGGAGAAATTCCCCGTTGATTATAACCTCACTCCAGAGTATGAGAAAGTCGGGGCCAATGAACGTGAAGAGAGCCGTAATCTTCATCATGGACACAGTTTCCGTATTCGCGGCCCCATTCACCAACCTTATGTCACTATCAAAATGATGTCGGATGCCCTTTTGCCTTTCCTCGATTATCGGGGCTGGATATTCGGAATCAATGACGCCACTGAACGTGAAGTGGGTGGCGACAGTTTTGAGATGGCGTACTATGCTTTCCGTGATCCGCGCTATGCTGCTTTCATACGGATGTCTCCCGGGCGGAATGATTTGATCTATGGTGTACCCGAGTTGCCCGAGGTGGAGCCGGGAGATGTCCGGGGAGCTTATGCTGACAATGCAGGAGCATTAATGTTGCGTTCCACCCAGCAGGAGCCGCGCGAAAAGATACAGGCTGTTTTGAAATATGGAACACACGGTGGTTATCACGGACATTTTGATCGTACTGCCATGCTTTCACTGATGCGTTATGGGCGTAGTTTCTATAATCCGGAGATGGTGTGGTACAGCTATGCTCCTTATATGTATAATTTCTATGTACAGAGCAGTATCTCCAAAAACATGGTTACTGTTGATTTGAAGCAGCAGGAAACAGATGACAGCAAGCGTAGCCTGTTCTATACAGGTGATTTATTTCAGGCCGGTTGTGTGGAAGGAACTGCCGCATGGAGTTATCCAGCTTATGGCGGACTGCGGCACAGTATGCGTGGACCGAGGGATTTCAAAGAGAAAACAGAGTGGGAAGCCCGTTATTTCCCCGTACCCGAAAAGCATCCCGGATTCGGAGTGCTGACAGGATTTACCGAACCTGTCTTTCAACGCAGACTGATGGTTGTGACGGACGATTATGTAGTTCTTGCAGATTATGACAAAAGTACAGAGAACAAGCAACACCGTTTCGATCTTCTTTTCCAGATAAAAGGCTTGTTAGGATTGTCCGCCGATAAGAAAGAGTTCATTTCCCATCAGGCACAATTGGATACCGATGCCCTGAGTGCCGCACCGTTAGTAACTGATATCAATCAATATTCCGTAACCGGAACTCTGAAAGCCAGTTTCCTGACCAAATTCGGTCCCGAAGCTGATAACCGGGGAACACGTATGTACGGTGAGTCGGGTAATCTCTACATGGATATTTATAATGCTTGGCCTAATATCCAACGGATTGCTTATACCGGACGTGCTCCCGAAGATCACGGAACGCAGCGCAACCTGAAGTACATGGTAGAGGGAGATGGTAAACTACTTGCCGAAGGCAGCTTCGGTGCCTGGATTCTGGGTGAAGGAAAGGTAGATGTGGATATTACGGGTATCCGGAAATTAACACTGTCTTCCGCCACTCAACATGCCAACCGCTCTAAAACTCTATTCTGGGCAGAAGCTGTCTTGGAAACGAAAGACGGTAAACAAATCCGTCTTGCCGATCTTCCGGTTGTCAAGAACAACGTACAGGATAATCCTTTTGGGAATACTAAAGACTATGCCGATGGTCGTATCAATATCAGTGGAGAGAACTACAGTTGGGGGCTTCCTGCCGAACCTGTGAATGCAGGTTTTGAAACGCCTGCCCAATATACCTTTGATCTGGATGGACTTCAGGCTATCCGCCTGAAAACAGTTATCGGCGGAGATTATCCTCTGGGTGATGAGGCTGAAAGGCGTATTACTTTCGGGGTACGTATGGACGCTGCTCAGGTCCGTTATCTGACTGTCATAGAACCCTTTGAGAAAGAGAATAGTGTACATTCTGTATTTGCTCCTTCGGCGGACGAGCTGATTGTGATACTGAAGGACGGCAGGGAACAACGTCTTTACTTTTCAGGAATGGAAGAGGAGGGAGGTGCACCTACTGTAAGGATGGAGGAATGGAAAGAAGGGGTACTGTTGCGTAAAGAACGTACAGGCTGTAATTGAAAAAAAAGAATACGGAGCTCATCGCGGGCTCCGTATTCACGAGATGAAAAGGATTGGAAAAAACGGGTATGTATATATTGGTTAGATGAGGGTCTTATTCTTTTTTATGATAAAGAAGTGATAAAGAAAAGGCCAAATTCCCCCTTTCCCGGATATCTTATTCTCATAATCTTTCATCATTTTCTCATGAATTTCAAGGATTTCATGTGTATAATTCATCATTTTCTCTAAGTTCTCTCCCAGTTCTGTTTCCCGTCGGGCGTGCTTATGAATTTCCTCTAATAAATCATCGTTGACTTTTTCCAGACGGGCTTTTTCTTGATAAAGCCAATTCAAATGCTCTTTTCGCACTCGTTCCATCATGGTATCATCAGGATAAGATTTTAGTGAATTAAATTCGAGAGCTTTGTCAAGTTCGTCAGTATCTATCAGTGGGTCATTGTCTTCATAAGGTTCTGTGCCTATAGAAGAGCATGTCAGATAACGTAACCTAATCCATTCCCGGATTTGCTCTTTCGGTATGCCGTATTTCTCAGCTACTGACTTTGTAGATAACCAATTAGCCATATAGTGTTTGATTATAAGTTTAAAATCATTCCCTATACGGCTATAATGGCTTTATATTATAAAGGTACGGGGCATTACTCAATCCCTGTTAGTAGGTATGTGGATACCCTGAACCACGGAAGAGTAAGCCCGTACCAATAACTGATACAGGCTACGCTCGTCCGATGGTTCATTAAATTTCCACATTTTACTAACATCGGAAGAGGACATGTATATATACAAGATATATCATGTCGCACGTTCAGTTGCAAAGATACGCCTTTTTTCACATTTAACAACGAAATCATGGATTTGTTTCTCCATTTTGCGTAACTTTTTATTCAGTAACGCTTAAAAAATAACTTGGTACATAAGCAAGCGCGGCGAGTAAGTGCATAAATGATAATTTAGCGGTGGGGAATTGGTACGCGGACGACACGGATAAGACGG
>OHGZ01000301.1_pt1 | contig 41832 bp, 38 predicted proteins | sample 1567851 | NCBI WGS metagenome assembly OHGZ01 (sample SAMEA3879563, study PRJEB24766) | human gut metagenome | biome: human-associated habitat; feature: feces | place: USA | collected 1985/1987 | reverse complement strand
GGCAAGATGGAAAAAAGTCATTCTTAATTTGTACTTTTTCTTGACATAGGATCAAGTCTTGACTGATTTTCCAGATGTCTTGATGGTACCCTTTCCGGTATTCTTTACAACCTGCTCCGATACTTTCCCGGTCTTAATGGTTCTTTTATCCCGCTCAACAGTCTTGATTTTTTTTACAGCAAGTTTTTTTCCCTGCTCCTGTGCCTTTTCCCCGCCTGAAGGCGGTACTGGTCGGATTTGTTCTTTCGGCTGGTAAACTGTTTCTTCGCCTGCCAAAGAAACAGAAGCTTTCTCTTTCTTCCGTTCAATAATCTTTCCTGCCTGTCTACGTACCTGATGCCCTGTTTCGTGAAAGATGCGGTCAGCATACTCGCTGGCCGCATCTTCTGCATAACCTACCGGATTATTCTCTCTATCACTGGATTTCTCCGTCGATTGCATGACAGTTTCTTTTGTTCTGACATAGGAATGTTTGACATGGTCTGTCACCGTAACCGTCTTATCTAATACTTTAATATCCTTATGGACTTGGCGTGTTTTTATCTTACGATCCATCGCTTTCCTCCATTTGAATCTTTATCTAGCGTTCATGATTAGTTTCTTTTTTATTCACCTGTGGCAGTTCCCGGCAGTATTCCGGATACTTTATGCGGATTGCTTCATAAAAATATGGTGCATGACCACAATCAAACATCTCGTATGGGGTAAACAGACTTTCTTCTCCTTTCTCCACATATCCATTCCACAAGTTAAATGCCAGTCTCGTCAATCGTGCCGAACCGCCTGTCTGCCACCCTTCATGCAGTGCTTCCGGTTTAATCAAACGCTCCTTAAAATCAAACATGCGGTCAACATGATTTCTGGTATCTTCAGAAATTCCCACACAATAGAAAAATGAACTGTAATAACTGTCGTGCTTTCCGCATTTTGCTAACATCTGATAAAAAAAACTTTCATGTTCCTTTGATGAAAATCTGATTTCTGACATATTTTTCTCCTTTTCCGGCACTAAAAAAACGCCACAAATTGTGACGATTTCCGGTGCCATTCTCTTAAATTGATTATTGAAGTTACATTCTTCCTCGGTTGATACTGTCCTCTCCCGGCTTTGTGGTCATCAGTTTATACAACCTTGTATTGGTCGGGAATCTATTGACGAACGGTACAAGTGAACTTCCGTATTTCACCAAACCGCAACCGGCATCTGCATTTGTGATATATCCCATTTGCTCAGTGGAGATATTCAGAAGTGTTGCCAACTTTGCTCTGTCCGGCTCTGCCTGATTAAGCATCACGATATACTCACTGTTGGAAATCATCGTACTTGCAAGAACAGAATCTAACAGATATTCCACGTTCTGGGTAATTGCTGTCGGAAATGCATTACGCTTACGAAATCTTCGCCATGCAGAGTTAAAAAATGCTCCGGAATACTCATTTTCAAATACTACATGAAACTCGTCTAAGAAAATATGAGTTCGCTTTCCCTGTTTCCAGTTCTCTGTTACCCGGTTCAGCATTGCATCAGTGATAACCAGAAGTCCCATGGTCTTTAGCTGCTTTCCTAAATCCAGAATGTCGTATACCATGATACGGTTATTCACATCAACATTACTTTCATGTGCAAATGCGTCCAGACTTCCATTTGTAAATAATTCTGATACCAGTGCCAAATCCTGTGCTTCCGGTTCTTCCTGTTCCAGAAACTTTTCACGCAACACCCATAAAGTCGGCACTGCTCCGCCATGCTGATATTCCTCATAGACTTCCCCTACACATCGGTCAATAATGGAACGTTCCTTCGCATTGATCCCTTTTTTATCCAACTGCTCAAACAAAGATAAGATAAACTGTGACTTTTCAATTACCGGATCACCGCCATCTCCATATCCGTCTACCATATCCATTGCATTGATGTGGTCCCTGCTTCCTGCAGCAATACGAACCACTTCTCCGCCCATTGCTTCAACCAACGATGCATACTCTCGCTCTGGATCACAAATCAGGACATCGTCCTGCGTTGCCAGTGCCAGGAATACAATCTGCATTTTTGCATTAAAGGATTTTCCACTTCCCGGCACACCTAAAAGGAATGAGTTCGGGTTCAGGAGTTTTTCTTTATTGCACATGATTAAGTTATGAGAGATTGCATTTTCTCCACAATAGATGCCGCCTGCGTCCATAATCTCCTGCACCCGGAATGGCATCAACACTGCCACGCTCTCCGATGTCAGCGTGCGGACTGCCGGAATCTTTCGGTGTCCGATGGGAAGTGCTGTATTTAGTCCGTCCATTTGCTGAAATTTCAAAACTGAAAACTGGCATAACTTTTTCCGTCCAATGGTCAGAAGTGTTTCCGTATCTGCGTCAAGCTGCTTTTTCGATTCTGCAGTATGCACCATAGTCAGTACACCGAACATCATACGCTGGTCACGTGTAGTCAGATCATCCATGAACTCTTTACTTTCTTTTCTCTGCTGTTCCAAGTCATAAGGAATCACTGCGGAAAAGTTATTGTTGGCATTCTGCCGTCTCTGCCAGTTTGTGATATTCGTCTCCACACCAAGCAGACGTTTTTCCACTTCCTGCACTGCTTCATCAGTAGGAACAGGAATCACATCAATGCTCAACATCAGATTTCGATTCATGTCGGTCAGTTCTGCTATCATATCGTCTTTAATGTAAGAAGCATACTCCCGAAGAAAGAGTACCCTTCCGTAACGCTCTCCCATGCGGAAATAATCTTTTTCAAATTCAAAAGTATCCGGGCAGATATAATCTTTGAAGCTGTGCCCTTTTCTCATACTCTCCTGAATATCAAAATGGAAACCAGATTCTTCTCCTGTACGGTAAAAATCATGCAGAATCCGTAACTTATCTTCTCCATTTACCTCTGCACATTTGGAACCCAATCTTGCAAAATGGCTGTTCAGCTCTGTTGTCACTCGTGCAAAATACGTTCTGGCTTCTTCGATCGTTTTCTTATAGCAGGATACTGTCATATATTTTTCCTGCACTATGCTGTTTGAACTGGTTGCCTTATCTAAAAGCATGTTGTTGTACTCTTTCCGATATAAATCCAGTCCGTCCTCCTGCATCGGAATCAGAATTGCTTTTTCAAAATCCACTTTATTCAAGCGGCGATTATTGATCGTTATTTTTGTTGTTCCACCGCAATCGAACGAATTTAATAAGTCCATATATTCCAGAAACATGGTTTCTTTATCTACTTTGCTTGCCACCGCGTAGTTGATATCTGTAAATTTATAAGTACGTGCAAATTTATTTCTCCCGATTTTAAATATCCCGTCAGACCAGATGGTCTCGATGGGAATTACCTGCTGTACACTTCTTGGAATTACAAATTTTTCTTTATCCTGCTTAAAGATATTACTCAGCGTTTTTATCATTTTTCTTGCGTCCCTCCTTCTTCAGACTTTCTTTCTCATATTTTTTAATGACTGGTTCTACCGCATCAAAATAAAGATTTTCTGACCGGAACACCAGTTTTTTCGGCATCAGGATTTCTGATTTTATCCATGCCCAGATAAACTGCTCCGCTGTCATTCCATGATATTTTACAAACCCGAACACTACACATGGGGCAGCTCCCAGTACACAAATCCAGCTCACTGTTTCCATGCTCATGTATGGGTGAAGCAAAAAATAAAGCCCAACGGCAATCCCGCAGGCTAATCCTGAAAAGATAAACTGTCTCAGGGACAATCCGAAAAAGATTGCTTCCGTGTAATCCCTGATTTCCTTGTTAATTTTTACTTCCAAAACGATACACCTCCAAATCGCACATTTGTTATATTTTTTCTGTTCTGTTACACTTTGGGTAAATGAAAGGGGGGACTGACCTATGCCAATCACTGTTATGATTTCACTTGTTGTTACCGTTGCTCTATTCCTGATTTCTCTGCTGTTTCGGATTGCTGCCAGATTAAATCTGACCTTACCGCTGTTATACTTTCTTGCTGTTTCCACAATTCTGAATCCATGGGCAGCAACTCATGAGAAACTTGCATTTGCAATCCTCTATCTGCTGACTGCCTTTTCTGTTCTCAGCTGGATTTTTGCTCTGCGACGCAAATGGCAGGAACATCAATACTACAAAGTTATGAAAGACGATATGTCCTTCCAGATTTCTCGTGCCAGACAAAGAGGGATTCCATTAGATTCTGTTCATTTCGATTCTCAGGGAAATATGAGATATAATGACAGCAAAGACATTGTAGAATAGGCTCATAACATACAACAGGGTATGTACGGTTTCTTACCATACATACTCTGTTTTTTATAATCCCATCATTTCCCTCACTACCCTGTCTGACATCTTCACCGCACCGACCAGTACAAGCATATTGAAAATCAACTCTCCAATATAGCTCCACACCATAGTGACTACTGCTGCATCTGGATTGACAACTGGCGGTGATGATGCAAACAATGAAAATATAATGCAGGCAAGTACCACGATTGCTCCCTCCAGACACACTGCTACGTATGACTTCAAAAAACTTCTTCCGATATTCTGACTCGGCTCTCCTGCAAATGAAGATAATGGAATCGGTGCAATCGCTGTGTAAAGATACAATCGAAAAAATCTTCCATATACACTCATAATCATAATGAAGCTCAGAACTGTAATAAAAAGTCCACCGATCAACGTCACCGCCCATAGAGGAATACTTTCAAAAAATCCACAATCTTCTACCGCTTCTATGATTTCGTCCGGTAAAACGGTATCTTCCGTACTTCCAAATCCTGCGGTCTGCATAATCGTACTGGTCACTCCTTGTATGATATTGAATAATGCCATCATCAGCTCCAGTCCATACGTGACTACGCCTTTTGTAATCGCAAAACGGATAAAAATTTTCAATGCATGTTCCGGTCTTTTTACCTCTGTAAAACTTCCACAAGTCTTGACCACTCCGACTACAAAGAAAAGCACTAACAAAGCATAGCCGATTGCCTGCAATGCTCCATGGATCTGCACAATCACCTGCCAGATACCGCCACCCTTAAAGGTTTCCGGTGACTGTGTGAGTATCTGCCAGATTTCTGCAAGTTTGCTGTTCCAGGTATCCAAGGCATTTTGCAAGTTCTGTACTACCCAGTTATCTGACACCTTCTAAACACCTCCTGTCTTAGCCTGGGCGGTGCGATTCCTTTCGGACCTGCACCGTCCCGTTTCCTTATTTCCTATTCTTCTTAACCTGTAATCAGATTCAGGATTTCTTTTGCAAATGTAATAATAACACCGCCTGCAAGTGTCAGGAATCCATTCGCTCTCTGGCTTGGATCATGAGATTTCAGTGATAAACCGACCTGCACAATTCCAAATCCCAACAAAATCATTCCGATGGCACGAATCAGTCCAAAGATAAACGTGGACAGATTATTGATAACGGTCAGTGGATCGTCTGCCGCAAATACGGTACTTGCTCCTGCTGTCATAATCAGTACCATTGCAATATACACTGCCATGGCACGTTTCATTTTTGCTGTCATTGGCAGCTTCTTCGTTGATTTTGTTGTTTCTTTCTTCTCCTGCTTCTTTCGCATATCTAACTTCATTTTTTTGATAGCCTCCTATATATTTTTCTTGGATTTACTGATATTTCTGAATGATTTCTTCCAGATCTTCATCGGATAATAATTCATAATCTTCCACTTCCAGAGAATCATCTGTGAACTCGCCTTCCAAGCTGTCTCCCAGTGAAATACTTGCCACTGCCCGGTCAACTGCTCCATGCAGATATGGTTTTCCGTTTCCGTCAGTTGTAAGTCCCACATTGGGGTGCTTTAAAATATCAAATTTCTCGTCTAAAATTGGTCTTTCTCCACGAATAAAAAGAATCGCATATCGGTTATCCAACATGCGAACTTCATCGGGTGTCATCAGCTCCCGCCCTGTATTCTGATAATTGGTGGAATAGTTCCCGGAATGTCCCGTTGACTTTCCATAGGTGTTCGTGTCAATCGTTGCCTTGCCAAGAAGTTCGCTGACATATTTATGTGTTCCCTGCTCATTGCCGCCTAAATATAAAAATTCATCACAATTTCCCATAATGCTTTCCCACTGCTTCTCAAACAATGCTTTTAACTGCGCCAGATTCTGCAAAATAATACTGACTGACACTTCCCTGGAACGCATCACAGACAGAATCTTATCGAAGTCATCAGGCAGTGAAACATTTGCAAATTCGTCCATGAGGAAATGCACATGAACCGGAAGTCTCCCTCCATATTTATGGTCTGCCAGATAGAACAACTGCTGAAATAACTGGGTATACAAAATTGACACCAGAAAGTTGTAACTGGTGTCGTTGTCCGGGATTAACGCGAATAAAGCCACTTTTCGCTCTCCCAGTGATGGCAGGTCTAAATCGTCCGTTGCGGTCAGTGCTGCCAGACTGGATAAGTTAAATTTCTCAAGTCTTGCTGCAAGTGTAATCTGAATGGACTTTAATGTTTTTGCACTACCAGAGTGATAATCTTTGTAATACTTCACTGCAATGTGTTCTGGATTTTTCATTTCCAACCGCTCAAATAATTCATCAAGTGGTGACTGATACTGGTCATCGTCTTCTCTGACTTCTCCGGCACGTAACATTTCCATTACCATCGGAAAATTCTGTTCTTCCTCTGGTGCTTCATACTGTAAATAGAAAATCAGTGCCAGCAACAGCATGGAAGCTGCAGTATCCCAAAACGGATCGTTTGACTGACTTCCCTTGGGTGTAGTCGCTTTGAACAGGTTCGTTACCAATCTCTGCACATCGTTATCGTCCTTCAGATATACAAACGGGTTATAGCAATGGCTCTTTTCCATATTTATCAGGTCAAGCACTCTTACTTCATAACCTTTTTCTTCCAGAAGATACCCGGTATCTCTCAGATTTTCCCCTTTTGGATCAAGCACCACAAAGGAGGTATTCACCTGCATCAGATTCGGCTTTGCAAAAAATCTGGTCTTTCCTGAACCGGAACCACCAATCACAACCGTCAATACATTTCGCAAATGTTTCCGCATATTGTAGCTGATTCGTACATGCATGGTCAGCAACTTATTTTTTGTAAATCGCTTCTCCCTGTATCTGCGATTGATTTTCTTCACATTCCCCCATTTTGCAGACCCATGTTCTTCACCTCGTCGGTAATGTTTCTTGGTAGAAAGATAAATCCCAATTCCCATACCGTAAGCCAGCGAAAAAATAAGGACAGTTTTTACACTGTCCCCACATAACTGAATCGAAAACGGATGATTCATTGCTTCCGGGACTCCTTCCAGAATCCCCATAAGACCAGACGAAAGATAAGGTGCGACAAGTAACGCAAACCAGATAACCGGGATAATTCCAATTACCGCCAGTATCAGACTGCTCTGCTCATCATCGTTCTTCATGGCTTCTGCGTCCTCGCTTTTCCTTCTCCGGCGGTACTTCGATTTTCTCAATGACTTTCATTAAAACATCATCGACAAGCTCCGTATCTTTTCCCTCTTTCAGCATCTGATTCCGCTTGTCCTTCAGGGAATGGAACACTACGCCGCTCTCATATTTGTCCAGTTCTAATGTAATCGTATCACTGCTCATTTTGCATTCTCCTTTCCCGAATTTTTCTAGCGTGCTTCTTTTCTATGTTGTCCTCTGGATTTCTGTTCTTTTTTTTCAGGCTCTGGATTTTCTTTCTTATCTTTCACCTTTTCAGAACTGTCTTGTCCGGTTTTTTCAGTCTCTGACTGTCGGTAAGTTGCATTCCGATTCTGATCTAGTACCTTTGCCATTCTTGCAGAAATTGCATTCGCTGCATCTCTGGCTCTGGAAAGTTCCACTCTCACTTCCTGAGTCTCCATTTTTTCAAAAAACTCTGGTGCATGTAAAAAATTATATCGACTGGTATCCATTCCATATTTTTTACACAACATATAAGACGCACACGATACATGAAATGCATCTTCATTTTTATCATAGTGTGGATTTCCATCCGCATATCCGGCAAATACCAATTCCGGCACAAGATTCTGAAAGATTTCCTGTGCACTCATCCCTTTTCTTACATAAATACAACCTTCTTCCGGTTTAAAAAATGCTCCTTTTTCATCCGGCATCTGTTCTGGTTCTGCTGCAACAATATTTACCGGAGGGGTACTGACTAACGCCCGGATTAAATCATGTTCTTCATATTCTGACTTTTGAATTGTAGTATCGGACATTGTTGTCTGAGAAATATCATATAGCTTTTTCGCATTATAATAATTTCCAACTGTACCATCTTCACGCTTATATGTTTTTCCCGGCTCTAAAATCAGAACTGGATTCTGTCGTTCCATACGTTTTAAATAAAATCCATGCTCTCTCCAGTATCCATAGTCACCTAATTTCTGTGCATCTGGTCTTTGTGCCAGAATCAGAAGTGCATTATTGGTAGTATATCGATCAAAGGTACTCTGTACATCCAGATACTTCTGCAGCATTTTCCCATCCGTTGCCACTTGTGCGGTTACCTGCTCTGACAACTCATAGCAGCGATTCCTGTTATTTCTGCTTTCCGCAATAAATGCCTGTACCTTTTCATCCTGTGGTACAGCCGATGCATTTAATAAAGAATCAAAACTATTATCCATAAAATTTACCTCTCTTTCCCTTTCCTTGGTTTTCGTTTCTGTTGTGGCTGCTGGTGGCGAATCTGATTCCGGTCTTTATTCCCCTGATTTCTCACCGGATCATTTCTATTCTCACGCCGCTCCGCTTCTTTCTTCCTTGCATTCTGTATCTCCCGAAGTTCCTTTCTGACCGATGGTTTCTCTGGTTTTTCCGGAGCGTATAACTTAGAAGTACCCTCTGCGGTTTTCTCTTGCTTCTTTGAGGTAGGCTCGGACAGACGGGATTTGGTCGTCTTTGCCAAAGAGGGGTTTTGCTCCTTACCCTCTTTCTTCACCGACTCTCCAAACAACTCGTCCATAAGCTGATCCTCCTTGGATTTCTGCGGATAATCTTTTTCCGGCTCTGCCTGTCCCTGTTTTTCTTGCTGAACCTGTACTTTTTCCGGCTTCTTTTCCTGCTTCTCTGATTTTCCGGCTTTTGCTTTTTCTGCACGTGTCCGCTCAATTTCCGTCTTAATCTTCGCTGCTTCTGTTACAGATGCAAACTGGAATCTATCTACGATACGGTTGATTCTTGGTGCATCTTCTTCCTTTACAATCACATCTACCAGTCCGTCACTGCTTCCTCTTGGATTTCGGACTGCACAGTACAACACGCCATATCGTTTTGCTTCCTGCACAAACTGCTTCAGGTCACTTTCTTTCACTGAAAATACCGTCAGTGGTCTACCTGATTTGACCAGTGTTTCAAGTCTTACTCTGCCTTTTGTCTTTTTCTTCTCTTTTAAGACTGCATACAGCATCACTGCCAGATGTTTCGCTCCTGTGCCACTAATCTTCAATGCTGCTTCACCGACTTCCAACGACATTCGCACCACCTGGTCAGCGGCTTCGCCTGATGTGTTCATGGCTTTGCTCCTCCTTCTTCTCTTTTTCTTCCCGCACCATCTTAAATTTTTCTTCGATCACCTTGGAACGTGCGGCAATTCCATCACAAAGTGCTGCCTCCTTTCTGAGCATTCCGATTTTCTCTGTCAGAACTTTTATCTGCTCTTTCATTTCCTGTATTTCTTCTTCCGGTCTGTCTGCCCGAATCTTATAACGCAGATGCTTCCGTTCCTTCACACACTGCTCCATTTGTTTCTGCAAACGTTCTTTCAATGAAAAAAGCTGCTCCGCAGTATCAATGTGATAATGGCAGAGCAGCTTCGTCTCTTTTGAAATGGTATTCAGTTTTAACAAATCCTCCCGGAACAATATATGCACCTGTTTGGCAGATATTGACAGGCGGTTCTTCGGCAGGATTCCTAAAAGATAACAGTAGTGCAGATACAATCCCCGAAGCCCTCTGATTTTTCTTGTCTGCTTAAAGTTGCCGGATACCTGAATCCGGTAATACTTCCCAACTGAAATTTTCTTCTCGGCAGGTAATTCATTTTCTTCCAGAATCCGAACCCTGATTACTTCCAGTGAATAATTCTCTCCAAAATTCCGCTTTAACTTCAGACCACGCTCCCGCCCTTCCGGACGAATGGTAATGTCTTTCCCGAACTTAAAAGAATATCCTTTTTCCCGCAAATAAAAAAAGAACTGTTTTTCAGTCCTCGCCTTTCGGATTGCCTCGTCAACATCTGCTTTTACCATGCTGTGATAACTCGGCTTCCCATCCTGTTCTGCCTGCCACTCGGCATAATGTTTTCCTTTTCCCTGTTCTGGCTGCCTCACAACCGATAACTGGTATTCTTTACATAAACGGTCTGACACCATCCGCATATCCCGGTAATCCTGATTTGTCCTGTGGTATCTTTTCCCATCAATGAATGAAACTGAGTTCACCACAAAATGGTTGTGCAGATGATTCGCCTTATCCAAATGAGTCGCAATCAATACCTGATACTGACTGCCCCACAATTCTTCTGCCAGCTTCTTTCCAATCTCATGTGCCATTGCCGGATTACATTCTCCCGGTGCAAAAGACTGGTAGCCATGAAACGCAACAATTCCGTCCTCCTTTCCAAAACGCTTTTTGACCGCAATCATTTCTTCTCTGGCGGTTGTCGGTGCACAATTCACTCCAGATACATACTGTTCCATTAGTTCTTCCGCTTCTCCGACAAGTTCCATTTCCATAGATTCAAATTGCCTCCGTCTGATCTTTTCTGCATTCACCGCATAGGTAATTACATCATTAAGTCCTTGTGTGGATCGTGATTGATTCTCAGATATTCGCCCTTCATTGTTCTCTTTCGTCTTATCCGGATTCTCCGCATAATTGATTACCTTTCCAATCCACCCCTTGATGCTCCAGATTGATGTCACTGCCATGATTCATTTTTCTCTGGAAGTATCACTGCTTCTGTAATCTTACGGACTGCTTCATTGAACTTCCGCACTTCCTTATCGTAACGCTGCACATCTACCACATTTAACACATGTGCTTTCTGTGCGATCTGATTTAAGTTATTTCCAATCTTATGCAGCTCCCGCATCATAGAATAATAATCTGGCGGCGGTGCGTCTCTTGGAACAACACCAGAAATCAACTGTCTCAGGTAAGCTTCCCGGTTCAGTCCGCTTCTCTTTACTTTCTTATCCAATGCCTCTGCTTCTTTTTTGTTCAATCGGAAAAGGATTGCTACATTACGTTTTCTCAACGCTCCATCTCCTTTACTTTCTGTATAGAATCTGGTTCCTGGCGAATCTGGTGTTTTTCTTTATCGTAACTGTAAACTCTGTCTGAGAGAACCTCCTGCCGTTCCACTTCATTTTTATTTACTTCCCGTACCATTTCACCAAGCATTTTCGGTTCCATCTCTCCATTATCCGGAACAATCAGAACTTCATGCACAGATGACGGTAACACATAAAATCCTTCTGGAAAAAGCTGTTCCAATTTATTTAAAACTTCTGGCTGCGTGATCATAGATGCTCCATATTGCTTTTCTACATTCGTAAGTGCATACAGCATATCATGTGAACGAAGTCCAAAATCAACATTTTCATCTAACAGGTTTGTTGCATGTCCTTCTTCATTAAAAATACTCAACAACATTTCGTCCATTGACTGAAGAATCGGTGTATTTACAGGCTGTGTATTTGCTCTGGCCTGCTGGAACATTTCCTTTGCATCCACATTCCACATCTTAAGATGTTCATTTTTCACCTTCATAGTCGCTTTTCCATCGTTAGACTCTACCGGAAAATCCACATAACAGATAGCCGACAGATCTTCCATATTTTCATGAGGCATTTCCTGTAACATTCGTTTGTTTGCCTGGGTGTTCACAAGCATCACTGCCAGATGCTCCTTCACTGAATCATAATCCATTGGGTTGATACCACTGTGCAAAAACGGAACATTGCCTGCTTCTTCCATGCATCTTGCAATTTCATTCATCACTTTCTCAACGGGTTCACCCAAACGTATTTCATTGAAGAACGGTTCTACATAGACAACTGGGCACACATTTTCTTCCTGCAGTCTTACCTGGACTCCTACCATCTGGACTCCATTATTTTTATTCATCTGCATTACCTGAAATTCTGCATTCTCATATTTAGCTGGAAGAAAATTCCGGATGTCTTTTGCTACACCTTCCGCAAATACCTTTTCTGCTATCATTTCTTTTGCAATCATTTCTTCTGTTCTCCCTTCTTCTTGTTCATTTTCTTTAAATATTCCTGATATCGTCTTTCTGCTTTCTTCTTGTCTTTCATTGATACTTCAACCAGCATCTTGTATCTCCTTTCTTTTTGTCTACTGAATCTTGTTAATCTGTAACAGGCACATCAACACTACTCCTATAATGCCACCTACTAATACTCCACAAATAAACTTCAACATTGTTACTTTCTCCTTTTTCATTTTCTGAGGGTTTCAGGGATTCTCCCTGACAAGCTGCCGCCGGACTGCCAGACAGGAAAACTGTGTGGTAATCCAAAGGCGTTGCTTGCTGGTATTGTGTATTCTTCTGCACCCGTCTCACTGTTCCGGGTATCAGAAGATTTACTTGCCGAAAAAGCACTTGCTTTTTTTATTTTTTCAGTTCACAAATCCCGCAAGCTTCACACAAGTATTCACACTTTGTGCATCGTACATTTTCATCAGTTGCCATACATTCTTCACTTGCCGGACAATACTTTTGACAACTTTCACACTGCTCTGTACAGCTTTCTTCTGACACTTTCTCAGCAATAATTCCAAGTAATTCACTCTGTTCTTTTTCTTCTTTCAACTGTGTTTTCAGAAAAATCTTCAACAGTTCTTCACTGTCCACATCGTCTTCCATCGTCAAAATCAGCTTTTTCTTATGCACGACCTTCAGCTCATATTTTGCAATTTTCATGTTCTTTTTCACCTTCTATCTCTCATATTTTCATGACCAGACATACTCTTTTTCGTGCTTTTTTCTCGCTTTGTAATTGCCAGATTTAACTTGATGCAGAGCAGATCGTTATAATCTTTTCCTTGTTTTGGCGGTACATCTTTTACCTGATATTGCTTTGGAAGCACTGCAGAAATTGCTTTTGTGGCAAGTCTCCCAATACGGTCATTGTCCAAATGCAGAACGATTGTCTTCACCTCTGGATGCATTTTTAATGTCCTGGCCAACGCTGCAGGGACTTTACTTTTTTCAATTTCTTTTGCTGGCTGATAGACACCTGCCAGTGACAATAAATGTTCTCTCCTCCACTCTTTCCCGTCTAATTTCTGCAACGTCGCATAAGATAACAAATCAATGGCTGACTCAAACAGATGCACCGTATCATTGGATTTCTCTGCAAAAATGGAAAAAGAATAATTCTTATCGCTTCCATTTGCTTCTCCTATAAAGCTGGTTCCGATTCCTCTAAGAGCTGCATATTTCGGATTATCTTTCTCATCCATCCCTACAAACACTACGTTATGATGAAATGCACTTTCATAAACTCTTCCGGACTCCAAACAAAACTGAATGATTTCCTTATCAATCCCACGTCCTAAAAGATACGCAATCACTTTCTGATCATCTTGATTTTTCTTTGGCAACAGTAACTGTTTCTCCATCGGAACATTCTCAGATACAAAAAGAGGCGGCTGAATATTTGCCCGTTCTGCAAGCAATTCAACCGCCTCTAAAAAACTGTATCCTCTTACTTTGATCAGATAATCCAGTGCTGATCTGCCACCGGTTCTCTGACTCCACCACATCCATTTCCCATTTGATATTTTCAAACTATCGTGTGTTCTGGTAGTGTAGGTGTTGCCAGAAAAGTGAACTAATTCGTATGGTTCATAATTTTTCAAGTACGTAAGCAAATCCATCCGCTTAACCTCCCGCACGACCGATGGTGGTATATATGGCATAATTTTCATCTCCTTTCTTGCCTTAGATTGATATTATTGGGGATAATATCCGGGCATGAAAATAGCCAGGTGATTCCTTGGGGTGGAACCATCTGGCTATGTAATATTTTGTTTATAAGAATTTATTCAAATTCAATGTTACGAATTTCAACAAATTCATTGGAATTTTTTGTAAGTTCCATCCACTCAAGTACATTATTATTCCTCTCTCCCTTTTTATAATACTCACTGACAATCACACAAATTTCCCTTCTACAATTCAACTTATGTCGAGCTTCTTTTTCAAAATCTTCAACCCCAATTGTAGTATCCTTCATTAATCTTGGTAAATTTATAAATAACAGCTTAGTTTCCCTTTCTACAATAATGTTATTCACTACAAGCGCATATAATAACCATAACACTGGCATTACATTACTGATTTCGGTATTAATTATTCTATATATAGCCATTTGATAAACCATATTTGAAAAAGTACCAAATCTTTTCATTTGTTTTATGTTAATTTTTATTCTGCTTGTTTCTAAGTAGAAAATCTGTAATAAATTAATATCTTCTTCAGAATGGAGCCATAGTTTTTCTTCCATATTTGTATATATATCTTCCGAAAAATTAAATTTTTCAAGCAATAGTTTCTCTATAAATTCCAGAACATTTGAAGCATTATAATACTCTTGTAATGTCTTAAAATATTCTTCTATCACCTCTTTTTCTTCTATAGAAATTATTTCTTTCTTCTTTATTTTTAAAAGTAATAATCCTACTGCAATTCTATAACTTTGTTTGCTACGTTCTTCTATTTGAAACGCAATTTGTTGATCATTCTTCCGATCTATATTGGTTTTAATCAACTTAGTCATTACTGAAAAAATCTTCTTATAATCTATCGCATCTGATTGAACATCTGGAAGTATATCAATTAGCTCTCTATACGATCCGGTATGGCTAGAAAAATATTGTTTATTGCTATCTTGCTCCATTAATTGTAATGTACTTTTCAAAATCAGGTCATCATTTAATTTATACCGTTCTTTATTTAAATGATATAAAATATTTTGATGTTCACAAGTCTGTTTTTTCTCTAAGCATTGATACAAATATTCTTCATCATTCTGCTTCAAATAAATTAATTGTGCTAAAATAATCAACCGTTGCAACGCATCCGCTTTTTCTTGTGCCGTCCCAATCTCCATCAACTGTCGAATTTGAATTATAATATTATTATACAAATCATCATTAATTTTGTATTTTTCTTTTGGCCGTTTTAAATAATTTACTGGATCATAATATGTTCGTCTCTCATTCGTCTTCATCGGAAATCTCAAAATCTTTTCGATACGTTCACCCTGTTCTTTTTCTGTATACGCATTGCATACCCCTTCCAAAATTTTATTTATTCCTTTAAAATTATCACGCACATTACTGCTGCAGAGAATTAACATATAATCTAAAATCTGATCCAATATTTCAATTGAACATTTGTAACATAATCTTGATATAATTTGTGGAAGAATTTTTGCTGAATTATCATATACCGATGTAGACCAATTAGCATTTTCAGGTTTTATATTTTTACTCACTAGATCAAGTGCTTTTATATACTCTTGTATACAATTATCAACCTCCTCTTGTGTCATTCCGGAAAGCTTATTTCTTCCAAATAACATATCTAATTCTTTTTCATTCTGTGCAATCAATATCTGTATTAAACACCAATGTGGATAATATAAATATAATGTTTCTATTACCCTTTGAAAGCCTTTCGTATTCGTTACCATTTGTATTCTAAATGGATGCCCTGTTTGCTCTAAAAATCTCAAATAATCTAAAGCATAATAAATTTTACTATTACATCTACCCATATGAGATGTATATGTTATACTCAAATCATAATTTGTCTGCACTGATGTCTCAGGTTTTTTGTCTTCCCTTTCATTTAAATGAGAACAATATTCTTCATTTTCTCCCCACCAATTTACGTCCCCAGTTTGAATACAGGCTTCCATCTCCGCATCTAAATTTACCTGCCAGTCACCTTGCCGCATGAAATTGAGCAATGAAACAATACACTCTTCAATCGAGCACAAATATTCATCTTTGCTATTTTTCACTAGTTGTTGCCGGATTTTAGGAAGAATTTCACCAAGAATTTGTTCTCCTTTAACTTTTTCACCAGCTATTGCATACATACTACTTTTAATTATTGGCCAATACAAATCTCCCTGTGCTAAATCCCATTTATTTAATAAATCTATCAAATTTACATCTTTAAACCGATACATCTTCATCCACCAATCATTTGAATACAGAAATTGTTTTTCCTCGTATTTTAATGTTGATTCCAAAATCTTCGCTCTACATAAATCATATTTTTCCCAATCAGCCAATTCACGATATGCTCTCAGCAATTGTAAATATATATATTGTATTTTATATTCTGTTTTTTCTTCTTTTTCTTTACTGTTCTCCAATATATCCCAAAATTTTTCTGCTGTTTCTAATATAATCGGACGTCCCACAATATTTAAAAATTTTACATACTCATACATATATTCTATCTGCATACTAAATGAAATATCCACAAGTTTTTCTTTTTTTGCGAAAAAATCCCATTCATCATCCAATTTTTCCAAAACACGATTTACCTTATATTTCATTTTCCATGGTAAAAAAATCCAGCCAGGGTAAGAGTTATTTAAAACTTTTAATTTTTTTGTTTTTTCTTCAAAACTATTTTCTGCTGATATCGCTATTTCACTTAAATCAAACCACTGATCTTTTTTGTCCTTCTCTTCAATCAATTTTCTTAAATTCTCAAAGAAACTCTTAAGTCTTTCCGGAATTTCTTTTTCTGGATATAATTCCTGTAAATCCACCACAATTATATTTTTATCAAATAACAATTTTTGTTTCGCTTCAGATATATGTTCTATAGAAATCATATATATTTTCTGAGAACTGCTTTTTCCCAAATTATCATGAATCCAGCCAATCCAGCTAAGAAAATTGGGATCTTCACAGGAAAACCCTATCATGCAAAACACATTTTCCAACAAAGCCTGTTGAACAGTATTTACCATTGCTGCAAATTTTATTGGATAAGTTCTATAATCTTCTTCTGTAATAATGAATGGCCGTTGAGACGGAAATGATCCATGAAGTTTTAAAATTCTAGGTGCATCATTACTGTTAACCAAATCCTCTTGATTCACCACTACATTATATCTTCTCTTAGAAACTTTATCGGCAGCTCGCTCTAAAAGAGTGTCATAATTTGTTGTAAATACGTCCCTCCATGGCAATTCCATTAATTTTGTATACACTTCTGAAGGGCCATAATCTTCATCTGGAACAGCCTCTTTTAAAATATTTTCCAATTTAGGACGTCCTACTGTAATTTCAACCTCTTGTGCTAATCGAAGTGAACTATTATATTCTTTTCCAGGTCCAGCATTCCCATATACCGTTTCATAAAACATATCAGACAATTCATTCCAGTTTTTAAACCATTTATCTGTTGAAGAAATTTTATCTGCGTTTTTAGAAAATCCAGCTCCAATCATCACGACCGCATGATTGGCTGACATCGCTTCCGCTATTTCTTTTATGTAATCCACAAGTCTCTACCTCCATTAATTTCAACATGTATATTTATTCCTATACAATTAATTCGCAATCCTTCAATATCTTCTCGATAGCCTCCCATGCAGTCAATGAAGGATTCTCTTTATAATACTGATACCCTTTATATTGATACAACGTATATCCATTGTCTTGATTTCTCTGCATGATTTTTCTTGCCCGATCAACAGCCGCAATTACATTGGACAAGTCCATTTTCTTAAGACATCTCTTGAAATTATTCTCTTCTTTGAATTCGTCCATATTTTGAAATTTTTCTCCAAACGCCCGGTTAATCGGTGTAATATACTGTTTTCGATGTGAAAATGACGCATTACAGTTCGTCATATGAAGAATGATCCATAAATCAAAAGTAAAATTACTATATCCAGATTTATATTTTATCTGTTTTCCTATTTTTTCTGCCTTCTTCATATTGTCCAGAGCTTCTTGAAAGCCTTTGACATGAAGCGGTTCATCACTTTCGTAATCAAAAAAATGATAGATTTCAATCTTTCTGGTAACGGTCAATGATTTCGCATGCTTTAATGGATTTTTTCTTACCGGACAATCAATAGACACCTTGCATGCAGCTTTTTCAGTATTATTTATCGTATCCTGCAGCCATTTTAAGTACCACTGTTCTGTTTCTCCCTCAACACTGAAATAATATTTATTTGTTGGTTTTCTCTTTGCCATCCCTATCCCTCTTTTTCATCACATAAGATTTCTTCAAAGATTGGTGTAAAATCAATATCCTTTATTGCTCCATACTGGCTGATGAAATATTTGCTCATATAATCTTCGTGCTTACGAACACCCTTATCACCTGTTGTGCCAAAATCAGATAATGCATATAATACGCTGTCATGTGTATCATCATCACGCTCAACAAACTTAATCTCGTCTCTTCTGAAAAGATTTGAATTCAAAAATATCGGATTATGAGTATTAAATATAAGCTGTGCATGATGGATATTTACATCATCATTATGAAATACATTGATAATACTCATCAATGCCATCGGATGAATGGATGCATCAAATTCATCCACCACCAATGTTCCACCCGTTTGCATCGCTTTAATTACAAGCGGAAACATATTGATAAATCGAATCGTTCCATATGACTCAAAAATATCTGCTGCAACCGCCGTAGTCTTTTTGTTTTTCATATTTTTAAATACAGAATATAATTTTGCATCAGGCTCGTCATCGCTCACGACATATCCTACTGCATTTGAATTAATTCCAAATAATTTTGCAGCTTCATCTGTTGTTTTTTCAACATAGATTGCTTTCTTTTTTGGATCTGCAAATCTTTTAATCAGTTGCATCGAATCCGCACGATAAATCACCATAAACTTATTCGTAAACCAATCAACAATCAGCTTTGTGAATTTAGGCGAAAAAATCAACTTAAAACCATTTGTTAAAAATAATTCTTCTTGATTCAAACTGTTTTTCGCAATTTCATTTACACTGTCTGCGTTCTGTTCTGTTATATCCGACAAATAATCTTTAATAACCTTTAAGTTCTCTATTTTCAGATCTTGCGTACGTTCAAATACTCTTTCTCCATTGACCTCCAGCACTTCTGCAAGGATTTTTCTTTGATGTTCCTCCTCAAGAAAGGTTCCAAGATCAACCTCTAATTCATAGTGTATTTTAAATTTATGATCTTCTCCATCTTCCTCATAAAATTCTATTTCAAAACATACCGGTTTTGATTCCATTTCATTATTATTTGGAATCAATTCTAATGCTGCTGCTGCTGGGTTTGGTGATGATTTTTCTTCAGAATTTCTGATATTTCCTCTCAAAACAATTGCCCGCAATACATCCATCGCACCAATAATATTAGTTTTTCCTGCCGCATTAGGTCCATAAATAACCGAAGAACTTAACCCTTTTATCTCTTTTCCTTTTATTTTTGTCTTCATAAGACTATAATCTAATCCCTTTTGTTTTGGCGCAGCTACCATTGAAAAGCTTGCCTCTTCTACAAAAGATTTATAATTTTTTGTTTTAAATTCAAGAAGCATTTTATTACCTCCATTCTGCTTGTTTTTAACAAAATCATATTTATATTATAGTCTTATTGTATGATAGAGTCAATTTTTTATTCTTATTTTGCATTTTTTCTTCAAAATCATTTTTTGTTAAGTCAAGGAATCTTTATATCATAGATTCCCTGACTCTCCACCGCTTGCCCTATCTCTCCCAATCCATCCTTCCTGTCACATTCAACATCTTTTCTTCTCGGAAGCTGAGCATCTTTCCATTAGTTCCACCGACAATGATATGATCCAGCAATTCTATCCCCAGTAGCTGTCCGCACTTCTGCAGCTTTCTCGTAACAATCATATCCTCTTTTGATGGTTTCACATTACCACTGGGATGATTATGAAGTCCAATGATTGCAGAAGCATTTGCCAGAATACTGCTCTTAAAAACTTCTCTGGGAATTACCAAAGATGCATTAATCGTTCCAACACTGACCAGATTCATATTGATTACCTGTCCATTATTTTTCATATTCAAGATGCAAAATACCTCTCTGTCATATTGGGATAACTCCTTCGCCATTAATTCTACAACAGCCTGTGGACTGTCCAATGTCTGCTCACTATAAAGAGATGGTTCTTTTACCAAACGGATATTCACAACTTCTAATTCATTCTCCATCCTTCTAATCTCCTTTTGGAAATTCTACAACCAGAAGAACATTACTCTCTGAAGATTCCACATAAGATTTCAATTGTGATAATGTCATTTCCAAATATTTAGGTTGTTCCACCATAATCTGCTCCTTTCGTTTCTTCCCTTGCTTCTGTTTTTCCTGACAAATAGCTTATCACTTTGTTTGTCTTAATGCTTTTCTGTAACTCACTGATAATACACAAATCTGCTACATTCACTCCCGGCAAAGCAAGCATCTCATCCATCGTCATATTGACAATCTCTTTTTCCGTTCCATACCCAGCATCAAATAAACGCTGTAATACTTTTACTGCTTTCTGATTTTTTCCCATTTCATCATCAAAGGGCAGCTTATCGCCGCCCTTTGTTTTATTCCTCCTCTTCTTTCTTTTCTTCAATTCCTAATCTCTTAACCTGTTTCTTTTTATTCCAGATACGAACTCCCGTGATTCCGGCTGCCGATAATACCAGAATGGCTATCCATAAAGCTACATTTTCCGTATCTCCTGTTTTCGGAGGGTTACTGGTCTTTGTAGTAGTACCCGGTGTCTCTGGGGTTGGTGTTTCCGGTACTTCTTTGATGGTTACAGTCTGACCTTCATCGTTGATTTCCTTATGCTCTGTTACCTTTTTCGGTTCTTCCAGATTTGTTATATCATACAGTTCTTCAAAGGTTACAAGCTGTTTTCTTCCAAGAGTGCTGCCATCGAAAGTAAACTCAATCTGCACTTCCATGTTTTCCTTGTCCGCTGTAAATTCATAATCATTGGTAACTTCTTTGCCATCAATGATCAGCTTTGCATTTTCTTCCTTAATCATCTGCCAACCAGACAATTTATACTTTGTACCGATTTCCAATCCTTCTAATGTAACTGTATCCACAATCGTCAGATCTTTTCCGGCTTCAATTTCTTTCTTACCGTTCTTATCCGTTGCTGTGGTATGAATCGAAATCTTTCGCTCTGTAATCAGGACTGTCTGACCTTCATCGTCAATGTCCTTATGCTCTGCAACTTTTACAGGTTCTTCCGGATTCTTCAGGTCATATAATTCTTCAAATGTAACCAGATTCTGTCCGCCAAGTTCTGATGCATCAAACGTATAAGAAACTTCTACTTTCATTTTCTCGCTGTCAGCAACAAAAGTGTAATCACTCTCCACACGCTTTCCATCAATGAGCAGTTCTGCATTTTCCTCTTTCAACATCTGCCAGCCTTTTAACTGATACTTTCTGCCTTCTTCCAGACCGTCCAGAGTAACTGTATCCACAATCGTTACTTTCTTTCCTGCAACAATTACCTTCTCACCTGTTATTTTATCCGTTGCTGTGGTATGAATGGTAATCTCTTTCTCATACTCATCAGTCAGTGTTCCAAGGTCGATTGTTACTTTATTTCTGCTGACAACAACTTCAAATGCAGGAATCAGCTTCATACCTTTGTTGGATTCACAAGATAACTCCTCAATCTCATAAGTGTCATAAAGTAATGCCCCTTTGCTGTCGTCTGGCTCTGATGTTCCGAACCAGATACCGTCCTCACTGGATTTCCCTGCATTTGTATTTTTCTTATGAGACGCCCAATCAGTAGCAGTTGAAAACTGACCATTCTTGTCTGTCACTACGATATGGCTCTCACCAGTTGTTTTGCTTGTAATCTTAAAAGGAACATTCGCAAGTCTCTTATGTGTACCTGCTCCAATCTTTACTCCTTCTAAATCTCCACGTTTAATCTGGTTGTAAATGGAATGGCTTTCGTCTGTTAAATCTACGATTTTTCCATTTTCCGTAATCGAAAATTCAATCGCTTTTGCCCCGTCAGTCAGATAACCTTCCGGTGCTTTGGTTTCTTCCAGTCTGTATTTACCATACGGAAGTAAATCTGCCGTCGTTGTTGCAATTCCGTCAATCCCTGTCTGAATCGTCTTAACTGTCTCGTTCTTTTTGTATAGCTTTCCTTCTACCAGAACCGAATTTTCGTTCAAAGAAATAATTGCAAATGCAGTATCTTTTAATGTGGCACTTCCCTGTGCTTTGGTATCTTTTGTCTCTAAATCACGTTTCTGAATCTTCACACCACCTCGGATTACCTGGTCAGATACGGAATACTGGTTGCTTCCGGAAAGAACTGCAAGTTCTCCGTCCTCTGTGATCTGTGTCAGATACATTCCTTTTATCTGTTCTGTACTGTCTCCTGCCTGCATATAAGCTCCGTCCAGTAAATATCCGTCTGGTGCTTTTGTCTCCTCAACAGTCAGTGTTCCAAGTGGTAATACGCTTTTTTCATTCTGAATGTAAAATGCATCTCCCGATACTTTGTAAGCATCTGACAGTTTTGTCACATAATGAATACTTCCGTCACTGCTCTTTTCTGCCACCGTTTTTGTAACCCAGGTACGTGTTGCTTTCTCTGGTAAGTTATCTTTTGTATAAAATCCGTCATAATAATGCCAGGTAAACTCTGCTCCTGACAGTGCTGCATTTCCCTGTGCGGTTGCTTTTCCTGTCTCCATATCAATCTTGAACAGATCTACCAATGTCTCTGTTACTTTCGGAACATCGGAAACATTTAATACGGCTGTCTTTCCGGCTTCAACTTTCAGACTGTGTACTGTCGTATCCAGCTTATATCCCTTCGGTGCAGAAAGTTCTTTGATATAAACAGTCCCTGCAGTCACTTCAACTTCATTTGTCTCACCATTCTCATTTGTTGTAAGTGTTCCAATCTGATTACTGCAATTCTGGTCTGAGAATATTCCAAAAGTTGCTCCGGCAATGGAATACATCGCATTTCCATTTGTGACAATCTCATTTGCGGTTGTCTTTTTTACTTTTGCATTTCCGACATTCAGTTCTGCCCAAAACTGTCCGAGATCCTGTCCCTCTCCAGTATAGATATATCCTCCACATTTATACCGACCTTTGTTCGCCTGTACAAATGCTCTCGCTCCTGCATAAACTTCATTCTGAATATCCTGTGAAATCTCAGAATATGCAGCTCGTACATTATCACACTGCCAGCCTAACTGTTCACTGAGTCTCTGCCATACTACACACTGTTCCAACAGATATCCCTGATTCGCATTCAGGTTGCTGTGACTGCCCCTATACTGCTTTACATACTCCAGTGACAATGCCACATCTTCGATCTGTGCAGCACTCATACTGGAACTCGCATCGTGTCTGGTTTTATACCCATTTTTAAATCCGGTGTTAATATCTATACAATAGGCTGTTTCGCCCTCCACTTTCATGTGACCTTCATTGAATGTCGAATGAATGGTTCCATCATTCATCACATGTTCAATATATCCGACTCGCTCTGAGGACTCTGTCCAATACTGTGTTTCTGCTGCGTAAGCAGATGTAGTCGGTAATGCAGTTAAAATCGTGGTCAGGGTAAGAAGTCCTGTACACACTCGTTTCCATATCTTCTTCATTTTCTACAATTCCTTTCTTTTCAATCAAAAAAGACGTCCATCTGGAACGCCTGTTGTTGCTTTATGCTGTTTACTCCCTGCTGTCATGCAGGGTATGGGAATCTCTGACCTGCCGAAAGAGAAGAGGTCCCCGGCTCCTTATTGTCTTTTCGGCTGGTAATCTGCTGGTAAACCAAAGGGGTAGGGTGTGGGGAGGGGAAAACAGAAAAAGGCTGATTTCTCATTGACCACCAACGGATAGACTTTTCCCTTGGTGTCAAAATGCCTATCGTTCCTTGTTTTTTTCCCGTTTCCGGTATAATTCCAGTGCTTTGATAATGGTTTCTTCCATTTTCTGCTGTGTAGTTCCCGATGGAAAGTATTTTTTCAGTCGGTTCTTCGGGATTTTCCACTGCTCTACCTGATTTGGCTTCTCTTCTGACATAATAGACAGCAAAACATCTTCATTCAACCTGCCCTCTGCTGAAAATTTGCGGATTTTAATTGCCTGTGCATGACTTGGGGTACAAACCTCCGACTCCATGGTGTCGTACAATATCGCCTGTTCCTCTTTCTGCAAATAAGACAGTTCTACCGCTGGACGCATAGAAATCTTTTTGTCATCGACCATTTCAAGGATTTCTGGGATAAGCTCCGTAAGGCGGATATAGCGGCGGATTGTTTCTCGACTTTCTCCACTTTGTTCTGCAAGAATGTCTCTTGATTTTACACCTTTTAACTTGTGCTCCTCTGGTGCACAAGTAATATCTAATCGTTTTCCCTGCCTGCTCATTGCTTCTAATTTCATTTTATAAGCAAATGCCTTTTCGGATGGTAAGATTTCTTCTCGCTGAAGATTGCTGTCAACCATGACAATGACTGCTTGGTCGTCACTAAGATTTCTTACAATACATGGCATTGTCTCTTTTCCAGCCAGTTCACTTGCCATTTTTCTGCGGTGTCCAGAAATCATTTCATACCCACCCGTTGGCTTTTCCCTGACAAGTGCAGGCACTAATACACCATGATCACGAACACTCTCAATTGTTTCCAACATCTTATCATCCATTTTTACCTTAAACGGATGATTCGGGAAGTCTGTAATTTCATAAATAGAAATATTTTTTACATACTCCTGATTCTTCTGGTCTCTTTCTTCCTGCGTGGTAAAAAGGTCATCGACTGAGAGAAGATTCATGTTTATTTCTCTGCTTTTCGCCACACTGAATCACCTCCCTCGTAAATTCTGCATACGCCTTTGCAACAGTTCCATTCTTGTCATACTCATAAATGCTCTTTCCTGCTGCACTGCTTTCTGCTGCTGTGATAGCCACTGGAATAACCGTTTTGAAAATTCGGATATGTTTCCCATAATTTTCTCTAAGACTATCCTCTGTTGTCCTTGCAAGTTTTGTCCTCATATCTGCAAGTGTCAGCAATACTCCATCAATCTTCAGATTAGGATTTAGCTGTCTTTGCACCTTACCGATTGTTTTCATTAACTGTGTCATACCTTTTAATGGAAGATAATGAGCCTGCACTGGAACAATTACACTGTCTGCGGCAGCTAATGCATTGATAGTCAACATTCCCAAACTAGGCATACAATCAATCAGAATATAATCATAATCCTTTTTCAAATCTGACAGATACAGCTTTAAAGTCTGCTCTCTGCTCATGGCATTTACCAGTGAGATTTCCATGCCCGATAATTCAATATTAGTTGGAATAATGTCTACTCCTTCTTCATGGTGCAAAATGCCTTCATTATACACAAACGGTTCGTCTTGTAATATCTTCTTCATTTGTGTTTCCAATGTAATCGGAATACTATCTGCATTCGTCCACCCTAATGCGGTTGTTAAATCTCCCTGTGGATCAGCATCGACTAATAACACTTTTCGCCCCTGATGTGCAAGACCGATTCCTAGATTTAATGTTGTTGTGGTCTTAGCTGTTCCTCCCTTCTGATTTGCAAGGGCGATTACTTTACACCTGGTCATATGGTTTCCTCCTTCCTTGAAAAATTTAATAGCCAATCCTTTTTACAAGATTAGCTATGTATAAATAAAAATGGGCATAGAAAAAGCCGACTGGTTCTTAATTTTGAACCAATCAGCTATGTACTTAATCATTTATATTTCCTGTTTGATATAACCAAATTAGAATATCTTCTGTCATTCTTAAGATCCACAGAGCATCTTCTAATGTTACTTCTTCTAAATCAACCTTTATTTCATCATTTGTCTCAGTGACATTCCCTTCATTAATATGTGCTCCCAAATCACATGTAATCGCATATACTTCAGATATCATTCTAAATCTTGGATACTTATATCTATGTTCCCTATCAGCACTATGTGAATCGTACTTCATTTGCTTAATATTTTTAAGGTTCTTTACATTTAAAATATTTTTATCCTTTTTACAAGCCTTTTGTAATCCACTATACCATTCACGCCCTTCTTGTTTATTATATGTAAATATTCCTGTAAGAATATTACGACAATGTGTAACACATCCAGATTCATCCCCACTACTATATGCTTTTCTGGCAGCTTCATAACTCTTGCAAACTTCTGGATATTTTTCAGCCAACCACCTTGTAATAAGATTCAAATCAAAATCATTTACTTCGGTCCTTTCAGTAAATGACATAATTGTAAATTCATTATCTTCAAAGTGAATATCTAAACTGATTAGATTTAAATTTCTTCTTAATTTTTTAAATACCGACCTGCTATATTCATTAATGATTTCATTCTTTCCATCTCTATCCTGAGCCTCAAAATAATCTTCAAAATAATCATATTTCCTCGGTATTTTTATTTTTTCATCTATATCACTTTCAAGAATCCTCCTTAGACTCATTTTGCTTGCAATATTATTTAATAATTTTACTAACTCGGCTCTTCTATATTCTAATTCTTTAAAAGATTCTATAAGTCCATTATATGTTTTATCATTAAAATACACATCTTTCTCATCTGGATGCCATCCATATGAACTCTCTACAACTTTAAATTGTGGAGATCTTTCTTCAAACATTTCCCCTAACTCAGCGTTATAAAATATTTTTTTCCAAACATCTTCTTCCGGTACAATAGGACTCTTTTCAGAATCAGACAATATATCTGCAATCTGCGACAACGCAGCAATTTCAATTTTTTCCATTCTACATCCTCCGTCTAAGTTTAACTTTTTAAGTATTATAAACAATGATATATCAATCTCTTCTATATTTTCAAGAAGCAAATATTTCCATATCTTACTTTCTTTACTCTGCTAATTTTTTATAAAATTCAGCAACCTCATTAATATCAGAAGTTCTGTTTTTTATTGGTAATGATTCCCATATCACTGATTTATATAACACATTAGAATTTTCTCCTACCCTTGAATCAATTATTGATACAATTCCAAAATCTTTATCACTTCTAATCAACCTACCTATTCCTTGTTTCAATTTTATAATCATTTCAGGCACCAATACTTCCATTAATCCATTATCAGCCGCTTTAATTTTATAATCAATAATTGGTTCTGGTACCGGAAATGGTAACCGGAAAATTATTAAATTAGATAATGCTGTTCCTTCAACACTTATTCCTTCCCAATACGCTCCTGTACCTAGTAAAACCGAGTTTACATCTCTTTTGAATTCTTTAAGTATATCTGTTTGAGAAGAACCTGCATTTTGCACTAATACCTTATATGGCACAGCCTCTTTTAACTTTTCATATACCTCTTGCATATCACTTTTTGCAGTAAATAAAATCAATGCTTTCCCTTTAGATATTTCTAAAATCTGTTTTATTTCTTCAACACCTTGTGCTATAAATTTATTTCTTTCTTTACTTGGATGTGGCATGTTTTCTGTGTAATAAATTAATGCATGTTCATCATAATTAAACGGTGAAATTTTAGGTTCTGAAATATATCCTTTTTCTATCGGGAAATTTGTATTTTGAGAAAAATACTTATATCTATCCTTATAGTCTTCCTCACTACCACTTGTAATAGTAGCAGACGTTAAAATTGTTGTGAAATTAGAATCTGAAAAATAAAGTTGTTCTATCAATTGATTTACATTTTTAGGACAGCTTGACAAAATAACCTCTTTTGTCCCTTTTGCATTCATCCAAAATATATCTTCACTATCTCCTTTTAACATCGATTCCCAAAAATATTCTTGTTCTTGTAATTCTTCTATTCCATTATCGACATCTCTAGTTTTATACGAATCTTCTACTCCAAATTGTATGGAAACTTCGAGCGAAATATCATGAACACATTTTTTTAATTTAGATAAAGCAGGAATATTGCAATTCACATAATATCTTTCTATTTCTCTATCATTTTTACGTGCTTTCATATCTTGTTCTTCTTTTTGCTTATATAGTTCACTAAAAACTTGATCTAAATATTCATAATATTTCTTTATTTTTTCGTCAATCATACTTCCTATTCTGTTAGAAATTTTTCTTATATGTTCCATCGTTTTTGAAAGTGAATTATAACTCATCTCTTTAGTAAAAGCACTTCTGACTTTGTTTTCTAAATTATGTGCCTCATCAATAACAACAAATTCAAATTTATCTGTAAGAATTTCATTACCCCAATTCTGTCTTTTCACTAGATTAATAGTAAGCAAATCCTGATTACAGAGTATTATTCCATTTGTTGTTCGCAACTCCCCTCTCATTTTATAATAATAGCAATAATCCTTATGCACACAATTTTGTCTACAAAATACAGGATTAAATTCTCTAACATTAATTTGATTCCAAATTTTATCTGAAATATTTATATCCCAATCATTTCTTTCGCAACCACCATTTTCAATTTCTTCATATATTTCTTTATTGTTTTCTTTGTTTTTGTTATGAAAGAAAAATTGATCCGCTCTATTCCTACACAAAAAATGGTTCTGACCTTTCACCAATATTATTTCTGGATGATAGCCAATAATGTTTTCAACAACATTAATATCCGATTCCAACTGTTCCTGTAACGCTATAGTTGAAGTAGCAATTACTATTGGTCTTCCATATTTTTTGTGATAAAACAAAAGAGGAACAATATATGCAAATGTCTTTCCTATGCCAACTCCAGCTTCAACTAAAATATGTTGCTTTCTTTTCATGGCATCTGTTATTTCACAAGACATATCCCATTGTCCCTCTCGATTTTCATATCCTTTCTCAATTACTGTATCTACAAAAAAAGTATATACCTCTTCTCCTATCTTTCTAAAATTATCAGTCCACTTTTTTTGCTTTTCCTTCTTCTCAATCTCATTATCCCATATACTAAATATCATTCATTTTCCTTCCATTCATAATATCAATGTTGTTTATCTATGTTCTTCTTTTAAAGACTAATAAAAGTCACAAAACCTCTTCATCCACCCGCTTTTCACCTATACTTTCACCACTACCACTTCCACAACATCTGGATGTTCAACCACCCACATACCACAAAATACTACCCGTTTTATGACTTTCTCATGCTAGGAGACAAAGTATTCCACTGCGTTTTCCGGGAAGAATTCCTTAAACTCACCATACAGCTGTGCTGCAAGTGTTTTATTGTGCGCTATGATCAAGGTTGGCTAAGCCCCATTAACAAGGCAAAGACCATCTGCATATGGATCCGTGTCTCCTTCGATGCTTCCAGCAACAGTTTTACCTGCTCCAAAGTATATGTTTTAGTCTCATCTACAATAATCGTATAATACTTTGACTTTTTTACTCCTTTTGGCAGTTCCAAACCTTCACAGGGATTCGTCATAATCAACCTTTTCGATAATGCGTATCTCATAGAGGTATTCATAATTGTTCTTGCCCTTTTAGGAATAGCAGAATATTGTTTTACAGGTTCTTTATACATTTTCATCAGATGCCCTTGATTGAGCGCAAGCAGCCTCAGACCGCCAATTCTGGGAATAATATGTTTCTGAATACAGTCCCTATAATTATAATAGGTATTCGCCGTAAATGACATATCAGATGGAGACATTCTCCATCTGATATACTATCATACAGATACGATCATTTCAATATATGACTAAACCCCAACAGTTTAGCATCGTAATACCCAATTGCCACCTTTAAAAAGATAACTGTATCTTTTTTTCATAAATATTAATAATTCTTCCTATAAATAAGGCTGTCAGTATGGTTCCTATACCAAGACCATAAAAATGGGTATGATTAATTAAACATAAAATAATAGTGACAAACACAAGTGTAATATCAAAAGTATTTTTCACTATTGAAAAAGGAAAAGAGAAGACTTCTGAAATAGTTTTTACAATACCATCAGTTGGTGTTAAAATAAGATTTGTTTTCACGCTTAAAAATACGCCCATTGCAGTAATGAACATCGTCATAATAAAACAAATAACCCTTAAGTATAAACTTAACGATAATGTAGGAATTATAAAATCATATAAATCAGTCAACCAACCAAAAGCAAACGATAACGGAATTTCTAAAATAAAAGTAACTGTGATCTTTTTGGATAAAATACATTGAATAATAACAAATATTAAGTAACAGATAATAGAAGCTGTTCCTAAAGAAATGTTATAGATTTGTGATATTGAATACATCACAGAACTAAAAGCAGCAACTCCTAAATCAAAGCGAACATTTAATACAACAGCAAAAGCTATTAAATTCAAACCAAGAAAATACAAAAAATATTTTTTCATTCTTATTACCTCATCATGTCTATGGTACTGTAAGCCACCAGAACCGGAGATTCTGCCTTGATGGCACACTTATAAAAAGCCCAAAGGTCTTGATTTCAAGGCTTTCAGGCTTAAGTTAACCCCAGCGGAGTCTGTTGTGTTTATCTTACTGGAATTTCACCTTCATCTATCAGTCTGTCTGGGGAAAATACAATACGGATTCTTCCGTCTGTCGCAACCTTGCAATCTCCGTCAAACGCATTCTTACCGCCATCCTCGATTTTCGCAGTTCCTGAAAGGATATTCTCACAGATGCGTATCGCTGTATTCATGATGCTATGATCCATGGAACCAACGAAAGGCATTCCCGCATATCCCACATGGCCATTAAAATTGCGGTCAAATTCACTTTCATAGGACTTGATTTTATCCAGAGCTCCCAATAGTGTATTAATACTGTCTCTGCAGAGCAGATTACCATTGCAGGCATCTCCAGAAAACAGGATTCGCTCTTTCCGATCAAGGAAACAACAGCCTCCCGATGTATGACCCGGTGTCTCAATTACCTCGATACTGCGTCCCCCCAGCTCAAACACCATTCCCTCCTTCAAAGGAAGACATTTTGGCATCTTTTGTATCCGCCGGATATCCGCAGGGCTACAGTCATACACATCGTAAGCTCCCATATTTCCCAAAAGTTCCACATAATCTGCGATGCTATCATAATTTATCGGTTTAAGACTATCCTCATCTTTTTCGTGAATATATACCTCTTCAAACTGAGCAGCTCCTCCGATATGATCCGGATGTCCATGTGTCAGCACTACATCATAGGGAAGCGGAGTCAGCCAGGAAATCAGCTTTTTCAGGTCTGTCATTCCGACACCCGTATCGATGAGTAATGCACGTTCCGTACCTTTTAACAAAAACATGGCTGTCATACCAGCCTCATTGATAACCCAGGTGTCTTTTGCAATCTCCGTCACCTGATATGTAGTCAGCTTTGCCATATGCATTCCATCCTTTCCGCATCAGTGCATAAATACATTTTCTGCATCCTCATCTAATGGTACAGTAAATGCCGGAGCATGTTTAACAAGAAGCTCCATCAGCCTGTGGTCATAATTATCTTTAACTTCGCAGATATTGTCAAAAATCATAATTGCCTCTTTACCTGGCTCACATACCGGCCACTGCGGAAGAGAAGGAACGGAAGGATTTCCGTATCTCGCAAAGTTTATCCAGGCACCACATATTCTCTCCTGCAGGCGGTCTGTTTCTCCCGCACATTGCAGATAGGAATTCGGTCAATATTATGGAAAACAAACGGGATTTCAGAGCAATGCCATGCCAGTTTTCCTCCCTCATATGGGAATTCATAATTAAACATGTAGGAATATACGGGAGCTTCCTTATGTACTGACTTCTTCGCAATGAAATCTTTCGATGCATAACGGAAAATATAATCCAGCGACAGAACATCTACAAGGCGATTATTTGGATATGCTTTTTCGAATTCTGCTGCAATCTCTTCTGCATCCTCCTGAAAGCATTTTTCCAGAAGTTTCATCGTTTCCTCACGGGTCAGTTCATCCCTATTCTCCAGAACCGGCTTGAAATCAAATTCTCCAAAAACGCTACCCACTATCACCGGAATCTTTTTTGCTCCATCGGTAAATCCTACTCTGCGCGGATCACCGGCATACCATGAATTTGCTCTCGGCTCTCCTCCCACGTAGAGTCCTTTCTCCTGCAGCTTGGGTGACACCTTATTATATGCTTCCGCAAGGAAATAGTAAGGAATCGTTTCCAAATCCTCAACGGATTCCAACTTCAATTCCGTCAGAAGGGCCTCCACAATTGCGGTACCGTCATCCTCTGCCTCTTTTTTACCTTCTTCTATTACGCCGCTCTGGATAATCCCCTTATGGAATAAACCTTCTGCAGCCGGTGTATTCATCAGGGAATAAACTTTCATTCCACCACCGGACTGACCAAACAGGGTTACATTACCTGGATCTCCGCCAAAACCAGCAATATTGTCCTGAATCCAATGAAGGGCTGCGACCATATCTGCATTTCCCACATTAGCAGAATTGTAGTATTTTTCCCCATAAGCAGATAAATCAAGATATCCCAAAATATTCAGACGATGGTTCAATGACACGACAACCACATCTCCGTACTCACTCAGATGATCTCCTTCATACGCCACCTGTTCAATGGATGAGCCTGCAAAGAATCCACCTCCGTGCAACCATACCATAACCGGTTTTTTTGCTTCCGGATCCAGACTCTGTGTCCAAATATTCAGATACTGGCAATTCTCATCCATTGGCCAGTAACGATGTGGGATCATAACCTCCATCAACGGATGATCCTGCATCAGCATAGGGCACACATAACCATAGGCCAGAGCATTTTTAATACCTTTCCATGGTTTTACCTCTCTGGGCATTTGAAAGCGATCAGCATCAGCATACTTGATGCCATGGAAAGTGTATGTAGAATTCATCTTAAATCCCCGTATCTTACCCGCCTTAGTCTGAACTACCGGTTCTGCCTTACTACAGTAAAAACAATCTCCCATTTTGTATTCCACCTTTCTTTAGTAATTTTATGTATATCTTATTTCATTACCATTTTGTCATTTTTTTGTTACCGTTTTATTACATCTCTATCTCCACATACAGTTTGCATATTGGTCTCTTCCTGTATTGTAGCCCGATACTGAGAGGGAGTCATATGATAATGCTTTTTAAACGCACGAAAAAAGTTTTCCGTATTTTCATATCCAATCTCTTTTCCGACTTCAGTCATCCTCTCATTTTCTAAACTTTTTCACCTCATTATGCAATAATTGTTGATACCCATCTACTATAATCCCATACATTTCAGAATGATCCGAAGATTATGGACTGCACATCTTTGCACATCTCCGAGACACAGACGAGGTTTCTTATCTAAATGTCCTTTGTACCCGATTGCTCTGCCATCATCTAAAATAAAAGCAACTTCCTCATTGGCCGGGCATATCTTTGGCACAAAGCTTGCCGGATCATTGAAAAATGTTTTCATATCATTTGCCTGCATGTAGACTTTTTCCCCATCAACCAAAATCTCTCCATCCTTCATCTCGGCAGTATGTCCTTCACCCAGAGGTGCCATGACTGTATCCGGTCCTTCCGGATCAACCGTAAAGGAATTCCAGCGGGCTGCGAAAACCGGTGCAAATGGTACTTCCTGCACCATAATTACCTGCCCACGTTCATCAAACTCCGGCATAACTGTTCTCACAGCCTGAAGAATATTCATGGCCCTTCCTTTTCCTCCCGGCATAATCAAATCATTTCCGGCATGCATGGATTTCCAGGGTGTACTGCTGCCTCCGTTCCAATCAGTCATGATCAGACCTTCAAATCCCCATTCTCCGCGGGCAAGATCCGTACATAAGTCATAACTATCTGCTGTAGGAACACCGTTGATCAGATTGTAGGAACTCATGATAGACAACGGCTGAGATTCCTGAATAGCAATTTTATAGGGTTCCAGATAAATCTCCCTCAGTGCCCGCTGACCAATCACAGAATCCACAGCATTCCGATTCGTCTCCTGATTATTAGCTGCATAATGCTTAATGCATCCACCTCCTCCTGGCAGGCTCTGAAGACCGCGTACCATTGCTGACGCCATCTTTCCAGATATGAGAGGATCTTCAGAAAAATATTCAAAATTTCGTCCACACATAGGATCACGCTGAATATTCATTCCTGGTCCCAGAAGCAAATCAATCCGCATTGCCTGCATATCTGCTGCCATTCCGCATCCTACCTGTTCCAAAATTTCCGGATCAAAAGACTGAGCAAGAAGCGTACCCACCGGCCATGCCGTACAGTAATGGTATACCTGCCTCTTTTCCCCCGATTCCAGATCGGTTGCCTCAAACTGCTGTGTGATACGCACACCGCCCGGACCGTCTGCCAATACAATAGAAGAAACACCATAACTTTCCAGTGCGTGTGTTGTTTCCCCTGCCGCTCCAGGTACAGATTCCGAACTGGCTCCAATCACAGGATTGTTCTCATCCTGCACACCCCAGCCTGTACCACAGCAAAGATCCGCCAATTGTGCAGCATCAAGCTGTGCGGCAAATTCTTCCATTGACACTCTGCCCGAAGCCACATCATTCAGCTTCCATTCTTTCTTTTCCACATACCGTACTGTTTCGTAAGGCATAACCGGCTGATAGCTGGTATCTGTCGCATATGTAACCACCTTTTCATCGCTATAGGCTGAACGCGAATCCAGCGTTTCCGGTATCTGCACAGCCAGAAGAACCGGTACATCCTTCCATATAGTTTCATCCTTTCGGTCAGTTAACCCCTTCTTTTCCTCCAAAGTTTCCGTTAACGGAAGCTCCACCAATACCTGTTCTGTCAAAGCAGTTTGTTCCAGCCGAATCTTGCACACCGGTTTTGTATCTCTGGAAGAAGTACCGATACGCACTCCATAATCTCCTTTTGACAGAATATAACCTCCTGCATTTTCACTATAAGATGCAAGATTACGCAGCGGTATGCGGATTTTGATATCTTCCTTTTCGCCCGGTGCCAGTAACATCGTTTTTTGGAAACCTTTCAGCTCCTGTTCCGGCATATCCATCTCCGATACCGGTGCAGAAACATATATCTGCACAACTTCACGTCCAGCAAACGCTCCTGTATTTTCTACTGTTACGCCAAGAACCAGTGTATCCTCATCCAGCGATGCCTCCAGATTTCCCAGTGCAAATGTCGTATAGGAGAGTCCATAACCAAAAGGATAACCCGGCTCAACATTAAATGTATCAAAGTAACGATAACCTACATAAATTCCTTCCGTATATACTGCCTTATTAAAATCCTGAAGGAAATTGCCTGCCGTAGGATAATCTTCATATTTTTTTGCCCAGGTTGCGGTCAGCTTTCCTGACGGTGTTGCCTTACCTGTGAGAATATCGGTAACGGCGGCTCCTCCCTCCTGTCCTGCCTGCCCCATGAGAAGAATAGCATCCGCACAAGCCGCCTCCAGATCCTGCACCGATATGGAGCCCGGAACATTCAGCACCAGTATCAATGAAGAAAAAGCTGACCGCAGCTTTTTAAGATTATCCATCTCCACTGCAGAAAGCCTGTAATCTCCAATTTCATACCTTTTATCCCCAATGGATACTTCTTTTTTCATGAAACGATCATTTCCCTCACCGGAATTTCTCGAAATGACACAAATAGCAGTTTCTGTTTCTTTTGCATATTCTTCCAGTTTTTCTGTTGTCAGCGGTTCCTCCGGAAACGCAAAAACACTCATGACCTGGTCCTTCATCTCTCTTTTGGCCAGATCATAGCATCTGGCCCACGCCATCTGCTGTTCCCGGTTCACAATCTCAAAACCTTCTGTTTCCATAGCATTCAGAATATTAATATGATAACGCAGAGACTGATCCACATCCTGATCACCACCGCCGGAAAGACCGCCGTTAAAAGGATCTCCCGATCCCGTTCCGCCGCGGATTGTTCTGGCAGCTCCGTTTCCAAACAAGGCAATCTTTCCCCTGCCCTTTAACGGAAGAACCCCATTTATGTTTTTTAAAAGTACCATTCCCTGCGTCGCCGCTTCTCTCGATATTGCAGCACCGCTGATCTCACGTTTGGACATCGGCGGATATATCGTATTACTTTTCATATTTTTTCCCTGCCTTTCATTTAAAACTCACTAAAAAACTATTGTATCCGAAGATATGTAATCTTTGCATCCCCCCGCATACGTACACTCAATGTAAATGTCTTATCAGGTATCCTTTGAAGAGAAATCACGTTGCCCTGTTTTTTTTCCCGGTATCTGAATTTCTGTTTTTATAAGGATATTGGCACTCGATGTTCCCGCACCGATGATATAGCATCCTTCTTCAACCATCAGAGACTGGCTGATGACATCATAAAAACGAAGTTCCTCAACCGGAATACTAAACTGCATGCGGCGGGTTTCTCCAGGCTGCACTGCTTCCAGCGTCATCTCTGCCAGCAGTCAGTCGAGACGTTCTTCCATAGACAGTGATGAATCCCAAAAAGGAGTCGTTTTATCACTCTTCATACTCTTCTATTCCCCTCTTATCCATTTATGAAAAGAACCTGACTCCTTACAAATCAGGTCCCTTTATCAGTTTCCATATTTTTGTTTATGAAATTTTTTCTGCCAGGAAATCTGTCATCATCTGTTCTGTTTCTTCCAATCCATTAGCCTCATAATCCGCAATCAGCTTATCCCAGTTTGCATCAAAATTATCTACACTTTCTGTTACGCACTTAACCAGTCCCGGCCATGCAATCTCATTCAGAATTTCCACATTGCTCGTAATCTCCTGCGGTGTCGCATATGCCCAAAGTGGGGAATACGGCGGTGTTTCGAATTCATCTGGCTGCGGGAAGATATCGGTCAGCATCTCTACATTCCATGCTTCACAAGCTGCCTTCTGCTCCTCGTTATACTCTGCAATTACAGATTCTCTCGTAACAGGTGTGTAAGGATTACCATTTTCATCCACTGCACCGTCTCCATAAATCGGAAATCCCGTATAATTGCCAATACCAGTATTTTTTCCGTAATCCGGATCAGAACTTGCTTTTGCAATCTCTTCTTCCGTACGATATCTCATTCCATTCTCATCTACAAAATAGTTTTCTCCTTCAACACCCCATTTGTAAAGTACTGCACCCTCATCGGAGCAGAGATAATCAAGGAATTTAATTGCACGAACCGGATCCTCACAGTCCTTTGTGATTGCCAGTCCGTATCCAACCTGAAGACCCTGATACATCAGTGTGGGGGGCTTCAGTAATCGCCTGAGCAACAGGATTTTCCCAGTTACCATTTTTTCCGTCTGCATTGTAGTACTTGAAAGTTATAGGTGACAAATCATCCTTACTGTCCCCAGTACTGCTCTCGCTGTTTTCATTCTTGCCGCTTTCGCTCTTACTGCTTTCCGTATCCTTGGAGCCACATCCTGCCACTGTTCCAACGCAGAGTGCTGCTACCATAAGCAGAGCTAAAATTTTCTTCCTTTTCATGTTATTCCTCCCTATATTCTTAGAAAGTCCTACTATAAGGCCAAACATTTGAGATTTTACAATACCTCTATTATTTGTCTCTCATTGCAATAACTCTCCAAGATTATTTTAGATTTTCACGCGCGTTTTTGCTTATCTGAAAGATATCATGGATAGTATATTGGAAGATATAGGAAAATTAACCTTTAAATTTAGAAATATTGACTAATCATTTTTGTGAAAAAAGGTACACCCGTGCGAACCTTAAAAATTTCATATAAAACAACAAATTTATGTCAGGAAATGGTATAATGATCTCAGATTATTTGTGAGGTGATCCTATGTCTTTTGCTAAGAATGTTTTATCTTTTCAGACCTTCTCTCGGGATATCTCTCTTCGAGCAGCTTTTGAAGTTCTTTTGTCATGGCATCATACTCTTTGCGGTTGATCGCAATTTTATTCTGGATTTTTTCGATTCGCTTATCCAGTGATTCGATTCGTTTTTTCTCTGCGTTGGTTAAATTCTTTTCCTTGATCATCATGATTTCTCCTCTGCGGATGACGTGATAAATGCCAGGATCTCATCATACGAGCGATGGCTGGATTCTAATGCTTTTAGAAGTTCATCTCTCTGATATGCTTTTCGGATATCGTATAACTTTTTCAGTTCATCCACCGCTTTTTCATGGGCTTCTCTTGTTCTTGCTACTTTTGCTTCAGCCTGTTCGATCTTAAATTCCAATGTCTGCTCACTGTTTCTACGTATTCTTGCCATTTTTTCTTCTCCTTTAGTCCTTGTCCGTCCTATCTTGCAGTGTCTTTCCGATTTCTTTTGCCTGATTCCGTACACTTCGGATCACGCCATTATCCCTTACAGAATAATGGATTGCATCGATGTAGAGAATAGGATAGACCTCGTCCAGTGGCCGGTTCTGCCAGTCTTCAATCCGTGGCAGAATCTTATCCGTCACATCAGAAATTTGAACATAAAGCAAAAAAATTCCCCCGCACCAGCTACTTCCGGTACAGGGGATTTGTCATACTTTATTTTGTTTTCTTCTTCAAAAATCCAATCGACGTCTTACAGATCAGTTTATCGAAAATCATAAACATTGCCGGCAGAATCAGGATAACAACGACCATACTGATGATCGCGCCCCGCGCAAGCAGGGTACAGATGGAACCGATCATCTCAACCTGAGAGTAGCAGGCTACACCGAAGGTTGCGGCAAAGAAACTCAGGCCACTGCTGATGATGGACGGCATACTGGTCTTATGCGCAATACTGATAGCTTCTTTTTTGTCTTTTCCATTCTGGCGCTCTTTCTGATAACGGGTTGTCATCAAGATCGCGTAGTCCACGGTTGCACCGAGCTGAATCGCTCCGATTACGATGCTGGCCACGAATGGAAGGCTGGTTCCCTGATAATACGGGATTGCCATATTCAGCATAATTGCAAACTCGATGACTGCTACCAGAATAATCGGCAGAGAAATCGATTTGAAGATCAGCAGAATGATAATAAAGATTGCACCAATGGAAAGCACGTTTACGTTGACAAGGTCAGCATCGGTAACATCCTGCAGGTCTTTCATCAACGGTGCTTCACCGATGACCATTCCATCTTTATCGTAGGATTTTACGATTTTGTCAATCGCTTTGACCTGTTCGTTTACTTCATCTGTTGCGGACTCATATTCAGAGCTCACAAATGCAAGCTCATACTCATCGCTCTGCAGCATGCTTCGGAGATTTTCCGGGATCATGGATTCCGGAATGGTCGGGCCGAGCAGGGAGCCCATGCTGATGGTTGATTTGACACCTTTTACCTTGCCGATCTCATCCATCATTTTCTTTTTCTGTTTGGAGTCCATATCGCGGTCCATCATGACGATGTGCATGTTGCTGACGTTGAACTGCGCTTTTACTTCATCGTTTGCCACGTTACAGTCCAGGGTAGATGGAAGGGAACGTGCGATGTTGTAATAAATCTGGGTATGATTGTTTCCGTAGATCGACGGGAACAGCAGAACCAGGAAGATCACAACCCATACTTTATAATGTTTGGTGATAAAGGCGGACGGTTTATCCAGGCTTTTTACCAGCGGTTTGTGTCTCGTTTTCTCAATTGCCTTGTCAAATACCAGAACCATGGCCGGCAGGACGGTGACGCAGCAGACAACGCCGATCAAAACACCTTTTGCCATAACGATACCAAGGTCGCGGCCAAGGGCAAAGGTCATAACACACAGTGCCAGGAAACCGGCTACGGTGGTAACGGAGCTTCCGGCTACGGATTTGAACGTGTTGGCGATTGCATGGCCCATCGCACGCTCTTTGTCATCCGGGAAACGCTTTTTATTCTCCTCGAAACTGTTCAGCAGGAAGATGGAGTAGTCCATCGTAACACCAAGCTGCAGCACGGCGGTCAGCGCTTTTGTGATGTAGGAAGTCTCACCAAGAAACACGTTGCTTCCCAGGTTGTAAAGGATTGCAAGTCCGATACTTAACAGGAACAGGATCGGAACAACGAAGGAAGTCGATGTCAGCTCGATGACAACGAGGCTCAAAACTGCGGCGATGACAACGTAAACCGGCAGCTCTTTTAATGCTACGTTTTTGATATCGGTAACAACACCGGTCATACCGCCGATGAAGCACTGCTCGTTCGCAATTTTACGAAGATCCTCGATTGCCTCCATGGAGTCATCGGAAGAAGTCGTATTGTCGAACAGAACGAGCATCATGGTTGCATCCCCATTGTAGAATGCTTTTCGGAGTTTTTCCGGGATCATCTCAACCGGCACGCTGATGTCTGCCACATCGTCATACCATAAAACTTCTTTTACGTGGTTTACCTGCTCGAATTTTTCTTCGAGTTTCTGTACGTCCTTCATTTCCATGTTTTCCACGACAACCATGGAGAACGCACCCATGCCGTATTCATCTACCAGAATGTCCTGTCCTTTTACAGTTTCCAGATGCTCCGGCAGATAGCTGAGCAGATCATAGTTTACTTTCGTTGCTGCCATTCCGATGACTGACGGAATAATCAGCAGAAATCCAATGATCAGCATCAGAATCCTGTGCTTGGCAATCCATTTGCCAACTTTAACCATTTTCATTCATCTCCTCTGATTCATTTTTAACTTGTTTTTCTAGTACCACATCTTACAACTTAAATGACTATTAGTCAATATTTGAAATGGTAAAAAATGAATTTTGGTCATTTTTTGTTTACTTTTACAAAAAATAACGGAAATCGGAAATGGGAATCGTTGATTTTTCTGCGCATCAAAAAAGAGTGCCTGGCTCCTTCGTCCTGACACTCTTTTTTATGCATTTTTTTATTTCACTTCAACCAGCTCAATCTCAAAATTCAGCTCTTTTCCAGCCATCTCATGGTTGGCATCAAACGTGATATTGGTCTCGTCTTTTGCGGTAACTTTTACCGGGAACGGCTGGCCGTACTGGTTCTGCAGATAAACCTGCTGTCCGACCTCTACTTCCTCTGCTCCCGGAAGCTGTGCGATCGCAACGGTGAAAATTGCGTTCGGATCCGGCATTCCGTAAGCCTCCTCCGGCATCAGATGGATGTTGACTTTTTCGCCGACTTCCATCTCTGCAACGGCTGCATCGAAGCCGCGGATCATCTGGCCCACACCGCAGATGAACTCGAGCGGTTCGCCGCGGTCGTAGGAAGAATCAAACTGCGTTCCATCATTAAATGTACCTTTGTAATGTACCCTCATCGTCTTTCCTACATTCTTGCCCTCAAAAGGCGGTTTACTGTGACAGCCACCACAGCCGCCTCCACATGCAGAACCACATCCACCATCTTCGTGTCCGCCGCAGGAACCTTCTTCACCGTGATGATCACAATTGGCACCGGTAGAAGTAAGTTCCCCTTTGATATATTTTTCTACTGCCTCATCTGCCTGTCCACTGACACCGGCAAACAGCTCAATTCCCTGTTCTGTGAGTGCTGCTTGCGCACCCTCGCCAATGCCTCCGCAAATCACAGTAGAAACCGCCTGTTCATGCAAAAAATCTGCCAGAGCACTGTGACCTTGTCCATTTGTTTCTATAATTTCAGATGACACAACTTTACCATCCTCTATTTCATACACTTTGAACTGTTTGGTATGACCAAAGTGCTGAAAAACCTCTCCATTTTCATAAGCTGCTGCTACTTTCATTTTCTGTCCTCCAATTTTACATTATACCCTTGCCGTTCGGAAAGGGTTTCTCTCATCTTTACATGAATTGAGGGTTTTGTCAATGGGGTGGAGAGCGGGAAACAAGATTAGCAGATGAACGTAATGTGTGTTAAAGAAGAGCATTAG
>OHGZ01000269.1_pt1 | contig 46385 bp, 38 predicted proteins | sample 1567851 | NCBI WGS metagenome assembly OHGZ01 (sample SAMEA3879563, study PRJEB24766) | human gut metagenome | biome: human-associated habitat; feature: feces | place: USA | collected 1985/1987 | reverse complement strand
TTGCAAACATCATTCGGATGCTCTTTGCGAAATTCTTCTAGGCTGGCAGCTTCTTGCTCCGTTGCTTTATGCCGATTTGTAGCAACCACCTTATCATTGAGTGTGTACACGCGGTTCATATTTTCATTGTTTAATGCTCTTCTATCGTGACGACGGAACTGTTTCAGCTCATACGGCACACAATTGTTGATGGTGCTATCGCAAACATCGATAGGCAAAACAGAGCAGGCGATACAATAAGCATCAAGCCAGTGGTCTTTACTTATACCGTGCGCTGCACGATAGTCGTGGGTACTTTTACCATTGGTCATAAAGGAATGCTTCGGAAAAAGAAAACTTAATTCTTTCGTCAGTGCTGGAATGATTTGATTCAATACACTCAAAGCACCGTACTTTTTGTTGAGTCCAGTTTTCTCTTCAACAAGCTTTTCTTGCCAGGCGACATCTTTGTGAACGAGATTATGATGCTCTGCACATAGACCAACAATATTGGCGATGGTGTTGCTACCATTCTCGGATTTCGGCACTACATGGTGGTAATGCTCAATGGGCTTTTCACAAAACAGACAGTGGTGCTCCTGCATTTCGGAAACAGCATTTTCAAGGCTCCCTTTTTGGTAGAGAGGTCCCTGCTGATATTGCCATTTCTGAATGTTAGGATTATCAAGCCGCATGAACGCGAATTTGTTGACTTCCAACACAGCATCACTGATAGGAAGAAACTTTTGAATTTTCTTTACCAAATTGATGTGTGTTTGGAGCAGCTGATTTGCGGTGGGTGTAAGCCATCCTTCCAGCCTTGCGCGATTGGTGTACTTTGCTTCTTTGTTTTTGATGCCAACGCAAAGTACATCTTTCTTGCATCCCGGAAGATGACGTTTGATAACACCAATTTCTTTTGCACGTTTGCTAGGATTCTTACTTTGAGCAGTATCTTGCTTCACGCACTTCTTAGAAATGGTGCCATTTGCCTTAGCTCTCCGCTGACGGCGGCAGCGTCTGCCATTTGTGCGCCTTGCGCGGCGGGCTTTTTTGCGGTCTTGCATCAGTTTTGGAATCTTTTTATTGCGAGTTTCCAGATGTGCGGCAAAGACTGCCGTGCCATCTGCTTTGACTACAGCAACACCAATATTGGTTCTGCCGGGGTCAATGCCTAAATATAGGGGCTGCACTACATCGTTGGTTTCATACAGCAGTTGGATAGTAAACGGATTACTTTGTACGACTCGCGCTTTTTGCTCTTTAAGCAGATGGCGCACATGTCCGCCGCGAGTCGTAGGCATTAAAGGTTTACCGTCTTTGTTGAGCACATAAATAGTGGACATATACGCCACCTCCTTTACGATAAGTCTCTCCTGCCGAAGCAGGAGGTTGTGTTTCCCTTGGCTAGATGACGCCTTCGCATGGTTGCAGGCTGGGAAAACCGTACAAGTGCAGCTCGTCATCTTGATGTACAAAAGTACATCCGCCTGTGATATTGAAGAAACTTAGTGGAATGGGGTCATTCCACTAAAATTCTTCAATACCCCAACCATTTGATACTCCTTAATACAACACAAAATGATAATTCGGATACTTTGATTTGAGTAGTTTCCACTTCAACCGAAACGCTTCGGTTTGAATATATTTGCCATTCTTTTGGTCGTATCCCTTTACATCCTCTACCACGACCGTGCCGCTTTTGTCGCGGTAATAAAAATCTTCACGATAATCAATTTTCTGAATCCTTTTCCCCTCATACTGAAAAGCATTCTGAATCGTCAATGGGACCTGCCGTTTCAGCTCCGTGATGCTCCCACCTTTTTCGAGCATCTGCAAATCCAACCACCGGCAATACTCCTTCGTCGAATCGAACACATCCACGATGTCGCCGTGCTCTTTCGCATCCTTGTTTCCTGCTACAAAGCCGTCCCTGTACGCATATACCTTATGATTCCCGTATTTGGGGTGCGCCACTTTAGGCTCTTTAGGTTTACTGGCCTTGACACAGTCTTTTCCACCCTGCACCTGAATCCTCAGAGCAGGATTTTTTGCCAATGTTTCGTTCAACCATTTCTGTGTCAACTGCATTTCGGACGCCTCGGATGATGATGAAAAAAAGAAAACTCTTATATTATAATTATATCATTCCTGCACTTTGGTCACAACAAATTGTTGTTTTGTTAATTATCATTTCACAATTACAATTTCTTTCACTATGTAAATCACTTGCGTACCTGTTATTGTATTTCACTTATTTGCTTGTCCTTGTTATTGCGTTCCTGTTATTAAAATCAAAAACTGCTTCGGGCAGCTTTAGCAGAGATTATTTACATTGGCTTTTTCTGCTGCTCTCATCTTCAGAAAACGTACAGATGAGTTGGCACGAGCTTATTATTCTTACCCTTTATGGAACACAGAAATTATTTATATTACTTTTCAATTTCAAATTGCCCCAATCAGCTCAACAAAACAGAGGTTATTTACGTTTGCTTTTTCACCCAATGACAAAGCAGAGATTGTTTTTATTCAGTATCTTTCTTTTTTGCATTCGGCGCTTTATTTGGGCAATTCGCAAATTTTGATTTACCAAGTTCAGTCTTAACAGAGGTTGTTTTCGCTTTGATTTTCCAGTTTTACTTTCACAATAAGCTATAAGTAAACAGAGGTTCTTTACGTTCAGTTTATTGAGTTTGCGGTGTTTTAGAGTCTGAGCAGCTAAACCAGAGGTTCTTTACGTTTCAATTTTCTCAGCAATATAGTTCAAGAGTACAATGCCGATAAATTACTCCGAGGTTATTTACGTTTCGATTTCGGTTTTAGAACAGTCAGGCTATTTCAGATAAAGCAAACCAAGTATTGTAGAGTCAACCTCAAACAGAGGTTATTTTCTTTCTAGTTTACTTTTGCTGCTCAATCATCATTCGATTCTTGCCTCCTCTCCCCTACCTATCAAGTGAGCTCAACCTTTTCGAGAGAGACAAACCGGAGATTATTTTCTTTCCGTTCTGAATATGATAGGCGAGCCTCCCTCTCACGGCTACGTTATCAACCCGAGATTCTTTACGTACATTTTTGGGTTGCGGCATCTTGAGAGCGGCTTGGCAGAGGTTATTTACGTTCATCTTCTGGCCCCTCTCTACCGGTGACCAGCTTTTTCTTAAGCAGAGATTATTTACGTCAGAATTTTGCTGTATTGTAAAACGAGGTTATTTACGTTCTTTTTTTCTAAGCTCACTAACACCTCAAACGCCCTCAAGACATTTTCAGAACGTAAAATTACATCGTGTTTAACACTTTGTAATTCTTGTTTTGCCACTCCCCTGCCTTTCCCGCTGAATTCTCATAGAAATTTTATTGCAAATGCAAAATCAAAAGTGCAACGTTAATTTTCTCTCATATATGTTTGTTTTTATCATTACCATGTTTGTATTATTATCGTATCACCGTACTTTTGTTTTATCCTTACGAATCCAATTCTGCAACGTAAATAATCTCTGATTCCTCCGTTTTATTGCTTTCTCGTATGAATTGTGTATACTGTTCGTATAATTCCAATGTAATAGTTCATTTTGGATGTAATATATGCGTAAAGGATGATGACATTTACTGCAAAACAAACTATTATATTGTAAGTGCCCCGTGAGAGCATGGTACAGCAGCTGCGTCCGTTTGGAATCAGATAAGAGGTTATACCCTAGGTTATTTTCATTGAATTTTGGATAGCGCCAGCAACATAACGGCTAATCAAGACTGAGGTTATTTTCGTTCGATTTTTAGTCAATCAGAACTCTTAGCTGTTTCGTAGCAAACGGAGATGATTTACGTCTCATTTTTGAATCGGGGACTTTACTCCATGGGACATGAAGGTTAATGCCAGGTGTATTGCAAGACGGAGATTATTTTCGTTGCGTTTTTAGCAGCAGGACTTCTTTAACTGCTGTACCTAAAAAAGAGGTTAATTTCGTTTGGCTTTGCCAATACTTCTTTCAGCAAAGAACTACATTTAGAATGGTGTGATTTCCATTATCTGTTGTGGTTCAGAACGGCCCTCCCCTCCCCCACTTGCTTGGGAACACTGTATTGTAGAGCAGAGATTATTTACGTTTCAGTTTGTATCTGCTTATAAGTACACTGCTACTTGAGCTGCAATTTCTTATGCAATTCAAAGCAGAGGTTCTTTTCGAGTCAAACAGAGGTTCTTTTCGCAAGTTAACCGAAATAAAGCTCTGTTCCCAAAGCAAACAATCTACTCCGAAACACAAAACAAGCTCCCGTGAAGAGCAAAACAAACTCTTTTTACAAGCAAAATAACCTCCGTTTCTTCTATATATAATAAAGAATAAGTAATAAAAGAATAAAATATAAATTGCATCTAAAAAGAAATAAAAGAATCGTAAATCTAATCAATAGAACCTTGACATTATGTGACAATTGTTGTAAACTAAATTATAATGTTCTTAGTGTAACCATTTTTAGGAAGAGCTTTCTTTGATGGTTTGCTGCATATTAAAAGAAAGGCTGAGCAGCCATCTGGCTTGTCTCAAATCGACGATGAAAAAGAAAGACAGCAATGCAAAAGCTAATGATAATGTTGAGTCAGTTGTTGGTGAAGTTATCAGTAATGAGGAAGTTCAAGAACAGATGGCATTGGCTCAACTGCCTGAGGTAAAAGCGCTCAACAAATCTATCATCACGAAAAGCAATGACTTGATTCAAAAGACAAAATACTCATTGCCACGAAATGAACAAAAGATTTTGCTCATTATGCTATCCAAAATCGACCAGCGAAATGATAGAGATGCATCGAAATACTACACCATCACATTCCAGGAATTTTCAAAGCTCACCGGCGTAGATATCATGCGCAGCGGTTATAAGCCGCATCTGCAGCAGATTGTTGAGAACCTGGAAAACCGAACCTTTTGGGTTCCCGATGGGCCGGACCAGTTAAAAACCATTTCCTGGATTAGCAAGGGTTCCCGTGTCAACTTCAAGGATAAAACCATCCAGATGCGTTTTAACCCGGATATCTGGAAAGACATCGCGCAGCTGACAAGCAATTATACATCTTATAGCATCGAGTATCTGCTCACAATGCAAAGCACCTATTCGATGCGCATTTATGAGATTGTATTGTCCTATGATAATGGTTCCAGAGAGTACAACTACACGAACGGTGTGATATTCGAACCCGTGACGGAAGCTGTGCTTCGTAAATTCCCAGACAAACAAAATGAGCTGAAGGGTTACAAATACAAAGTCTTTGACATGGAAGAATTCAAAGGAATGCTTTCTATGCCGTCCAAAGATGAGATACTTCGCAGCAAAAAGAGCAGAAAGACGGAAAGCAGCTCTGAGCCTAAATTCAGCAGAGAAAAAACTGTTTCCGAAAAATACAAGGTCTTTTCTGATTTTGAGAAGAACATCCTTGCACCTGTCAAAGCCGAAATTAACGAGATGACGGACCTCTGGTTTGATTATGAACCGGTCCGGCGCAAAGGTGTGAGAAAGTACGAGTTTCTTTATATTTTCATTAAGTACAAGACAAAGGAAGAAATGAAAAAGGTCCGTGCCTTCCATGAAGAGCGGCAGAATCTTGAAACCGAACTTGGCCGAAAGCGCAAGTCCCGCCGCGTAGTTAGTCTTGAAGCTCTTGAACAATATAATCTTCCTCTATCTGAAACTGTCATGAGTATGAGCTACCACATGGCACGAAACGAAGTGAAAGCCAAAGCTCAATACCAGGACTACGAAGAAAAGCTGACGCCGGAAGAGCGCAACATCTTTACTGATGTGTTTACAATTGTCGGTAAAATCCTTACCAGCACTCGGAATCCTGAGCATAACAAAGAAGCTTTTGACGCTCTGAACCGTATTATCAAGGATAACAACGGGTTGAAGACTTGGACGTTCGGCATTGCCACGAGGTACAAATCCTTGCTGGAAGCAGACGGTGGAACAAAGACCGCCAACTATTACCGCAAAGTCATCTTCAATGATTTGATTGAAAGCTCGGCAACCACAATCGCGTTGGGTGAACGGGCAATCAATGCTCATGAGAATGGCCTGAACAAGCTGATTGATTTTACTACAGTGTTCGATGAGGACACAAACGAATGAAATAGGGCCCACCATTTGGTGGGCCTTTTTTTTGTTTGCCAAACATCAGAAATGAATTTACACCAACAGGGATTTAAGTTCTGGAGCAGAGAGAAACTTTCATTAGCAATGTCATGAGATGCCAACCTAGGTCGTACACCAACAGGAACGTGTGTTCCAGACAGGGGATGAATAGTACTCTGTCCACTGCCAAAAGCAGCGGCAACAAGGCTCTAACAATTAAGATTGGATTTATACCAACAGGGATGTGAGTTCTTGACGGCTTGTATAGAATATCAAAAAGAAGCAGTCTCCAAAGTTCGCGTTGACATTTAGCTAAAGCATGTTATAATTGAATCATTGAGATTGTGGGTGTTGACATTTTGTGCGATTTGTATATGCAAGCAGAGTTCGTAATTGGACCTTGCAAGACAAAAATCACGCTGTCAGGTCAAACACCACGTTAAGACTAAAATTACAATAACAGGTACTCGAGTAACTCAACTCTTGAGTAATGAGGTGCGTAACATGCCAGCGAAAGTCATCACAGTCGCGATTGAAAAGGGCGGAACAGGGAAGACCGTTACCGCTTCGAACCTAGCATATCTGATGGGGGAAGATGGGAAGAAAGTGCTGTGCATTGACACAGACCCCCAAGGCAATTTGACCAGTGCCCTCAGTGATGGGAAAGGTGAAATCACAGAGGGTCTGTATGAAGGGCACGCACTCTATGATATGTTCAGTGGCTTCCGGTATACGAAAACCCGCGATTTCATTGTCCCGACCGAGTATGGTGATAATGTGGATATGATTCCCGGAAGTGCTCAAACGCCGAAAATCAATCAGAGATTAGCTGACTTGTTTGATGATGCGAATATCCTGGCCAAAAGTGGAGCCATGAAACGCATTGATAAGATGTCGGACTTCCTGTTTTATTTCTTGGAGCAGGTGTTGGACGATTATGACTACATAATTATCGATACGCAGCCGACCCGTGACTCATTGCTGCTTACCAATGCAATTAGTGCAGCCGATTATATCCTGATTCCCATGATGTGTGATGCAAACTCCCGTGGGTCTGCGTTCAGAACGTTTGCACTGTGCAATGAGCTATGCAATGCACCGGGGAGCCGAATCAAAGGTGTGGGTGTTCTCTTGACAGCGGTGAATAAAAAGGCGAAAGCTGCAAGGCTGATTCGTACGCAGTGTCAGGATGTTTTGGGTCCTGCTCTGTTTGAGCATGAAATCCCGAACAGCATCAGTGTCGGTATGTCTGTTACTAATTATCAGCCAGTGTGTTTCTATGCAGCAAAGCAGCCTGTTTCGATTGCATATCAGCAGGTTTATAAAGAATTGATGAAGCGTTTGGCAAAGCTGGAGGTGAAGTAAAATGGCATTGACAAAGAAGAAGGGGCCTGTAACCACACCCAAGTTGCCTAATATTGAAGCTTTGAAGAAAGTAAACAACAATAACGCCGGTGCATTTTATAACGACTTACTCAATGCAAAGCACAAGATAGAATACGAGAGCCGCGACATATCCCTCTTTAATATCCGAACAAACCCTGATAATGAAATATTCCGTGAAATAGATGACGATGAAGATATTCGGATTCTTGCGGATGATATCAAGCGCAACGGCCTGTTGCATAACCTGGTCATGTTCCCATCCACAGAAGAGGGGAGAGAAGTCTATGTTCTTCTTTCCGGTGAAAGAAGATATCGAGCTCTCAAGCTGCTTGTTGAAGAAGGGGATACGTCCTGGCAGATTGTTCGGAACTGCAATATCATTACGACAGAGCTTTCCGATAACGAAAAGAAGGTATTGCTTTACAGCGCAAACCTGCAGGTGCGTGGTGGCCTAAATGATGAGGCAGTTCGCAGAAAGGCTGTATCAGAGTTTATCGAATGTCTCCAGAAAGAACCCTATAATATGAATAGGGTAGACGCTCTGAAAGCAATCAAGAGCGTGAGTTCTGTAAACCCGAAAACCATCGACAGAGATGCACGGCTCGAAGATAAACTGAAGGGGAGCCTGAAAGAGCTTCTCGACGCAAAATTCCTGAGCCGAAGCGAGTGTGAAAGCTATCTGCGATTCGATGATGAGAAGCAGGAAGAGATTGGCCAAAAGTATCAAGAGCTCAATGCAGTGGATTGTCATGGCGATACCGGGGAAGAAGCGGGGAAGAACCACATCGAAGTGATGCGCGATACGCTTCACGATACGTTCCGGGAATACCTGTTCAGTGCCTTGCAGCAGCGTACCAGAGCAGAGCACGAAGAAACCTATAAGAAATCCATCGAGTATTTTGACAGTGAATTACAGGAGCTCAAAAAGAAAGCCGAAGAGTTCGGAATTATCAAAGAGTGCAATACCCCGGAAGAAGTAGCAGATTTTGAGTATGATGCCCAAAAGGATGCTACCAAGGACGTTGCCAAGAAGGAGAGGGAAGCGGCAGATATCAGTGTAAGTGCCGTATTAAAAACCACTCCGACAATCATCAAGAAGTTGCAGCGAGTCTATTCAAACAAGAGCTATGAAAAAGCATTGCGCCATGTTTCACAGGAATCGAGAGATTCCGACATTGCAGCACTTGAAGAAGTGATTGAGATGGCTACAAAGCTGAAAGAAAAAATCAAAGCCGTGGATTGATTAAGGGAAACCTAAATGAATAGTGAAAAAAGCACGATTTCAGTGCGGTTCCGTTCAGACTTTGCGGAAATACTCGAAGTTCGGGCGTGGTACGAAGGAAGTCGCTTGGGAACACTGACAAACCGATTGGTTAGAAGTGAACTTCAAAAGGTCAGCAGAGTAGGGGAGAAGTACATCATTTCTAAAGGTTCTGCTGAATACGACGAGCTGGTAGCTACCGGAGGTCTGGATGAATCGTACTATCTCTTACCAGAGATTGATGAAATCATATCCTTCATGCCGACCAACGAAGGTAGACGAGGAACAAAGTTAACGAAAAACAAACAGGTCTCGTTGTACTTGACCGAGGATGAAGTAAGCCAGCTGAATAGAGTTGTTTATGCACAGGATGTATTCGGAACCTATGACAGCGAAAAGATTCTATCGTATCGTTACGCAATCCATGGGCTGCTCCTAAATACTGAACTTCTGAAAAAGCAGATTCACAAGGATTTCTAAACATGTAGCGGATGCACTACCAAGAAAACGCTTGGAATGAGCATTCGCTGTTTGCTATTTTGTAAGAAATGAATTTACACCAACAGGTATGCGAGTTCTGGATGAATTGTATGGCTTGCGGCAAGTTGCATCGCAGGATGCCTGTAAAGATTCCAAAAGTTAAAAGGCTTCCCTATATTTCGCTAAACGGAGATTTAGCGAAGTTGCGAATCGAACGCAAAATAGTCCCCTTTTCGTTATTTTTGAAACTAAACAAAAAATGCAAAAGAAAAAGCCCCAACCAGAAAGGTCGGGGCTTTATTGTTATTTAGGCGAAGCTGTAGTTTGCAACAACTCCCACGAGCTCTTCACGAGTCTGCGGGTCAGATGTTGCACCGCTCACAACGGTCCATTCGGCAGCTTTAGCATAATCGCCAATCAGCATACCTACCTGAACCCAGTTTGCGAGAGAGCGCATCGAGTTTACATTGCCATCTGTAGCGCCACAAGTTTGGCACTTCTTGGCAATTTGGTGAACGCAATCTACCATCGTCTGCAGCGGGACATCATTTCCACAGCCGGTCATACCCTTGATACGTTTGATGATAACCGCATCATTCGGACATTTCATGTCAACGATGAGATGGTGGCGGTCGATGAACGACTGGTTCAGCGGACGGCAGCCTTCCAGGTCAACATTCAACGTGGAGATGATGATGCAGTCAGGATGCCGATGCAGCATCTCACCTGTCGGCAATACGACGCAGCCAGTTTCATCCAGCAGGCCATTCAAACCGGGCATGACGGACGGACGCGTAATCAGAGAAGGCTCCTGCAGCTCACAGACCCAACCATTGCGGATAGCTCGAACCAGAGGGCTCTCAACATAGCGGAAGCCCTGGCCGCAAGCCTCAGAGCAAAGCTTCATCTGCTTGCGGAACAGCTCGGTCATGCATTCGGTTTCAGTGGCATCAGCCTTAGAAACGCCAGTAATAGCTTCATATGCTGTCACGGGGTCCATACTGATATCAGTTGCGGTCGGCAGGTCCTTGAACAGTTCCTCATTGATACTATCGTCAGAATCAGTAGAATCAATGGGCATCATGTCGCCAATCAGGTTATACATTTCAGTACCAGCATTGCAGGTAATGAACGTATAAGGTAGACCAAGACCAGCAGCAATCGCACGAGCACCAGCAGTCTTACCAACAGACGGGTCACCACGCAGCATGATGTTGGTCATAGGGCGTTTGGTGCCGTGTGTTTTAGAAATGAGATAGCAGGAAGTCACAACTTCTTCGGGAAGGATGTATCCGTCATCAAGCTGTGGGACCAGGCTCTTCTCCTCGTCAGAGAGAATACGATTGTTATCAGCAAAATAGCCAACAAAGTCTTTAACAGACTTAAACGTGAACTTGCTGGCTCCGGAGCCTTTTTGGTCGCTCATAAACTGGAAAGTGCCCCAAACCATGTCCGGAAGGAACTTCTTGCTCTTGGCAAGGGTTTGAGTAACATTTTTCAAGTTGCCGTTGTTGGGATATTTGGCCTTGAGCTCTGTGTTTTGCTCCAGCATAGCGTCCATCGCAGTACCGGCCAAAGCGCAGGCGTATTTGACCTTCTTTGTGGTGTCGGTTTCTGCAACATAAGATTGGAAAATATCTTCAAAACCGTCAACACGATTTCGAAAATCACCCCAGAGAAGCAAAAAGAAAGGAGCAAGTCCAATCTTTGCAACATCCAAAATATTACCATTAAATCCAGTAGATGCGTACATTTGGCCGGTGCTTCTGTCATAAATCAGGCACAGCGTGTTCCCCAAATGGTCAGTTTCACATTCTTTGTAGATATTGTTATCTACCCACTCGGCCATTGTACGACCATCTTTGTTGCAAGAATACGCACCGACTTTTCGTCCATTCTCAATCATTTCAGCGCGGCACAAAGCCTTCGCGAAATCCGCTGTTATTTTGCCCGGTACGCAGTGTCCATTAGTTCGGTATACCCCGGCCTGCTTTACACTGGCAGCGGTGGGGTCATCAATAAACCTCGTTCCGATGCCTAGCTGAACATCATGGAAAATGTCAGGCAGCGCAGGGTCAAGCAAGTCATTGGTCTTGCCGGTCCACCACATATTTTGCGTATTCATAGTTTTCTACCTCCGATTAAATTAAAATAGTCGAGACCAGCAAGAATGCCAGTCTCGACTTGAATTAGTGTGTAATCGCCCGTATAGCCTGTTAGCACAGCTCACGGGGCTTAGAATTGATTATTAGAAGGGCAAATCGTCCTCTTCAACCGCATCGAATTCATCTGCCCCATATTCACCGTAAGTCGGTGCAGAAGGAGCAGGAGCCGAAGCGGGAGTTGCTGCAGGAGCAGGAGTGCTGTTCTGAGAAGTGTCTTTGCCGCGACTTGCAAAAGATGCTTTGTCAGCCCATACGGTGTAGAACGTACGATTTTCACCGTCCTTATTCTTGTGAGAATAGCTGGACAAAGTACCGGCAACCATGATAGGGTCACCTTTATGGAAATGACTTGCAATAAATTCCGCAAGCTTACCGGAGGCAGCGACAGCCACAAAGGAAGGAACATCAACCCACTGCCCATCCTTCTGGTAAGAACGGTTGCTGGCAACCGTAAAGTTTGCAATGTTATTTCCGTTCTGAGTAGAACGGGTCGTAACATCTGCGGTCAGGTTACCCATCAGCATGCCATCGGCAAAGTTGCCATTGACATCATGCTGAATCGTTGCCGCACTCAGATAAGTGTAATATTTCTTCTGCCCATCCTTGTCATAGGAACCAGATTCGAAGCGGCCAGTGACCAGAACAGGAGCGCCTTTGATAAGTTTAGCGCGCAGATTGTCACTGATAAACTTTTTAGGAGCACGAACAGGTAAAAAAGAGCTTTCCTTATTCTGCCCACGGTCTACTGCGACACGGAATCCAACGTATGTGTTGTTGCCAATAGTGAATTCTTCTGCGTCAGCAGTAAGACGGCCAATGATAGTAAAAACATTAACGTTAGTCATGATAATTGTCTCCTTTCAAAAAGACAGTTAATAAATAAAAAAGGCAGGCTTCCCAAACAAATGAGAAGTCTGCCTTACGACAAGATTGTGAATTGTACGAGCGCATATATCGCCTAGTAGATGGTATCTATCGTACAATATTCATTGTATCGAGTTCGCATATATCGTCAAGCATTTTTGGGATGAAATCACACAATCGTTGCGTGAGCAGTGAGCCAGTCACCTACTTTGTTGTACAGAACCGTCTGGTTCACATATTCTTCGCCGTAGTATTTCTGAGCCTGCTGGACACTCAAAGAATCATCACCAAAATAATCGCTTACATCGGCATCGGTGACCTTGATTTTCTCTGCTTCAGCCACAGCCTGGAAAATCAGATACGCCTTTACGCTTTCTTCAATGCGGTCATTGTAGCTGTCGAGCAAGGCATCCTCAGTATCGTAATCGGTGGTTTCCAGGTACTCGTCCATGGTCTTACCCATGTTCTCGGCACTTGCTTCGATTTCCTTGCGGTAAGTATCACGCTGGTCATCAATGAGGTTCTGAGGAATTTCGGAAACAACGGAGTTATCCATCATATAGTTATAGATGGCAAGGCCCAGAGCATCTTTGGTCAAAAGCTCATTGTAATACTGTTTGAACGTATCCACGGAATTGACCAGAGTGCCATCCTCGGTGTAATACTTGTTATCGCCGAAGCAGTTCACGATAGAGTCATCCGTCAAGGTCAGCTCAGAGACATCCTTGAGTTCGATGCGGAACTGAACATCCTGACCAGCCAGGCTCAGAGTGTTGCCCTCGGAATCCGTGGTGTCAGGGTAGCTGTCGGGGAAAGTCACAGTGATATCGAACTTCTCACCGGCAAAATGTCCTTCAATCTGGCTCTCAAAGCCATCTACGTAATATCCCTGACCCAATACGATTTCGGCATCCTTTGCAGAACCGTTCGGGAATTCATCGCCGTTGTAGGAGCCGGTATAATCCACCGTCACGCAATCGCCTTCCTGCGCCGCGCGGTCCACAGTGGTGTGTTCACCGTAAGTCTGCTTAATCTGCTGCAAAGCGGAATCCAGAGCGCCGTCTTCCATGTGCAGGTCTTCAGTCTTAAAGGTCATATGGTCATAGTCATCCGGAAGAGTAACAATATTCTTGGCCTTGACACCAGCATAGTGACCGTCCTTTTTTAGACCCGCACTGTAATCAATGTCCAGCGCAGTCTCGACGGTTGCAGATTCTTCAGTGGCAGTAGAAGAACTGTCACTGCCGGACACAGCAGTCGATGCACAGCCAGACATGATGATGGATGCAGCCAGAGCAGTTGCAAGGATAAAAGAAGTTTTACGTTTATTCATTTGGTATTCTCCTATTTTTGAAATGTTATTTTTACTGGACTTGCAGAATGCTGTTCAGCAAATCTTCATTGTTCGTGACGGCCAGAAAATTGTGGTCAGTGCCTTCCACGAGATAGGTCTTGCTGCTGTCGGAGTCAGCATAATCAGAGCGAGCAACTGTAAAACCAGAAAGTGTCTGCTTGGTATCCGTGAACTGAATATCATCAGCGTTGTAGGATGCAGGTGCAAACACGACCTCAGAATCGCCATCTTTGACCAGAACGCGCTCATTCGTCAGACTCAAAGTGCGTCCATCAAAATCGGCAGGCACATTATCAAGCAGCAAGGAAGCACCATCATTGGCAGGTGCGGCACTGCTCAGCAAAGCGGTTACTTCTTCATTTGCTGCATCGTTGATGCTCTCATCGCCGGTAGCACCGTATGTAGCAATCACAACAAGTACTTTACCGTTCCCGATACCTTCAATGCCGGTAATCATATGAGTGGCACCGTCTTCGTGTTCGGTCATTGTACTATTGCCCAGATAAGAGCTGTCGCTCACCATACGGACAAGATAGGTTACTCCATTGCGCTCATACTGCAAGGCCGCGCCATCGTACTTGATGCTGTCTGCACTGTCTACAGCGACCGCTACCTTGGATTCGCCATCAGTAATCAGGAAAGTCGAGGAACTCAGCGTCCAGGTGTTTCCATCCGAAGTCATAGATACTACAGGAGTCAAGGCTTCCTGATTTTCAAAATTAGTGTCGGTCGTTGCAACATCAGCCGAGATGTTCAGAGCACTTCCAGTAGACGGATAAACGATAGAATCACTCTTACGGCTTTCAGCAATCGTCATGCCCATAACGACCACGGATGCGGCAAGAACTACACAGCTGACACCCAGAATGACATTGCCGCCTTTGTGGGACTTAACAGCCACTTTAGGCTTAACAGTTTTTTTCTCGGTATCTTTCGCTTCAGGTTTTTTCTCCGGTTTCTCTTCCAGTTCTTCATCTGCATACGGATTCTTGAATCCACCAAACGAAGGAGAGACAAAAGAGTCGCTGTCATCATCCTGCTGATTGCTTTCGGGTTTAGCGACAGGCTTTTCCTCAGTGGCGGCAGGAGCCGCTTCCATAACGGGTTTCGTTTCAAACTCATCGGAAGGCTTGCTCTGCTGAGAAGAGCCTTTCGGACGGAATTTATGTTCCGGTGTGGGGATAGGCGTTACGTTCTGAACGTTCCCTTTATTCACCGTGTCGGCCTTGTCCTTCTCGGCTTCCGACACGGGAGCTGGAATGGTAGTGGACTTATCCTCTTCTTTCTTCTTGTTCAGGTCCTCCGCAAAAACCGTGGTCCAGGGCTGATTCGTCCGAGTCACATAGGGCGGTTTCTTCAATTCGCCAGACTTGTTCTGGCTGTTCTTTTCGTTGCTCATTGCTTTTCCTCCTCAAGCCCGGTTGAAGCAGACAATGCGAACATTGTAGGCATCGCTCAGGCAGGTATATACGATAAGGTCCGCAGAACCCCAAACAACCGTTCCGTCATTTTTCTGCAAAGCATCAAAACCAGTCACATCGTTGTGGCCGTCACAGGCATCCACACAGATATAATTGATTTGTTCGCCAGACGGAGTGATGACATATGCGGTCGAGCCGATTGTCACGGATGTCAGGCCAGGTATTTCGTTATCCGCGACGATATTGCTGCCGCCATCCTGCGGTGCTTTTGGGAAAACACATGCGCTGTCTTCACGGTTGCAGGTTTCCTGGTCCGTGTTGTTATAAAGCGCAACGTCTACCCCGGCCGCAGGAATATGCAATCGGCCGCAGAAGTTCGGGTAATCGTTATCGTCGTTATAGTTCGGACCTGCCGGTGTCGCTTCTGCCTGCTGCTCGGCCTTTGCTTCTTCTTCCTTTTCTTTTTCGGAATTCTTTTCTTCCTGGATGTTCTTCAGCTTGTTATCGATTTTCTGAATAGAAGCCTGAACATCAAGAGTCTGATTGACGGGAGTTAATTCCGTGTTCCGAACCTCAGTGGAAAGAAGTTCAAGGCGGCTGGCATCCACATCAAGTGTCGGCTCCAACAGCGTAGATGACTGAGCCGAAAGAATCGCCTGTGTTGCGAAATCTGCTGCCTGCTTATTTCGCTCAACATTTCGTTTGACATCCATCAGAGAAAAGATAGATGCGAGCAAAGCAGCAATACTAAGCAGCAGCGCAACAATTTGTTTGAGAGTCTTCATTTTTTGCTTGCCTCTGACTTGCGACCATTTTACGGATAATACGATTGAGCTGGAAAATGGGAGACCGGCTCAACATTTTCCATTATTCGCGATTCGCACATTTCCGCAAGTTTCGGAGCGTTTGGGCGAATTTTGTACTCAATGAAGTTCTTCAAAGCTGATTTGACCATTGCTCTGCTGGGCCTTTTTGGAAGAGCCTCTGCCACGCTTTCGGAAGCTCTGGTCAAACGGCTGGGCCTTTTTGGGTTCGTCAGAATTCTGCTGCTTTTCATTTGCCGGTTTCTTTTGCGATTTTGCAGGAGCCTCTTTGGATGGCTGCTTCTGTTTAGGTGCCTTTGCCGAATCCTCCTTGGGACTTGATTTTGAAGTGCTCGTCCGCTTATCCGTGATGGGTTTCTTAGGCTTCTTCACTTCTTTTGAAGGTTCGACCTTGCGAGTAATGTTAAAGCCTGCGAGAGCCGCTTCCCTGTCTGCTTTTGGGCGCTGAGCTGGTGCTACCGGTTCAGCTTTTGGTGTCTGAGGAACATCAGGCTTTTGGGGCCGGGGCTGAGTCGGATGGCTCTCAACGGGTTTTGCAGGCTCGTGAGGTTTGGCTTTAGGCTCGGCCACGACTGCTTTGGAAGTGCCGAACGCATTTGTCTCTTTTGCGGGCAGGTCAGGAACTTTATCCGGCATAGGCGGCTTTTGCTCTATCGCGGGGCTGTCAACGGTATCGGGTTCAGAAGAAGCAGGGATATCGAAGTCCATCATATCCGGTTCCTCTTCATGTTCATTCACATCATCAGGAGGATTGAACACGTTACCGTCATCCTCCGCAAACGGGTCCTTTTTATCATCGTCCATGTCAACCCCACTGGGGTCAAACGAAAGACCAGCGGGGGAATCAGAGTCTTCTTCAGCGAAGGGGTCCCGCGTATCGTCATCATCCACAGGCAAATCAAAAACCAGCTCTTTTTCAGGCTTCGGTTCCAGTTCAGGTTCCGGCTCAAAGATATCCGCAGCGTCAAAGGGCTTCGTGGCATCTGCACTTTCTGGTGTCGATGCAGATTTAGGGGCGGGAGGAACGATAGGTTCAGATTCATCTTCCAGAACGTCAAGGATTTCGGAGGGTTCCGGATTGATTTCGGTGTGAATGTTCACCTTGACGTTTACAGGTTCGTTGTTGTTAATCGGGGCGGATGTTTCGGGTTTCTTAGAATCCTTGGTCGGTTCTTTTTCAGTCGGTTTAGCAGATGTTTCCTGATACTGTTCATAGTCTTTGTCCGATTTCCCTTTGTCCTGATATTTTTCAGAAATCTCTTCAAGGATAATTGATGCCTGAGAAGCAACTATATCAGAATCCGAGTTCTTCCCTTTTACCTGTTTCGGACGCTTAATGAATTCGCAGGAATCAAACCAAAGTTCATCATCCAGCAAGGGAATGTTCAGGTATATCAGGACGGAAGCAGCTACTATCAGGATTACCGATACCCACCACGCTAATGGATACAGAATAAGAGAGAAGCCATAGAGCACAAAGGCAATGTTGCGAGCGGTGCGGCATTTTGTTTTCAGCTCATCTTCTTTTGCGCCGTCAAATTTCGGGTACGAGTCTTCCTTGCCGGGCTCATGATAAAGAATATAACAGTGCTTGCCGTTGACTTTATATTGAAACAGAGTCACGACCATCGGCTCGTTCCCGCACGCTATCAAGGCTTCCTTGAATTTTTTTACTTCGTGGCGGTTCAGGCGCAAAGCAACATAATCCTTGCACCCCGGAACTTCCAATTTAAGGGCAGTGTTTCCTGTATCCGTCACAATGATTTCGAGTGCCGTCGCTTCCAGCGATTTACTGCGTCGCTTATAGGTTCTACCCATGACCACGATTCCCGTCAGAGTTCTTCTATCTTTCGTTACTCTGCACGAGAACAGACAGCACACGAAGCACAAAAGAACAATCATCGGAAAGTTCATTCAGTATCACCGTCCTGCTTACGGTTTCGATTATCCAGCACAATCAGCTTGGGTTTGTTGGTTACGTTCTGGAAGTTCACTTTCTTCACGCTTGCGCCAACTTCTTGCGTTGCGGTCTGCTCTTGAACCGGTTCCTGTGCCTTTTTTGCGGTCGAGGAAGCCGGAAAGCACTGCTCGATACTGACGAGCGTTTCGTTGTTCATTCCCTTTTCGTCTTCAAGGCAAAACAGCATGTTGTAGGTTCCACCAATATGGTAGTCACGGTCCTTTTGCTTTACGGTGAGGAAGATGTCGTGGGAAGCTGTGTCACGAAGCGGATTTCCCTCTTCATCTACCGGGACAAACCGCCAAGTCTCTTTAATGCCGGTCATGTCACGCTGCTGGTCAGCCGAGACGGCCAAAGCCTTTACCGTGACATATTTCCCGTCTTTCGCCCTCTGTACAACTCCCAGATATTCCACGACAAAATACCCGGCCACGAAAAATCCAGCAGCAATGAGCACAATTCTTCGTGTATACAGTGCAAAGATAAGGCCAAGAGCTGCACTGCCAGCAGCACAGAGAGCGTATTTGATTTTCTGCGAGTTAATCATATTGTTCATAAAATATAGAGCAGGAAACCCACGGCTTTAGCCGTGGGAGGAATTGCTCATTCACATCCTTTCGATTAAATAGTTTGTTGCAGGTTCTAAAAGTCGCAGCTATTTGAATGTAATACTGTTTGTAGCGACAGTACCATCCAGCATTTTAAGAAAACGTGGCAAGAATTCCCCCTCATTCATGTGGGGGATGAATTGCCTATAACTGTATGCTCTTGAAAAAATATCATAATTATGTTATAACAGCAATATGAAATCATGACCCTACGTAAACGCCAGAACCTGCGTTTACAATCTAAATTATCATATTGTTTGGTGCGTAAAATATCGTCGAAAGGTCTTAACGCCAAAAATTGCCGATTTCCTAGTAGCTGATATTTACAGCATAGACAACGAGAAAGGGTTCACTATAATTGAAGCAAAAGTTGGAGATGGCAACCACATCCATGTGTTCGTATCGGCTCCGCCGAAATTTTCTATCACAACGATTGTTTCTTATCTAAAAGGAATTACGGGTCGCCATTTGTTTATGGAATTTCCTGAAATCAAGCAAAAACTTTGGAAAGGCCACTTGTGGAACGGCAGCTATTTTGTAGAGAGTATTGGCTCTGCAAGCAGCGAAAACATTATTTATATAGAGCGACAATCTAATCATTGTATGTGAGGTGATAAGCAATGCCTGTGCAAAAATTAAATAGAGCAATTATGTATCGCGCATATCCTACACCCGAGCAGCAGGTATTGCTTTCTAAAACCTTCGGCTGCGTTCGCTTTGTTTGGAATCATATGTTGATGGATGCACAGCAATTTTTGAATGAAGCAGGAAAGTTTTTTATTCCTACTCCTGCTAAATACAAAAAGGAATTTCCGTTTCTGAAAGAAGTGGATAGCCTTGCGCTTGCCAACACGCAGCTTGATTTGAAAGAAGCACGTAAAAAACATCGAGAAGACCCTAAAAGTTGTGGTGCCCCCAAACTCAAGAGCAAGCGCAAAAGCAAGATGTCTTATACAACAAACAACCAAAAGACGTGCCGTAAGGACGGTACAATCAAAGACACGATTTATGTTGTTGGAAATCTTGTTCATTTGCCAAAAGTTGGCGATGTGAAAGTGAAAAGACATCGTGAGCCGGAAGCCAACTGGGTGCTGAAAAGCGCTACCGTAAGCTGTACTTGCAGCGGCAAATACTTCATTTCGCTGCTGTATGAGTTTGAGAAAGACATTCAGCCCATCAAGCCTACTAAAGAAACTTCTCTTGGGCTGGATTACTCCTCTCACGACTTCTATGTTGACAGCAACGGCAACGTGGCCAACTATCCAAGATTCTACCGTCAGAGTGAAACAAAACTCGCAAGGGCACAACGCAGGCTGTCCCGTATGCAGTTTGGTTCTCATCACTATGACAAACAGCTTTATAGAGTTCGAGTTCTTCAGGAACATACCGCCAACCAGCGCAAGAACTTCTGTCATACGGTAAGTACTGCGATAGCCAAACAGTATGATGCCGTATTCGTAGAAGATATCAACTTGCGCGGTTTGGCCGGTTCTCTGAAGTTAGGGAAATCCACTAACGACAATGGCTTCGGTATGTTTCGCACGATGTTGGAGTATAAGCTCGCATCGCAGGGAAAGACCTTTGCCAAAATCGATAAGTGGTATCCATCCAGCAAGACATGCAGCGTGTGTGGCTTTATAAAAGACGACCTCACACTTGCCGACCGTGTCTGGACGTGCAGCGCTTGTGGAACCACACACAACCGTGACCACAATGCTGCCATTAACATTCGCACTGTAGGATTATTAGGGCTCTATCCCGCGTAGTCCATTCCGCCCCCGCTATGCCGCTTGCAACGGCGGTGAAAGCATACTGTACTCGGTCGCACGGACGGAAACCGTGCCTAACAGTCCGTCGAGTATGAATTTATGGAGTCCTGCGGGACTTCAAGCCCCCACGTTTAGGTGGGGGTAGTTGACTGCTGCATTCTTTACTTGTCGTTGACACCCTCCCACGATTGAAACTGTGGGATTCCTGGGCGGCAGCCGCAAGGCTTATCACCACGCAGCATACCAGGCAGCGAGTTATGCGGTTTCCCACAAAAAGCCACGGGCGTGGCTTTCTGTGAGCATCCAGCCTTTGCAGGTTGACCAACATACTTGTCTGTGTTCCCAGCTTTTTGAGTGCATCCTCCTGTGGAGTTTCACCTCTTGCGAGGCAGCTCTCTCACGAGGGACGTGTCGAGGCCCCCGGAAAACTATTATTTTTAGAACCCAACGCTTGCGGGAAGATAGCTTTCAGCTTCCTGCAGGCGCTTTTTTGTATTTTCATGCATCTTCAAAAATGCAGGAAAAGCAGCTTTAAGAGCTTCGGTATCGTATTTTAGAGTTTCAGTATTTATATAGATAGTCTTGCTCGTTAGAATTGATATCCAGCGGTAGCGTCAACACAAATGACGGCGTGCTCTCTTTGCTTCCGAAAGCCATAAGTCCTCCTCCTTTCATTTGGGCTCTACTATCCATGATAGGCAATTCGCAAGCACAGGCAAACAAAAGCTGCCTATCCGAAGATAGACAGCAACCATTTTTTTTACTTGGATGCCTTTCATCCCACGACTAAAGTTGTGGGGGTTCCCGGCCTTTATTTTGTAAGAAGCGGCATCAGCCCCGCTTATCCTCCTTTTTGAAGTTGATTTGTGTAAGCTGATACCGATTCACTGAGCATTCTGAGTCAGCGGATAGCCGCCAGAATCAAGAAGCGAGGTCAGAGTGCCATCGGTGAGGTTTGCGGTAGACAGAGGAACTTTATATTCTCTGCCATCTGCAGTCTTAACGTTGGCGTAAAATTCAATGGTGACATCGCCGCTCATGTCGATATCGCCGAGAGCCTTCGTTGCAGTGTCGGTATTACCCGATGCAGGCTGATTAACAGTGGGCTGAGGCGTAACGACATCATCACTATTGGAATTTTCAGATACGGGAGGTACGCCAACCTGATGTCCGGTTACAGCAGTGAGAACTCCGTTTACACCATCATAGACGGACGGTACGAAAGCATAGCCAGCCACACCGCCAACGATGACAACTGCCAGAATTGCTGCAATGACCTTGCTGCTCTTTTTCTTTTGCGAAGGCCGAGCAGGCTCTGCGGTGGCTTGAGTCGGTGCCGGTGCGGCGTGGTGAACGCCGCTTGCAGGCTTTTCCTTTTTGCCCTTGCCAAGCCCGAAACGCTTCTTGGCCGCTTCGTTTGCTTCCTGCTGCATCAATTCCTGAGCCACCATTGTCTGGCGAGTGGCCGTCATCTGGTCCGGAAGTTCATTGGGGTCAGGAATATAGGGAACGGATGCAGTCGCTTGGGAAGGCTGTTCAACAGAACCCGTTACAGGCACTTGATATCCAGGAGCTTGTGCAGGAGAGACGCCATGAGCAGAAACGCCATACTGCATCGTGGTCTGCGGAGTCTGAACAGCGGGCTGAGGTGCGGCAGGCTGCACGGGCTGAACAACAGGCTGAGACTGAACGCGGGTAATAAAAGGTTGAGCAACGGGGGCCTGTTGTGCAGGAGTCTGAGCCGGAATCTCTGCCGCACGTTTCTTTGCAAGCAGTGCATCGACCACCTCCTGTTTGACCTTTCGAATCGTGCCATCCGGCATGATGCAGGTGCGGTCGGCATAGACATTGGCCGGAACTTTCTGGCCGTTGATAGTAACGTGGACAACGCCAATAGGCTCGCCCAGAGTCGAATTCGGTTCCATGAACAAATATCTCCTTTCGGTTTTTGTGTGGTGTTATGTATTAAATCGAAACATTTGAGCAATCGTGTCGGAAATCCAGTGCAGCAAAACATTTGCAACATCTGCAACATATGGAATCAAAAAGCCACGTTTAAGAGTCCCAGACATGCAGCATAGGACAAAAGCTAAGCAAGACAAAAGAAGAATTGCCCAAATCAAAATAAAGATGTACTTGCCGAATCGGCCAAGGAATATCCAGCCGCCGCCCGAATCAGATTTCCTGTTATTGCATTCAGGGCAAGAAGCCGTTAGATTTCGGATATTGTTGATGTCATCGTTCGGAACAAGGATTCGGTACGCCCGATGCTCGTTAGCCAAATTGATGGAAATGATATGGTCAACCTGCATCGAATTGCGCGTCATAATGCGTCCACAATACGGGCACATGTAGAACTTTCCAAAAATTCCGGGATGATTCAAGATATACCGGTTTCGGTAATCCTCAGACCGTTTATACTTTTTCCGGTGATTAGCCATGGCAGGCAGCCGAATGGACCCAAGGATGCTCCGGCGGAACACGGCGCTTCGGGAACCCTTCCGGCAGATGGTCCGGGAACTTGGTGCCGTCAGAATTCGTGCCACCGTTGAGCTTTTCCCATTCGTGTTCCCATGCAGAGAATTCCAGGCCGTGAGACATTTCCCACAAAGACAGTTCCCCGTAAGAGATACCAACCATTTCAGAGAGCTTTGCTCTCATAGCCAATTCCTGTGCGCTCGTAACAGTTTTATTAGATGCTTTCATTTTTTCCTCCTCGCGCTTTGCCTGTTCTCTTCTCATTTTGGCTTCCGCATTGCTGCGATGTGCTGCATTGCGCCGGTTCTGAGCGTAGCACGCAGAGCAAAATTGACGGTTCCCCAGGCTGAAAATCGGTGTACCGCAGATGCGGCAGTGTGTAAGATAACCATTGTTGCTTGCCATTTTCGCTAACCTCCTGCCATTAGTCGAAATTACAGTCTCGATTTTACGTGTGTTTTATCGACCCCATATCCCTGATGATGGGACACGAGGTTAATACATACTTATGGGTTATCTACCAAACCAAGCTGAAATCCGATTAGTCGAAACTCCAGTCTCGATTTTGGGTAACAGAAAACTAATCCTTGCTAAGCAAAGATAGCAAAGACTCAATATCGCATCCCCACAAAAGAGCAGAGAGTGCGGTATATGCGCGATGTTTCTTTTCGCAAAAGTAAGAACTGTTGATTCCTACTTGTTTGGCGAGAGTTGCTTCATCGGTTCCGTTCGGGCCATACTTCTCATTGATGACGAGCATCAGCACATCGTAGAGTTTCGAGTCACCGTCCGGGAACTGTTTCAGCAGCTCGATTGCGCCGCCAATCAACTTTGCATACTGCAAAAGAATCTGTGCCTGAGCATAGCGTGCATCCGATTTATGGTCAGATGCATCCAACTGATTGCCAGCAGTTGCAATCAAGCGCAGGGTACTGTTTCCGTCAACGCTTGACGGATGCGTGATACGGGAATATTCACGAAGCAGTACCTCTGTGTTGTGATAGAGATAAGCAGCTTCAGCGCCCTGGACAACTCCCTCATTGGGAGCCAACTGGAGAACCAGTTCCTTGATGGCTTCGCCACCGACTTTCGCAATATCTTCGATGATTCCATCAAAGTTATTCCGAATCATAACGGCAGATACCGGGTCGCTGTCCAAAATAGAGCCACGAAGCATTGCCATTGCCAGTGAAATGCGGGCTGGCTTGCAAGGCTGAGCACTCCGGAATACCGCCCGATTCATTGCATCATCAACTGCATCCACCAGCTGTTGGCATCTCGCAAAGAAAAGTTTACGCATTTCCAGATGTAAACGAGGCTTTACGTAACCTGTGCTGTTTTCCAACAGTGACTGAATCTCCGAGATGTTACGGACTGAACCGTCCGTATCCATATCATGGAGCTGTTCAATCATAGCATCGATATCTCGTGCTTTGAGAATCCAGTTCAATGCCGGATAGCACATCAAAGCAATGACAACGAATTTTTCGTCGGTTCCTTTTTGCGCCATCCGGTTCGCGCATCGGGCAAACACCCTATTGCGGTTCGTGCCGTTGTTGTAGGCAATAAAAGTTCGATTGATGTTCACAACAATTCCCTCCGAGGACAGGATGGAACTCAAGAAAGCTTTCAGTTCAGCATCCGAATCCACAACCAGATTATTTTCCAGTGCCATCATTCATTTTCCCCCTCTCCCCTGTTTTCCTCAAAACATTCAAAAGCTCAGCTCTCGCGTCGCTTTTGATGGTTTCACCAAGCATTGTATTTTCAGACATGTGCAAATCATAATGATTTTCTTTGCAAAGATTGAAGATTTTCTGGCACGCTCGGAAACTATGTACTGGTAAATCGGACCCAAACCGAATATTTCGTTCAAAATTCTCATAATTCTCAATGCTTCTTGCACAGGAAGTATAGACAAAAACAGAAGCCCCATCTTCAAATCTCAGGTTCTCGCCGACCGCTCCATTAAGGACGTCATACAATTCTTTCAAAAAGCCATCACCCATAGCTTTGTTATTGGCTCCGTTCTGAATACGATGGTGGACCACGATATCGCCGGTGGTGGGCACTTCGCTTCTCGTGATGCTTGTTGTCTCGTCCGGGATTCTTGCCTGTTCAATGTATACAACGATAGGTCTTTTACTTGATATCATAAACGCACTTCCTCGACTCAAATGATTGTTATTATTTCAGGTTTCGTTGTCGCCATGATTTGTCTTCGATGTTCAGGCTTAGCTCAAAGCATTGTTCCTCGCTATCTTTAACAGGATACTACCTCAAATGATAGCCAATTCGCACAGACGCGCAAGAATACTTTTTAATGTCCCGGACACTATATCTTGTATCATATTTGCATTATACCACAATATATAGTGGTTTGCAATAGAAAAATGCATATCTGACCACAATATATAGTGTGCATCCAAATTTTGAGCACATTATATGTACAACTTGTTGTCTAGCAAAATTCTGAACGTTGCAATATGATGGACAGCGGTCGCAAAACTGTTGATACTATTGAATTAAATTGCGTTTCATACAACTTTGTGATATACTGTATATAGGGGTATGCTCCCATGAAATACTGTCAGGAGGTGCATGAGTTTGACAAATCAAGATATAGACATTTGCATGGATAACGTTGTTCAATACGCAAATCAAATTCGGATGCCGCTTGATTCGTGGAACAAAGAAACTCAGAAACAGATATTGTCTGTAATGGAAGCTCAGAGAATAGCGTCAGGGCTAAATGTTACGACATTCTACAACACGCTTCTAGGCTCTACATGCTCTTATAAAACCATCCAGCACATTCGGGAAGGCACAAAGCAGATGCCGCTCGAGTTGGTGTTGGCGTTCTGCTATGTTTTCCACTACGACATTTCAGAACTCATCAACATTCAGAGTGAAAAAAACAGAGCAGAGAGATTCGCCGATTACATGCAAATTGGTGCATCCATCGAAGCTCTCGGCCCACATATCATTTATAACGCTGCCGCAGATATCGCCAATCTTAATCAAGAAGGCCCTTCCTCTGCTATGGTAAGACGCCGCTGCTCGCAAGTTCTCACCGCTTTTGCGCAGAATCTTCAGAACGAGGAAAAAGCCAAAGAAGAGCAAAGCAAGTAATTCGACAAACAAAAAGAGCCCCGTACAATCCAGTTTATCTGGTGTACGAGGCTCTTTATTTTTAATAGAAAGCGTCCGCCATAGATAGCAGCACATCCATATTTCCATCGGAAGCCGCCGGTCTATCCGGTTCTGGCATCTGCTTGCCCATTGGACGTTCAAGAGGCTTTGGCTGTCTTGGCAATGGAGAAGGCACGGATTTATGTGCCTTAGAAGGTTTCCTTGCCACAACGTCTTGGACCAAAACTTGCGGTTCGGGAGTCTGAACTGCAGAACCAGAAAGCTGATACTTGCGTAATGCAGTTTCAACAGCTTCTTCTATCACATTTCGGAGTTCCGTTGAGGAAGGACGTTGTTCGAGGCTGACGCTCTCAGGAACACTTTGAAGAGAGTTCAAAAGCGCATCTACGATAGTCGGTGTCCGCTTTCCATATCCTGCATTTTTCAGAATATCGTAAGCCGCCTTCTGTTTCGGGTCTGTGAGGTCAAAAGAAACCGGAAGTCTCACCTGATTACCCTTGTCTTGTTTCGATGATGCCAAGGTGTATCACCCCGCAATCAACGATTTTCGGCAGCCAACCTGCTTTCTGCCATCATTTTATAGCCAATCGCGTTGGCGCGAGGGTCGTCGATGAAGAGATAATCATCACGACCGAGTTCGCTCTCAATGACGGGACGCATCAAGATAGAGCCGCCGCCGATGAACACGGGATAAGATAGCGTCAAGTCAACGCCTTTCTCTTTCAGGGACCGAATCAGAGTGTGGGCATAGTTCTGAGCGGTCGTGTGAACCACATCATTGAGTTCTTTGCCGGGATTGTAACCGCAGCGCAGAATGTTGTCGATGGTATAGTCGTCCACATCCAGCTGAAAGCGATTACGAACCGCACGTTGAACCTCATCGTACATCTTGATAACGCCGTTGTTGAAGCTCTCACAGAAAGCCATATCAACCTGACCACCACGGCTGAACTTCACAACGTCGGTGGTATAACCGCCAATATCAATGATATAGGTATAGGCTTCCGGGCGAGCCATGATTTTGGACATGTAAGGTGCAATCGCGGCAACGCCCTGCGGGAAGACCATGACACGAACGATGCGAACCTCAAAATCCACATTGTTGTAGGTAAACACCACACGGCGGCCATCACGGCCAAAGTACTTATCGTACTCAGAGGCAAGGTCATGGATGTGAGTCGGAGGAAGGCCCATCGCAAGACACACATCCTGCTTGACCTGCTTCTGGCCAGGGCGTACATACCCCATCGCCATCATCTCTTTGGCAATCGCAATGAGAGTCAGAACGTAATAGGACCAGTCCGTCGTTTTATTGTACATATAAGGGATACGAGACTGAGTAAGGGTATAATAGTTGCCGTCAAAGAGAAGCGTATCGGACTTTACTGCCGGAGGAATTGCACCATGGCAGATAAGACCTGAATTGAAAGGCTCAGTATGCGGCGTCTTGATGTTCTTGTTACCGGTATCAACGGCAATGACCAACGGATTCATAATTCCTTTTCCTCCTTATCACACAACATCACGATATGCCAGGTAACGAGCCGTTGCAAGTGCAAGCTGTGCATACTCGCTGTGGATATCCCGGTTTGTATCAAACTCAATGCCGATATTGGTCATAGCCTTCCAGGACATCTCGATGTATTTGCGGCAAATCTCGGACTTGCCGTTAATAAGACGGCGAGCGTTCTCTTTCATTGCCTTGGAAAGTTCCGGCTCCGTATAGACGGTCACAGCATGGATATCATGCTCTTCCAGAATCCGGAACATCTCGATAGCGCCGCGCAGTGCATATTCCACTTCATCGCCTGCATCGCCGCTATAAGAGCTCTGAATCAGATTCTTGCCGGTATCAATGCACAGACCAAACGCGCCATAATGATTGTTCTTGTCAAATCGGGCATACAGGAAAGCATTGGCTTCCTCATCGCCCACAGGCTTGACATCGCTGGAAGAGCTTTCTTCCTCGCTGAAATGAGGAGCGCTCATGCCGCTCGGCCATTCTGCTGCTTCATCTTCCTGAGCCAATTCTCCCTGCGCCCCGTCATCATCCGACATGGTATCCGGCATAACAAACTGTTCGTTCGGAATCTCCGAAGAGAAAGAACCCGAAACAGCAGGGGCTTCAGGCTCGTTCTGAGAGAAGCTCAAAGAGGTTTCAATCGGCTCATCATCCCCCTTGACAGGCTCTGCAGCGTCGTTTTCGATATCGCTCAGGTCAATTTCAATCCCATCGTTTTCGGGCTGAGAAACGCTCTGAGAGGCATTTGCGTCAGGGCTCTTTGCACCGTCCAGAATGTGCTGGAATACGAGGGTGTCATCTTCCTGCTCATTGTCCAGAGAAGGAACGTCGGCAGGCGTAGGCTGCGGTGCCGATGCAGGCTGTGCAGGTGCAGCAGGTTGCGCAGAGGGCTTGGCGGCAGCTGTCGGGCTCTGGGTTTTATTGCTGCGGCGGAACAAAGTATTGATAAACGGATTTCCGTCCGTAATTTCATCCATCTCCTGTTCCTTAGTTTCCTTCTTTTCCTTCTTCGGCTTGGCAGGCTGCTGCATAGCGCCGGGGTTTCCTTTCGGAATCATAACTTCCGGCTCGTAATCGTCATCGTACACGCGGTACTTCTCAACAGCGGATTCCTCCACCTTCTTTTTCTGGCGTTCCTTTTCAGCTTCCTCTGCGGCTTTTTCATGTTCACGGTTTGCTTCATTTGCGCGGTTTGCTTTCGATTCATCCAGCCGAGCAAACAAGCTGTTCAAACTGCGGTTCTCAGACATAATTCATAATCCTCCTTCTCAAACATTCGGGGCTTGAGTATTAGCTTCAGCACTGGGCCCAACTTTGGGCTCAGCACCAGGCATTGCATTATTGGACATTGTCTCACTGCTCACGACGCTGGCACATACCGGAACGGTCTTGTCAAGATTGACAGCCTGCTTCAGGCAAGTCGGCCAAACGCAGTAGTCCTTCGCGTCACAGCGCCATGGGCAGCTCCGTTCGGCACATACGGCGCGGACCGTTTTCTTTTGAGCAGCCACCGTAAATGCACCACCAGGCGTTGCACGAATCTCAGAGCGCCGCCGGTCAATCAACTTATCGATGCCACGCTGAACAGCTTCCGGAGTAGTATTCAGTGTAACTGCAATGTCTTCAACCGAATGTCCTGCCTTATCCAGTGAATCAATCTGGCCGAGCAAAACTTTCGTCATCTTGGGATGTGTACGAAGCGGTTTATTAGATTCCATCAATAAAAGCCTCCTGATAATTTATCGAGCCAGGCGCTTGAGGCGCTTGTAGTAGAAGTACTTCTCTTTCCAGGGCATGTTCTGTGCCTTGAGTGGGGACTGAGCGAATTTGAGGGCTTTCAGCATTGCTTTCATCTCTGCGTCCTCATTGGCGCAGAACAAGCCGATGGTTTCGGGCAAAGCAAGGCTCACAGCAAAGTCCAGCATACCGGTAGCAATCCCGCGCCGTTTATAGGCGTTCTCGACTTTGATAGAGTCGATATAAAGATGTGTCGTAATAGGCAGGACCATCGCAACGCTGTCTTTCGGGTCTTTGTCGCACAACATCTGGCGTTCAGCATTTCGGGCACAGAGATAGTTGATGGCAAGCTGCTTGTCGGGAAGCGGATTGGCAGGAGTAGGCCAGATATCCGCCATCGTTCCCTGCTTGGTCGGAACCTGAAGGATGTCTGCCATCATTACAGCAACTTGAGCCGTTCCATCATAGACCTTAAAGGTGACGGCAGTATCGGAAAGAAGATTCTGCTCACCGAGTTTCGTGCCCCGGTCCTGATACAGAGCACTACTGCAATCTGCAACAACCACAAGCTGGTTCAGGTCCTTATCCACAATCGTGATTTTCTTTTTCATGGTTTTCTATCTCCTTTCCCTATTCATTCACAGCAGAACTTGCGCTTCGAGCCGGTGAACACAACCACCATTGAGGGCCGCATACCACCGGCAGGGTCCTTCGTTCCGTTCTGACCATACTTTGCATAGGACGGCAGCAGGCGGTTGGTGAACTTAACTCGTTCCGGCAGGAAATGCACCCGAACGCCAGGCTGGAGATAGATGTGTTCCTGAAACCAGGCAGCATCAGTCGATACCGGCAGCAGCATGACAACGGTCGTGTTCTTCTTCTTGCCCTCAGCAGCACCCTTCGCAACCCACAGGCGCAGATTTCGGGTCCCGCTCGGAGGGCAGCAATACACGACATTGCCGCGCCAATCCTGTGCAAGACCATCTTCCTTCTTGGTAAAGAACTTCTGGCACTTGGCATTTTCGGGGCGGGCACAGGCATCCAAAGTGAAATGATAAACGCGGTCAAGTTCCTGGAACAGTTCATCCGGGGTTTCCCATTCACCCGCAATGGCACTGCTCACGCTGCTGTTGACGCTTTTGGTGGATTTCATAAAAACCTCCTTGTTATTTTTGAAAAGGTACATTGTAATTTGTTCTTGTGACACCGTTTTTTGGATGCTCTCGAAAAGACACATTTGCTTTCCAGAAACAAGACAAAAAAAGAAAAGGCAGTCACTTTTTTCAGCGATTAACGTGCTTTTTTGCCCTATGTTTTCATTATCTTTGATTCGCACATTTCCGCAACAATATTTATGAAAAATTAAAAATTGCCCCAGGATTTTTCGTCCCAGGGCACGGAAAAAGTCACATTTTATTTTTTAGACGGTTCGTACCAGCTTACATTTTCGCCAAAGCAGTAAAGGCTGATACTAACATTGAACGCTGCATCGTCTTTGCCCACAAGATATACCTTGTAGTTGCCGACAGGAAGAACCAGGTCACTGTATGCGTCATCGATGTACTCAGCAACAATCTGTTTGTTGTCAGTGTGGACGAGCAGAATCTTGAATTTGCCGCTTGTCGTATCAGCAGTCGTATAGCAGTCAACGAGGGTGGACTCATTCTTGACGTCAATATCAAACGCTTCAACGGCTCCTACAAGCTTATCAGCGCTTGCCGTGAAATCAAAAGACCCGTCGCCCATCACATAGCCACCTTGATACCCGGTCGCAGAGTATGCCGTCCTTCCGGCCGCAATCTGCTGCGTATCATCATACAGAGAAGCCTTATCCACACATCCAGTCAGAACCATCATGGTGCAGATAGCTGCAAGGAGCAGTGCTGCGAACTTCTTGATATGTCTCATCATTCATTACCTCCCACGCTATCCTGGCTGGAATCGGCGTTGTCAGTGGCTTCTGCGGGCTGATTTTCAGTGTTTTCGTTGGTGCTTTCGGTATCCTCAGATGCGCCAAAAGTCAGCGTCATGTGTGCGGTTTTCGGTACAACATTTACCGTCATTGTCGTTTCAAGGCCACTGCTATTTGTGACCTTAACTTTGCTTGTGCCAACCAAAATGCCCGTCACTTCACCCTTAACGTTGACGGCGCAAACCGAATTATCGGCGTTCTCAAACTCATACAGGCTGTTATCGTTATCCGTATCAGGGTCAGGAACATCAGTATAGACATGAATCGTCTTAGTTTCACCGATTTCCACTTCTAGGTTATCGGCATAGAGTTCTTTCGGAGCCTGCTTGACCTTGAGTTTCACAGTCTTGGACACACCATTATCTGCCGTGATAGTGACCGTGGTGGTTCCGGCTTTCAGAGGAACAATCTTATTGTTCTCCACACGGGCGATTGATTCATCCCCAACGCTTACGGTAACTCCACCCACATCAGCTGTTTCAGGAATTGTCGTATATTCAGGAGTTACTAGAGTATCATCTGTAGTAGCGACAATATCATCCATCTCAAAGCCTTCAAGCGGCGATACGACAGTCACTTCCGCGCTGCAGTTCAGCTTGTTATCCCGGCTATAGATATTGATTTCCGTTCTGCCAGATGAATTAGCAGTCAAGCGCAGCGTGTCATCCAAAGATGCAACGCTCGGCGCAAAGCTCTCAAATGTCATTCCTCGATGTTCGAGAAGCTGCGTGAGCTGGTCTCCCGTCACCTCGGTGCCATTTTTAAGAGTTCCGGTCAGTTCAATTGCGGTGCTTTCACCGAGCTTCAAATCTATCGTTTCCGGCATCGAAATCGATACCAGCCGATGCTCACCGCATCCAGCCATCAGCAGCGCAGCGACCACCGCAACGCAGCCGATTGTGACAATTTGTTTCAATCGTTTCACAGTCATACAATCCTTTCTATTAGGTGTAAATACTATTCAAATTGGTACATTCATGCTTACAAGCTTTATTGTCCGCGAATCGCACGAATTCGCAACGGTTGATTTTAGGATAACGGCGCGGGAATCCTCGGCAATTCAATTGCCGAGATGAAAGCGCCAATTAGGAAAAACTTGATTTATGATGAGATTTATGCTATACTATATGTATGAAGGAAAACCTCATACATTACAGGACTTGCGTATGCAATATCAACTACCATGTGGTATGGTCAGTCAAATACAGACGAAAGGTTTTGACCAAAGAGATTGAAGATTATATGCGCCAAGTCGTGTATGAAACTGCTGCCGAAAAAGGGTTTACTGTACATGAGTTCGAGTGCGGTCAAATGGACCACGTTCACTGTTTTGTTTCCGCCCCGCCGAAATTATCCATTACTCAGATAGTAAAATATCTAAAAGGTATTTCCGGGCGGAAACTTTACGAGCGTTTTCCAGAAATAAGACAAAAGTTGTGGAAAGGACAACTTTGGAATCACTCATATTATGTAGAAACAGTTGGCTCTGTTTCGGAAGAAAACATTCGAAAGTACATCCAAAAACAAAACAAACAATACTAGCAAAGAAAGGAGGTAAATCATCCTTATGCCAAAAGCAAAAAAGCGCAAAGATACAGGGTTCGAAGCCAGTCAAACAAAGTCTGTTTTTCTTTATGGACATCCTAACAAAGAAAAGGCTTCTATCATTGCATCAATCCAAAAATTATTTACTCGACTTGTAAACAATAATATACAAGGTATTAACAATTGTGAGTGGATGCATGTTCAACTTATCAAAAATGATAAGAAAGACCCTCAGGTTCGTGCTTACGAAAAGTCTATTCGTCCCAAAGGGGTGAACTCTGCCTTTTGCCAAGCTGCTTTTGATACAGCGTTTACGCATCTTTCGAATCGTTTGAATACAATCAAGGACGACATGTACCGTGAACACGATGACGTTTTTACGTCGTCTAAGGTTTTGTTCGGTATGGCTCTTGACCACGCAACAAAGGCTGAAATGATTGATGCCATGCTAAAAATCTCTTTGGAAGCCAAAACAAAGCGCAAGGCGAAGGCTGCCAAGGAAGGCAAACCTGAACCTGAGGACAAAGAAGATTTTTACGAAAAGTGTGCCAAAACGCTGAGTGAGATGCCTGACGAAGAGTTTGCCTTCCGCATGGAAGAAATCAACGATTCTTTTGCCATGCTTTCGTTGGAATATAAGGTTCCCGTTATCTCAAAGGCTCGAATTCCGTTGGATAGTCGCTTGATGAAGCTCGAAGAATCCAACGACATTAAAGCTCCTTATGTAATCGAAGTCACAAATCCAACGGAAAAGGGTAAACGGATTACTGTGCCCTTGGACACAAGCAAGCACTCTTTGCATAAAGCCAAAAGCTGTAAAATGGCAAGGGCCGTGACTTGCTCTATTGACAAAGGTGTTTTGCGTATTGGTTGGTCTTACACAAAAACTGTTGCTAAACCTGCGACTTCAAAAGTAAATGGTGTAGACACTGGCATTGCTGATTTGTTTTACCTGTCTGATGGCAAACACTTTGGTTCTATGCGCGAGGTTCTCGACTTCTATCACAAGGAAGTGGAAAAATCTTTTGGAGAGTTCTCTTCCTTACGAAACAAGAAGCGCAAAATTCGCCATTTCCTGCGGAAGCATAAAAATCTACCTGATGATGTGAGACGTTCTCTCATCAAAAAGATGGATAAACTAAATCGCATGATTCAAAAGGCAAATGCCCCTTATCGCAAGAAACGCCACTACTACCAAATGCTGGACAAAGAAATCAAGGATGCTGTTCTTTCTTACGTCTCATCGCTGGACAAGGAAACCATTACCGTCTTGGAGTTGCTCGACATTCGTGAGTTCAACAAAAGTAGACGGGTTAATGGTATGTTCTCCTGTTTTGCGAGAGGTAAAGCACAGCAGAAGTTGATGCAAACCCTTAACTGGAAAGGCTTCGACTTCGTTGAAGTCGTGCCTGATTACACCAGTCAGGTTTGTCCAGAGTGCAGTAATCTCGATAAGGCAAATCGAAATGGGAAGAGCTTCCTTTGCACTTGCTGTGGTTACAAAGGCGATGCTGACCATACTGCTGGCATTAACATTAAGGCTCGTTATCTGGATAAAAACCTCTCTAAGATTTGTGAAGACAACAAGTACAATCATAAAGTCTTGCAGTCTAAGCTGAGTGGGTATTATTCTCGTAAAAACGAACTTTATAAGCAACAGCATCCCGAAAAATTTGTTAAAAAGCAGAATTCCGAGGAACAGGCCGCTTCGGCAACCTGAACCCTGGGAACATATGAACTGCGATTCTGTATTATAGCTTGACTATATGCGGATAGCCGGAGGAGATATTTCTGCTGCACGCCTTGGACGTGTTGCGGCTTTATTCCCAAAGGACTAGGCTCTTGGAGAATCGAGCGTCAAACCTCTCCGTTTGATGCTCGGCAATTCAATTGCCGAGTAGTTCACCGGAGATTCTTTCAGAAGTTATGCGCAAAAAAATCAGCCACTCCAGAATTGGAGCAGCTGCCATTCAGTTAGTTAGAGTCGAAGCTGGTTTCATTCACCGTTATGGACCATAAAACGACGACGTTTGTGAAATCGCGTAGTATCATCCAAGTCTTGGCTTACGGCTAAATTGCAAATTGATTAAACATTATTTGTAAATAAATATTGCATTTTTAGCCTGGGTTGTGTATACTATTAGTAGGAAAGCAGACGACATTCTGCTGGTGGACTGGCACCTTAAATCCGTTCTGATGCAGGGCGTAAGGACCTGTCGGTTGGCGAGCAACGATAAAACTCGAAAGAGATGCAGGACGTAAGGGCCTGTCGGTTGGCGGACAACGATAAAACCAGTCACAAAAGGACATCGGACAGCACTACGGTGTTGTAGGTGTCCTTTTATTTTTGGTAAAACGCAGAAAGTTGCAGGAAACTCATAATGACAAAAAAAGATGCACTAAACATTGTTTTCTCTTGTGCAATCTCTTACAAAGAGAACTTGGCCGGAAGAAGTCTCTTATTTGTTACGGCAGACAAGCATAAAGTTGTACGCGGTTTAGAGGTAACATTCGATAGCAGCAACTTTCTGCATATGACTGGATTCAAATTAAGCAATAAAGAAATCGGAGCAAACAATTTTCTCAGTATGTGTTGTGACAAGCGTTTGTCTGAAACGGATTTTGAATTTGCGGCAGACGGTACAACAGAAATGAAATTACGTGTTTTACCAGATTTAGTTCAAAAACATCTCTCGGCAAAGATGGTTGGAGACTATGACATGACCCATCCCAAATTATATACTGACAAACTCGCCGGGTCAATTAGTGCTTGCGTCGGTTTTGTTCGAAACGGTGGGCAAGGACGCTATGTCCCCAATACCGTGCTGGAAGGCGACATAAGAAAGATGATAAAAGGTAGCACAAGTAGAATACTTGTTACATATAGAAAGTACCGCGAAGAAAGTCAATATACTGAAATAGTATATTCAGCAAAAAAAGTTGTCTGGGAAACAGTTGATATGCCAAAGGAATACGGAGCACTTCCAATACCATAACATATATTTAACAAAAAAGGGCAGTGATTTTCACACTGTCCTTTTCTTTTTTATTTAGCACAAACAAAAAGAGAGGGCAGCCGATTTCTCGACTGCCCTCAATTGTTGTACAGAAGCGACCATCAGGTCACACTGGGAAGGTCATTTTGCGTCTTTGAGCCACGGCTGAGACTGCACTTTCTCGAAGTCCGCATCGTTCGGCATCACGCCACCGTACGGAGCAATCGTGTAGGTCACTTTCGTGACCGGAGTGCAGACACCGGATTCATTCACATTACCGGTTGCAATGTAGACTGCCATAGGCACCTGCATTGCGCGGCCAGTGATGTTGTTGTTGATGAAATCGCCGGTAGCTTTCGGAATGACCCAAGCCGTATCGCTATGGTCAATTGCGTTATCACCCTGAGTCAGGACGGTATCGCGCAGACGCATGTACAGCTCGCCACGGCGCAGACGGTTCTTTGTCATGTCGTATACCGAGTTGCCATACTCGCCGTCAGGGTAGTACTCCATGCCAGGCATATCACGCATCAGCCAAGGACCATTGGCCTTGATATTCTTGATTTGGATAGCCACAGTAGAGTAGTTCGTGATGCGGTAGTTGGTAGGCTCTTTGACCTCACCACTTGTGGTGTTGCCATACATACAGACGTACAGAGGAACCGTAGCCTTCAGCAGAGCCGGATGCACATACAGGCCGCCATCATGGATAATCAGCTCGTAGTTGCGGACCGTTTCACCATTCGGGTTAACGACCGTATGAACATCCAATGCAGGACCACTCTTGGTGTCGGTGTTGATAGTTACCAGATACGGAGCCAGGAGCTTGTGGTTGTAATGGCAGAAATCGCAGGTCTTATCCTCGTAGTTCCACTCAAAATCATCATCGGTGCTCGTACCATCTGCGTACAGAGGCAGGGAGCTGATGGTGCAATCGGTCACAAACGGGATATTGGTCTTGCTTTCCTTGACATTTTCCTGCTTACGATAATCGTAGGCATCCACAAATTCCTGAGTCAGGTTGGAGGGATTACCGCCCGCAACGTACAAGACGCTGCTGACTGTATCTTTCGCCTTGAGCTTTGCATCCAGAATCGGAGTAGCGTCAACGTCGCTCACGACATCAATCAGATTTGCATCATCATCTTCCATCTGAATGTTCACATGGAAGTTCGGGTTCTCGTTGTAGATAATCTTGTCGCTGTCAAGAACCGTCACATGCAGCGGACGCGGGTCAACCACAAAGCGGCCATTCAGGACCATAACAATGTAGTTTTTCAGAACGGGATAATTGGCTTCAGTCAAGCCAACATAAGTTAACGGATAAGTGCCAACAGGAGTCGATTCGTCAGGAACAAGGTTTTCATGACCACTTACCAGAGTCTTGAAATAAGACTTCTTGTAGCTCTGGTCCAAAGTCAAGGTATCACCCTGCACCAGACCATCGATTTCCAGCCAGCAGCCTGCAGAAGCCGCAGTGCCGTAACCATAAGCCTTTTTGTCGTGCCAGGGCTTTTCCCCTACGCCGTCACCATACAGTCCACGCCAACTTGCAACCTGTGCGGTCAGGTTGGCGCGTGCGATAGCGCCGGAATACTTCTCCTTTGTGATACGGTAGTTCTTGGCATCCTTACCAGTCAGTGTCGGATGAGCATCTGCCGTAATCGGATTCTCGTCCAACTCATAAGGCCAGTTGGAGCTTACCGTGCCATCTGCATTCAGCTTCTGGCCAGCATCCTTGGTCTTATAGTTGCCGGGAAGGGTTTCTTCCTTAATCTTAACGTCATCACCTTCAAGCACGCCATCAATCAGGATATCCTTAATGGTGGCTTTGGTCGTGCCGTCATAGTGTTTGACGTTGCGAGGATAGGTCGGGTCTTCCAGATAAATACTGTGAACGTACAAATCCAGAGGAGTGATAGAGCCAGACAAGTCTTCCTTCTCAATGTAGTAGTTGCCTGCGCTGTTGCCAACGAGAGAGAGTTCACTGGTTCGGATGACGACATAGGGACCGCCAGCATCGCTGACATTCTTGCCATCAACCGTGTAGTTACCAGTCACCGTAGTGGTGCTCAGCTTCACAGTGTTCTCGTCCTTCGCAATCAAGCCGCCAGAAGCAATATGAACATTTTCCAGAGTTGCCTTGCTGGTGCGGTCGTAGGGTTTATCGCCAGTACCGATAATCGTCAATCCGCGAGGATAGATATCGAACTTGACGGTATCACCAATACCGCTCGGACTGCTGCCGTCATAAGTATGACCGGGGTTCGTGTTCTCGTAGCGATATGTGATGATGTAACCCGACACCGTACATTTTGCTGTTGCGGTATAGGAACCGCAATCGGAGCGCGGATACTGGTTCTTGTCCGTAGACGCATCGCTTGGAGCCTTCGTCAATGTACCTTTACGGTTAGCATAGACGATAGTGGTGTTCTTCACGATATCGTCCATATCGGTAGAAGACAGGTTGCCGGAAACGCTGATGGAAGCTTCATCGGGGTTGCCATCATACAGCTTATTGGCTGCAGTGATAGTAATGGTTACATGCTGTTCCTCAATACCGGAATCGGGGTCGGTATCTTCGTATGCGGTATCGAAAGCGTTCTTGCCGTTACGAGAGAAACGAGAAACAGAGGATTTGACCAGCTCAATGCTGGAATTACCAGCCTGTTCAGAACCGGAACCGCCGCCATCATTGCTGATGTTGACTTCCAAGACCTGAACCTTGTGTCCACCTGCATCAGTCAGAGTAGTACCAACGCCTGCAGCCCAGCTCAAACCGCCATTGCCGTCGCGCTTACAGCTGCCCCAGCCATCTGCATTGGCGAGCTTAGAGGACTCGTTAGCGTAGCCACCGTACCAGCCGCCGCCGCCACCGCCAGGGCCTTCAACACCAACCTCAGAAGAACCATCAGTAATACCACCGAGGAACATAGAGAAGTCGCCGCCAGACATACCTTGGCCAAACGGACCACCGCCGCCAAGCTGGCCGCCCCAGACATGCAGGACGCCGTTATTGTCGGAGCCACCTGTAGCATCACAAGCACCGTGCTGGTTTGCACCGCCACCGCCTGCAACAGCCAGAACATACTTCTTAGCCGTGTTTTCGTCGCCGTACTCAGCCAAACGACCTGTGCCGATGATGCCGACAGCCACGGTAGTAGCACCGCCGCCAGAAGCGCCCTTCAAGCTCCAGTGAGCGTAGCGCTCCTGCATCATGATACCGCCGTTACCACCGCCGTTGTAGCCGCCCTGAACCACAACTTTTGCGTTAGCATCGGGGCTCGATGCACCGTTGACGTAGTGTGTCGGGTCATGAGAACCAGCACCGCCGTTGACGAAATAGAGCGTCGCGCCCTTTTCCGCCTTGACGCGAATCGTGGTCTTGCCGCCAAGCGAAGTGCGTTCGGGAGACAGACCAAACTGGTTATCAACGCCGCCGCCTGCACCGTTCAGAGTGATGATATACTCACCGGTATACGGAGCAGTGTACATAGAATAGGGTTTCGAAGTGCTGTTGGGTTCGGAGTAGACCTGAGAAGAGGATGCACCGCTGTTCTGTTCATCAATGTAGAAATACACCTGGTCCATGTTGGCCTTTGTGGTCGGAGCATCATAGCAGATGTAGTAGATAGCATTGCGCCAGAACCATTCCCAAGTTTCCTTCGGAATCGTGTTGCCGCTCTTAGAACGGTAAGCGAAGCCTTGACGCTTGTTGACGAATTCATCATCCGTAACCTTTTCGAAGAGGTCCGTAAAGCACTTACCGTCAGAGTTGCGAATCTTGTTATCGATAACCACAGTGTCGCGGGAATCGATACCGGAACGGTTATTTACGCCATTCCCCGCGATGAAGTAGGTTTCCATGTAACGCAGACCATTCGGAGCGATAATTGCCAGGTCTTTGTAGTTGTAAACCGCACCGCCGTTATTCAGAGCTGTGTTGATTTCGGAAATTTCATTCCGCAGGGTCGAAATGTCCTTTGCGCTGCCATTTGCAGTCGTAATAGTATTACGCTTCTTCGTAGCTTTGTTCGGAACATTGGCCTTAATGGAAATGTTGTAATCCAGAACCAGTTCAGCGCCGTAAGAGGACTGGCTGATATCCTTATACAGATGGTCTTCCGGATTGCTGGAGTTCACGTCACGATTAAAGTTGTAGGCATCAGTTGCAGCAGTGGTATAGGGCTTCATATCGGCGCTATCCCAGTTCTGCATGTACTGAGCTTCAGCCTGGCAACGGAAATAGAAGTGCGTATTACCGTAATCCATCGGGTTGGTAGCGTTATCAATGTACAAAGACACGATAGCGTTCCATTCCGCATAAGAACTGTTGTTCAGGTCCTTGGATTCAGTCGGGTACATTGCTTCCAGCTTAATGTAGCCGCTGAACTTATTGAATGCTTTGCCGCTGGACATGAAACTCTTTTCAAGTTCAGCCACTCGGCTGTTCAGCTTGCTGATGTTGCCAATCTTCTTGCCAACATCGCTGTACTTCAATGTGACGGCATCACCGACATCCTTGAACTGAGAGAGGCTGCCGCCGCCTGCCACATCACTGTACAACCACTTAATGGTGGGAGCACTGTCTTTATTACCGTAATAGGTAATCTTTGTAGTATAAATGGCCTTGTTATCACCTGCTGCGCCATAGGCTTTACCACCCTGGCCCAGTTTATCAGGATTGATAGCATCCAAAGGAATTTCCTTCGGGCTACGGCCATTATTCGGGTTGGAAGCCGGGGTTGTCCATGCAAGGTTGCCGTTGCTGGAATCGTAGTTATTCAGCAGCAGAGACTGAGCCTTCAATGGCGTCATCTCAATGGGCGGTGCATAGATGATAAGGTGACCGGTACGAGCCTGTGCAATATCGTTTGCCGTGGTAGTATCGGTGCTCATGGTATGCCCGGTAGACTTGTAGGTGAAGACACAGCGGAAATCCGTGCCATCCCAATCCATCGCTGCGTTGGAGAGTTCCAGTGTGACGGTGGTGTGCTTATTGAATGTAGATTTACCTGCATTCATCTTCGCATCGCTGCCAGTGAAGGAATCAGGAACCCAGAAATCGGACGGATACCAGACACCGCCTCCCAAAGCATCGTTATCATCAGTTTTCGTTACATAACTGATTTTGTACTTAGAGGACGGGAATAGAGTGGAATCACTACCAACCGCAACCCAGTTACCGCTTGCGTCACGGTACTGAACCTCATAGGTCAGGCCATCCTCGACGCCCTTCCAGTAGAACGCATCGAAGGAGAAGGAAGTGCTGCCGCCAACGGAAATACGGCGGTCAAAAGCCTGCTCGATGTACATCGGGCGGATTTCAACGTCAACATAACCGTTACGGCCATCTTCAGCCTTATCCATACTGGAATATACAGTACCACTCACGTTGTATTCGCACTTGAACTGAATACGGTTCGTGGTGTAATCCAACTTGGAGTAACTTACAGAGCTTGTCGTATAAGGCAAGTCACTGTCTGTTGCTTCAGTGAACGTCAGGCTGTTAATCTTGCCGCTCACAGTGCCGTCAGAGGTATCGAAGGAAGTGCCAGGATTACCGATTTTCACCCAATCGCCAACCTGGTTGTCAACGGAAATCGTGCGGTAATACCACACAACGTCAGAGGCTTTCAGCTGCTCGTTATAATAGAGCTTGCTGTCAACCGTCTTGTTGACCGGACCTTCCCAGTCCTTATAGTCTTCAATCGGGTCAGCAGTCGGGGTCATCAGCTGCAACGGATGGGTCTCAGTGTCGTTCCAGAAATGGTTCGGTACGTCAACTGTAATCATGCCAAACTGAGTGACCTTGTTGCCGCTCTTGTCGATGACGTCGGCACGCATCATACCAGTGGTCGGCAGGTTCGAGATAACGTATTTGCTATCGCTGTTTACAACACAGTTATAGTCAACGCCATCGGAGCCATGAACAACAACCTTGTAACCGGTATAATCGGTCACGCCATAAGAGGTCGGGAACAATGCATTCAGGTCACCAACAACACGGGCAACACCAGTGATGCGAACATCCGGCTGATTGTCCAGCTTCAGAATCGGCAGCGTACCTTTGGTCATATCAGAACCAAGGTTCCAGCCGTTGTTCTTGCCGCTGGTATACATACCGTTTGCAGTCACGCTTGTGTTATCAAACACAGGCTGATTGTTGCTTGCGAGCTTGACCTTATAAACGTCTGCGTTCCAGTGACCGGAGAAGTTCTTGATGGGCTTCCAGCCTTCCGGCAGAGTCAGGTCATCAGTCAGCTGATAGCAGCCATTCAGCGGATACCAGAAAGTACCGCCATTCTGCAAAGCGGACAGAACCTGCTGTGCGTTGACAGAGGAAACACGAATCACGAAATGAACATCTTCCTGGCCATTCTGCTGTGCTGCACAAATCTCGCACTGTTTACGCTGAGAGATGTACATGACAGTGTTGGCAAATAATGCAGCTTCATCACGGGTGGCTTTATTATCCGGTAAGTGACCAATCTGGTTCATCAGGAAGTTGCCAGTACCAGACAGGTAGAAGTTACTTGTACCGAACCAGGACTGTCCGGTCTCTTCATCGGTAATGGTTTTGGTCGTCGGGTCCGGATTGTAACCGAACTCTGCACCAGTCACGTTACCGCCAGCGTAATCGACCCAGATAGGACCGAATGCAACCTGAGAGTTAGAGTGCGTCTTGGCGGCAGAAAGAGTAGACGGCAAGTCGTAGGGGAAGTTCGTGGGATTACGATACTTGACAGTGCTCTGAGCCTGAGAATTGGAGTAAGGCTTCAGTTTCACGCTCAGCTGGTCAGAACCGTACATGATACCAGCTTTACCATAGGAGCTGTGAGAGCCACCGGTGGAAAGAATCATCGAGATAGCATCGGTCGGAAGAACTGTGCCAGAATCAATGTTGCCACCGTTAGCGCCCATCAGAGCATTCATGTTCCAATGGCCATTGTCGATGTTAGGGACACTGTTCAGAACGTAATAGCGAGTGGAGATATCGTTTTTGTCGGGCCCGTATCGGCCGCCCTCGTAATAATCACGAGAACCCGGGTCGGTATAACCAGCCTCATGGGCATCGTACCAGGAACCAGCATATGCATACATCGTATCGTGTCCGATACACATACCATAGCCCTGGCTCAGAAATGCCTTGATAGCATAATAGGCTTTACCGGAAAGGTCAGGCTCCTGGTTAACGCAGACACCCCAGCCGATAGAGTCAATGCGATAATTGCCCTCGGCGTCCATCATGAACTTGTCGGGGTTTTTATTGAAGGTCTCTACATTTACTGAAAGCACCGTAATGTGCTGGCTCATGTGAGAACCATCGTTGTTGCACAACCAACCATTATCGGTAATATAGTTGATGTAGTTTGCGTAGACACGACCAGCATCAGAAATCCAAGGATTCAGGAAAACAACAGCGTCCTTGTATTTTGTACCAGATGCACCAGTGCCATAGCTACCATTATTACGGAGTACAGCTGTGTACGCAGGAACACTAACTGCAGTACCAGTCAAATTCCAGTCGTTACTGTCGTTATGCGGGCGAAAATAGACGGTCTGTCCATACCACTCGGAGTTGACTTCCAGCTTGTCGCCATCTGTCAGGGGAAAGCCGTAATACTCACGCGTGGCACCAGTCGGAAATTTATTGTCGTCCAGAACGTTTGCAGTATAGACATTAGCGGTACTCCATGCACCGCCAATCTGTGTCCAATAACGGTCAGCAGTGGCTTTGTCGATTTTACCGGCATTGAACCATTCGGTTACCTGGTCGTACATGTTCTTGGTGATGTACTCGTAGTTGCTGTCCAGGCCAGTAATCCACTGGTTGTCAGAGGAAATGGCAACGCCGCCAGTAGCACGAGCAGAGAAAGTATCCGCCAGCATAGCCACTGTTGCAGGCATACGCCGAACAGCGATATCGCTGCTGTTTTCGTCTTCAGGCAGGCTGATGCTGAACTGAACTGTCTGGAGAATAATATCTCCAGTCTTATCTTCTTCAGTCAGTTCATTGCCCAAATCTTCGAGAGCCTTGAAGTTTTCTTCGCGGTATGCTTCATCCGTTACCGTGATGCGGCAGCGATAGGTAGCGAACAGGTCATCTTACGTTACTTCAAAAGTATAGGTAGATTCTGTTGCACCTTCGATATCCTGCCAATCATTTTTCAGATTTGCAGTGCTTTCATCGGAAAATTCCCACTTGCCTTCGTCATTGACGCGGGCAGTGTAGGTGTTTTCCTCGTTGGATGCGTAGATTTCAGTGGTTCCATCCTCAGCCATGCCAGCGGAAATGCTGTAACCGTCCAGCACAAAGTTCGGTGTATGCCACGCAACCTGCACATCGCTGCTATCAGCGCCAATGTCGTCAAGGGCATCAACAATCGCGAAATACATCTCGCAGCCTTGCCAGACATAGTCGGGACGCTCTTCAAGGACGGTGTGCTCTGTGGTATCTTCGATAACGAAGTTGTACCAGGTAGGCTCGTCCTCTTCGTAGTTGTAGAGAGCCAACGCCGTATCAACAGCAAAGTTCTGCTTGCGCTGCCACTGATAGGTGACGGATACATCGTCACGATTCAGCAGAGCATCCAGAGTGATAGAATCGCCAACATTCGCAGTCAGTTTATCGCCGTATTCCGGCGTTACTGTCTGCAAACCGACGAAAGTGGGTTCTGCAGTTTCAGGAGTAGAGACTTCTGTGTCGTTGGCATCCGATTCAGAAGTCTCTTCCCCATCCACCACATCAGACGTTGCATCCTGAGTAGTTTCATCGTTAGAGTTGGCATCCTCATACGATTCATGCGTCAGGTCCACAACATCCGTGATAGTCGGCGCGGAAGTGGCATCAGAGGAGTCGGCATCATTTGAACTACCGGAATCCACCGCATCTGCCTCTTCCGCAGCCGGGGCATCCGTAACATCGGTCGAAACAGAGGTGCTGTCTCCGGTTTCGTCTGCGAACGCAAGTGCGGTCGTAGACATCATCGAAAACAGCATGCTGGCGGCCAATGCTACGGAGGTCACTTTTTGCATAATTTTCTGCATAATGCGATTTCCTTTCTGTACAGCAGCGTTTTTGCAGGCACTTTGGCTGAGCGCCACGCTTCAACGCCCCTGCACGCATTGCTTTTTGCTTCCGTACATTTTCTATCATATGCGATTCGCAAGCCTTGGCAATAAGCCAGAAAAACAAATTTCGCGGAAAGTGAAAAGTAACTTTTCAACGACACAAATAACAAAAAAGAAGCCGAACCATTATGGAACGGCTTCTTTATCACATATTTGGGTTTGTGCAATTACGACAACGTGGGGAGGAAAACTTGTGAAAATTAGCAGTCAAATATATGGTATATTATTGTTTAGAAGCCTCAGATATCAGTTTTGGCATTTGCTTTTTTTCGAGGAGGCAAAATGTAGAATATCATTTTCCCGTCTTTTGCTTCCCACGCTTGAACTTGCTTTCGCGCATAAGGCAGGAATTTATTGTAGTCATCAACATCATCAATCGCGTATGTTCTATCGTGGACGCGGTCAACAAGCACTTCACCTGTTTTAATGTTGACAATGGCATAGTCGGTGTACGGGTCCGTACAGCAGAAATTATCCAGCAAATCGTGCAAAGTTATCATAATAATCACCTTGAATTACAAAGGAGTTGTTAATCTATGGCAAAGTACACTGAGGCATTTTGCACAACCACAGGCGGCATGGTTTCCATTATGCAGATGCGTAGTGAGTACAATCACGACCCTGCCGTTTATGAAAAGGTCTACAAAGGGCACTTGTTTTGCCCTGGCTGCCAAGCTGTCCCACTGACAGTAGTTCACGCGAACGGCACACTTTTTTACCGTGGGCACCCACACGAAGAGCACGCCGATGGCTGTTGGTACGCATTGGATGAGAGAGTTGTGAAGAGCGTTACTGAAATTAACGGCGATAGTGAGGAGCAAGCTCTTTCTCAGCTTGACTCGCTCTTACGTGCCACATTTAATGGCAATCAGCAAGCTGCCAATGCAAGGGCTGCAAACCGCAATGCAAACAGAAGCAATGCTCCTGTTGTGCATCAGCAGCAAGAGGCCCGCAGGCGTCTCCCTCAGTGCCGTATTGAAGACTTGCCTGTGCGGTTAGCAACAAATGATAGACCCCAAGAAATTAGCATTTATTATGGCAAAGTGCTTTGCGAGGTTGTTAACGCCAAGAATCCTTACAACGGGGTTGACATCAAGGTGCTAATCGTAAAGGATGCAGTAACAAAGAAAACTATTATGGGGCTTACAATGTCTTTGACTGTTTGGAGCCATTTTACAACCGAAACGCAAACATTACTACAAGCAACACAACGACCTGTCCATATTGCATTTCTTGGTGTATTTACATCATCGCAAGGCAGGGACTTGGGATTACCCTATACGTGCTATCTCAAGACTTCTACATACTTGCAGGTTTTGAGAGACTAAATCACTAACGCTATGAAGCGTGTACTATCTGTTTCCACACGCCAATCCGACAAGATGCGTTCTGCAAGCGCTTTATCTACATCTTTCACTAAGCCTTCAAACAGTGGGACAACATATAACGTATAGTTCTCCGCAATGGCAATTTGCTGCGTAGCAGGGTCTTTAGCCGTTGCAATGAGTTCTTTAAGTTTTATAGGTTTCATTAGCTCACCTTCTTTATCTTTTATTGTAGTGGTATCGCACATTTTGGCAAAGGTGTTATAATACACAGATGTTATTCTTTAAAAAAGAAAACTCGTAGCAAGAAGACTTGTTGCTTCTA
>OHGZ01000268.1_pt1 | contig 46451 bp, 35 predicted proteins | sample 1567851 | NCBI WGS metagenome assembly OHGZ01 (sample SAMEA3879563, study PRJEB24766) | human gut metagenome | biome: human-associated habitat; feature: feces | place: USA | collected 1985/1987 | reverse complement strand
TATTTTGTGCAGTTAGCCAACTTCATGCAAGTGTCTCCCAACCCCGTTGATTCTGACTGGGCGGAACTCCGCGAAGCACAAGCGCGCACATTGTCGGTAGCGAATACCGGAATGGCTGTAATCATCGATAAGGGCGATGCCAATGACATCCACCCGAAAGATAAACAGGCCGTTGGACATCGCTTGGCGTTGGTAGCCCGTGCTAATACGTATGGAGAACAAATACCTTATTCCGGTCCCGTTTATCGTTCCTATCAGGTGGACGGAGATAAGATTATCCTTTCTTTTGATCATACAGATGGTGGCTTAAAGAGTAGTGATGGGAAAGCATTGCAAGGCTTTGCCATTGCCGGTCGTGATCATAAATTCCATTGGGCGAAGGCAGAAATACAGGGTGATAAGATTGTGGTGAGTTCTCCCGAAGTACCGTATCCGGTTGCTGTGCGCTATGCATGGGCCAACAATCCGGTTTGTAACTTATATAATGGTGCCGGTCTCCCGGCTTCACCTTTCCGTACGGATGATTGGAAAGGGGTGACGCAGAAATAATCAGTGCGTTTGGTTGTATGACGGCTCCGCTTATTATCAATTGTAAATTATTGATAATAAGCGGAGTTCTTTTTGATGCCACTTGGCGATAGATACTGTGAAGACGAACGTTTGCTTACTTATTGGCTGTTGTTATTCTAAAATAATGCTTATTATATGCAATAAAAAGGTAAAAATCATCAATTGGTCTGTCTTGTGAGATAGGGGGATGTTTTATTTCATAGATAAAATATATCTTTATCATCGTATAACATACAACAGACAAATAACTTATGCTGAAAAAAACGATTCTTGCCTGTGTTCTTTTGCATTTGGTTGTAGGAACTATTTCACCTCAAAAGATAGATTCTATCGATATTAAAAGTATGCGTGCTTACTATAAACAGTATTTTAATGATCCGACTGATCCCATTGTTCTGACAGCATCGGATACATTATTTGATATGGCAATCAGGTGCAATGATACGGTGATGGCTAAGATAGCTTTGGGAGCCAAGGTAGACTATTACTATTACGGACAGGGCGAGAACCGCACGGATAGCATCATAGCCGGAGTAAATCGCTTAAAACAATATGCCAGAAGTGTCGGTAACGCTGAACTTTACTACTGGGCATGGGCTGCCAGGTTGGTTAACTATTATATTATACAGGGAGAATATAACATTGCTCTTCTTGAAGCTGAAAAGATGTTGCAGGAGGCCAAAGGTGAGAAAAAGCAGGGAAGTATTGCTGAGTGTTATTATGCATTGGCCAATGTGTATACGGCTAAAGGTTTAGTAAAAAAATCTCAGGAGTTTATGCTTAAAGAGATTGATATTTTTGAGAATGCCAATGTCTTTAGATATAATATATCCTGCCAGTATAGTGATGCCGCAAAGATATACATTGATCTGGGCGAAGCAGAAAAAGCTCCCGAATTGCTTAAAAAGGCACTCAAAACTTCTAGGTCTACTTATCATGAAGTGACGGCCAAGCTGGTTTATGTATCACTCTATCTTGCGCAAGGAGATACGGCAGCTGCCCGCAAGGCATTGGAGGAGTGTAGACAAATGTATATGGGAGAACCTTCAATGAAACGTCATATACACTATTTGTATGATGTAGAGATTGATTATAACTGGAGGGTGGGCAACTATAATAAGGCTCTTAGTGTATTGGATGAACGGGAAACCGAATTGAGGAAGAAAAACAATCTGACAACTTTGATGGCATTGAGAAAAACAAAGGCGGATATTCTTTGGGATATGAACCGTAAAGAAGAAGCAGCCGGGCTGTACCGCGATTTTCTGTTGGAACAGAAGAAGGAGAAAGAAAGGAATGAAGAAATCACTACCAGTGAGTTTGCTACCATGTTGAACTTGCAACAGCTCAATGCTGAGAAGGTACGGTTGGAAAAGATTTCTCAGAAGAAACAACTGCAAAATACCCGGACTATTTTATTCTCTGTACTAGGTCTTTTATGTATCGTCGTTATCTTTTTGTGGCAACAGAGAAAACTCAATGCAAAGTTGCATCGGGCAAAAAATAAGCTGGATGAGCAGAATCGTACATTAATCAAAGCCGAGGAGGAACTACGCAAAGCCAAGGAAGTTGCTGAACAGAGCAATTGGTTGAAAACAATGTTCATTCAGAATATGTCCCATGAAATCCGTACTCCGCTTAACTCCATTGTCGGGTTTTCCGGGGTATTGGTTGATATGCTTGATGAAAAGGAAGACATCGGGCAGTATGTTGCATTGATTGAGAGTAACAGCAAGTTATTGCTGAAGTTGGTAGGTGATATCCTTGATATTTCCATTCTCGACAGTGAAGTTGAAATCAAGCATAATGCTGTTGATGTCAATGCCTGTTGCCAGGCCTCGATAGATGCGGCGGGGGCATCTTTCGATCCGGGCGTAAAGCTCATTTTTGAACCTGCCTGTGACGAGCTGATCATAAACAGTAATTATAGTTATATAGTGCAGGTACTTGATAACCTGTTGGGCAATGCATCGAAGTTCACTCATGAGGGTTCCGTTACATTAGCCTATGAGGTTAAGAAAGAAGAGAATCAATTGATTTTCACGGTTACAGATACCGGAATCGGTATTCCCGTTGAGGAACAGGAACGTGTTTTTGAGCGCTTTGTGAAGTTGGATAACTTTAGTCAGGGAGCAGGGCTCGGTTTGTCCATTTGTCGTATTGTTGCCGAAAGGCTGGGTGGCTACCTGAGGATTGATAAAGGGTACACTCAAGGTACCCGTGTTATTTTCTGTGTGTCGATGTGAAGAATAAAATAAAAGCGATATTTTTGTATATTATTAAGTTCATATTATGCAGAAAACAAAGGAAATACAGCAGGAACTGGAACAGTACATTGACCCGGTGAAACGGGAGTATCTTCCCAATTTCTTTAAAACTGGGAAAGGACAATACGGAGAAGGTGACAAGTTTCTCGGTATTGTCGTTCCCAACACCCGTATAGTGGCGAAGCGGCATAAGGATGTGCCATTTGAGGTAATGGCGGAGTTGCTGCAAAGCGAATGGCATGAATGTCGCCTGTGTGCTTTGCTGATGCTGGTGGAACGCTTTAAAAAGTGCGATGAAAAGGGCAAAAAAGAGATATTCGACTTCTATTTGTCGCAGACTGCCCGTATCAACAACTGGGATCTGGTAGACTTATCTGCTCCGGGTATTGTGGGCGAATATCTCAAGGATAAGCCTCGTGATGTTCTCTATCGCTTGGCCGGAAATGAACTGCTTTGGGATCAGCGTATAGCGGTGGTTTCCACTTATGCGTTGATTAAAAACGATGATTTCATCGATATTTTAGCTCTTTCCGAGCATTTCCTTTGTACGCGTTACGACCTGATGCAGAAGGCCGTGGGATGGATGTTGCGGGAAATGGGAAAACGGAATAAAGACCTACTGGTGCAGTTCCTTGAAAAGCATTGTAAAGTGATGCCTCGCACAATGTTGCGCTATGCGATAGAGAAATTTCCAGAAGAAGAACGGAAAGAGTTCATGAAGCGGTAAGCGGCAGACATACAATGTTGGCCACACTTTCGTCATTTGCGCCGCAAAAGTCCGGATAAGTAATCAGTGTGTCGCCTTCCAACTAGGACTGAGGGTACTTCCCACTAGGACTGAAGGTACTTCCCACTAGGACTGAACTGGTGTTTCACTGCGACTGATCATGGTGGAACATCAAGTGTGTTGTTATACAGTAAGTTACGACGTATATGAAACATCTGTTCGCTCCTCTCCGCTGGGATATGAATTAGTTCACCACAGAGTAACACAGAGTCTCACAGAGTTTAATTGATTTGAAATCAGAAAATAGGACTCCGTGAAACTCTGTGTTACTCTGTGGTGAAACTTCATTACTGTATCGAAATAAATCAATTCTGCCAACATGTAAAGGATCAGTAGATCTAAAATAGCGATTAGTAAGATTGAAAATAAATGATATGTGGTAAAAATGCCGGATAAAAATATACCGGATAATTTTCATTTTAAATGAAGACTCTTAACTTTGTCACAATTTCAGCTGACTGGAAGATGAAATTCCATATAGCATCATCATGTTGAATGGGAGTTTATAGTGTATGGTAAATTGTGATGAAGATGAAATTACTACTTTTATTGATGTTTGTTCTGGCAGGGTGTACGAGACCTGCCACCTTGGATCTGCAAATGAACAGTGAAGCCGATAGTCTTTACGAGGAAGCTTGTGCACATTATGAAAATGAAGAAATAGATAGTTGTACCTATAAACTGACAAAAGCTTTAGAACTATATCGTGAGAGTGGAGAAAACGAAAAGGTAGCTATCACCTGTTTGTCGTTGGGGCAATCCTACAATGGAATAGCTCAGACCGATTCGGCAAGGCCTTATTTACTGGAAGGACTGAAATATTGTGAAGAGAATACAGTGCTTGACAGTATCCGTGGAAGGTTACTTACTGATTTGGCAAGCTGTTATATGATTGAGGGGGATATCCGGGAAGCAACATCACAATATCTGACAGCTTTGGATGCCACCTCTAAATCCGGTGATAGTGAAGCCTATCTGACCAATTGCAGTTCGCTGGGTGTCGCCTATCGCAGAATAAACCTCCCGGACTCTGCTCTTTACTATTATGGCAAGGGGCTTGAGGCAGCCATGAAAAGCAAGGATTATAGTGCTGTATCCAATCTGCATGCCAATATTGCCGTGATGTATATCTCTTTCAAACAGTTAGAAAACGCGAAGGAACATGCACAAGAAGCCATTACGTATGCCCTGAAAGAGGAAGATGCTTTGGACTGGTTGCAGGCTTACTACATCTGCGGTTCTCTGTTAGTAAAGACAGGGGAATACGATCAAGCGATCAATTATCTGCATAAGGCTTATGGAATAGCTTCCCAGCAACAATCACCACGTTTCCGGTTAAAAGTATTGTCAGCGCTGTTACCCGCTTTTCAGGCTACTGCACAAGATGATTCGGTGCGTTACTATCTGAATGTATGTGACCGCTTTCTGGATGAATTACCAGAAACGAGCCATGAAGCTATCGGTATTTATGAGACAAAAGCCCAGCTCTTACTAAAGGAAAAGAAATATCGGGAAAGTTTGGATTTCTATCGAAAGTTGACGGGATTGATAAGTACAAATTCGCCTACCGCTCCCTACGTGTGGTACAGCCGTATGGCCGAATGCTATCATAACCTGCAACAGCCTGATGAGGCTTACAGATATATGGAGCAGGCTCTCGAATTGCGTGATTCCCTGGCTGCACAGGAGGTGGAGAAGCAAATGAGTGAGCTGCAAGTGCGCTATGATACTCAGAAGAAAGAACTTGAAATTAAGCGTCTGAAAGAATTACAACAGCAGGAAGAACTTCGCAGTCTTCGGCTCACAATTTGGTTTATAGCTTTTATCAGCTTTATGCTTATCCTCTTGATCATTCTCTTGTATAAACGCAAGTTACAACTCAGCCGTAAATATATTGACGGAATGGAGAGCGAACGTGCCCGTTTGGCACGCGAACTGCACGATGGGGTGTGCAATGAACTTCTGGGGTTGGAAATGGAACTTAAATCGGGCTTTAATAGAGAAGAGGACAAATGTGAGTTGCTGGACAAACTAGGGCGGAGTCGTGCGAATATCCGTAGTATTTCGCACGAACTAATGCCTCCCGTATTTTCTGATGCCACTATTGATGAGATTATAACAGATTATATCGATCATCTGAATGTTCCTTCATCCATGCATCTTTCATTCGATGCTTCTACGTCCGATTGGAGTCTGGTATCCTATAATGTGGCATATGAATTGTATCGTATTGTACAGGAAAGCATGAATAATATTCTCAAATATTCTTCCGGCACACAGATTTCCATTTCACTGTTAATGGATGGTGCGCATGTGCGGTTGGAGATATTCAGCAATGGAGTTATGAAGCGCTCTTCTTCCAAAGGCATCGGGATGCGCACGATGGAAGATAGGGTCAGATGTATGAACGGTACACTCCATGTGGCTGCTGATGAGACCGGTGTATGCGTTACAGTTACGGCTCCTTTTAAATAAAGATTTATTCTGTACTAGTTTTCATGTACGGAAAGTATACCATAATATTTACCAACTGTCTATTGAAAAACTACGGAAAATGATAGTAGATTTAAATTAAAAATACCTTTCCTTTGCACAAAATAGTAAACATGATAACAGGGAGGACTAATATCTGACCACAAGCATATAAATAAAAGAAATATGGTGCAACTTCCATCGGATACATCGAAATACCATCTTCTTCTTATAGATGATCACCCTATTGTATTGGCGGGCATCCGTAACATTCTTGAAGTCTGTCCGGAAATAGGTGAAATCTATGCGGCTGACAGTGCTGCGAAAGCTTTGGAACTTCTTAAATCCCACGATATCAGTATTTGCATGGTCGATATAGAATTGCCGGACATGTCGGGTTTTGAGCTGATAGAACAGATACGTTTGCTCTATCCGGATATGCGTATTATTATTGAAACCATGCATAGTGAAGTGTGGATTGTCCGTCGGATGGTAAAGGCGGATGTAGATGCAGTGATTCTTAAACAGTCCGATCCGGAGAATCTGCAAGAGGCGATTTATTCTGTTCTGTCAGGACGTAAATATTTCTGTCCCCATTTCCGGAAATGCCTTCGGAAGCTTCCTCCTGAGATGCCGCAAGTACTCAGCAAGCGCGAACAGGAAGTGCTGAAATGCATATCCGAAGGTTTGAAAAGTAATGAGATAGCTACGAAATTATACATATCAGTCAATACGGTGGAATTCCATCGTAAGCAGATCATGCTTAAACTGGAAGCCAAGAATGCATCTGATATGTTGATAAAGGCTATCAAGAGTGGAGTGTTGGAAATATAGACGAGTAATAGCTAATTGATATGTATTCGAATGAAAAACATAGGGAAAATGGTATTTTTGATATCATTTTATCAGTTGTATTTTGCATCATGATTTTTTGTGCCCCTTTTGTGGATGTGGTGGTGAACGGACAAATCGCTGAAACAAAGACATTGGCGGGTTTTTTGAAGGAGCATAGTGATAATGCCGTTTCGCTGATTTTGATTATTTTTCCTGTGCTGACTTTAGTGATAGGGATATTGAAATTCTCTTTTTCCAGGCTTTTCTACCATTATGTGCTGGTTGTGTTAGATTTGTATAATGGTTTGTTTGCTCTCGCAATGGGGATAGGTTTATTTTGGGCAGCATCCACTGTTGCAGGTCAGGCACCGGTGGACATGATCTTCTATAGTGTCAAATATCAAATGGGTTTCGGCCCTCTTATTCTGCCTTGCCTCGGCATAGGGTTCTTCGTTTATACTCTTAGCACTTTCTGTGGATATTATAAATGGTATCCTTTGCAAACACTGTTTTGGGGAGTTTATCTACCTTTAATCCGTCCGGCCATCGTTTCTTCATTGTATGTAGTGATAGCTGCGATAATTTCAGGCGTCGGTACGAGCGAGAAATCGACTATAGTTGTTTCTATAATAATTTCCATTCTAATTTTTGTTTTCGAGTTCTGGTTGCTATATACTTATCGTAAGGAGTGGAATCGGAAGTTAAGAAGTCGTACCAACCGTGGTCAACAGGAAGCTGTACTTACCGCGACCGCTACAGATGGGGGACCGGAAGGTGGTACAGAGGTCTTGCCGCCTTCAGAAATGATTCCGGCTACTGTTGCCGTGCCTGTTAGTGAAGAGAAACGGAAAACGGAGATTCCGGTTAGGCGGAAAACTTCTTTTTATTACATCATAGGGTTAGTCGTATTAGTGGCTGTTATAGCTTTTATTTATATTATAAGAAAAGGAGAGGATAGGGCTGTTAATATTCCGGCTATTAAGGAAATGACTTTAAGTGGACAAGTAGCTGGCAAAGAAGTACAAATGGCATTGACGCAAATTGGAGATTCACTTTATGGAAGTTATTCTTATAAGCATATCAATAACCCAATACAGCTGACGGGAAAGAAGATAGGGGTGGATTATATCATTGATGAAACTGTTAACGGTAAGAAAACAGGTACGTTTAAATTGTTTGATGGGGAGTATAATGGTGGTTCTTTTTTCCTAGGAGATTGGAGTAATGGAAAGAGGAAATTTAATGTCCAACTTAATTATACAAACTACAAAATACTGCCTTCTACTGATGCTGACCACCCATTTGTAGGTGAGTGGAAATATGAAAAGGAGGACGGGACGCTGGTAAATTGTTCCTTGAGTTTATATAACCGGGATATTGATGATGATTATGGTAAGATAACTTCGTGGGTGAATGATGACTGGCATGAATATGAGATTGATTCTATTCTTTCGTTGGAAGGTAGGAAGGCGGTAGTACAGGCGAAATATGATAATCGGCAAAAGATAACGCTGGTGTATGATTCTTCGAACCGGAGCCTCTCGGTAGATATAGATCAACAGGGAACTTATGTGCTGAGTTTGAATCAGGAAGGGAATAACTTACGATAGTGGAAGAAGATGAGATGAAAGATCTTAATTAAGATAGACCGTATGAAAGTCAGGAATCTTATTATGTAACAGAAGTACAAAAGAAATATGATAATGAGAAAGTTATTTGTTTTACTTACAATGAGTTTGCTGGTAGTTGCAGCTTCTGCCCAGAAGCTTTCGTGGCCACCTAAGAGTTATCCTGTGAAAGTGCCTTTTACTGTGTCCGAAGAGGTGAAGTATTATTGGGATGTGCAGGGGATTCTCTGTACGGGACGTGGAAACGGAGGCTATAAGTTCAGGATATTGGGAATAGCCAATCATGACTTTACGGCAAGTAGAAGTATTAATTTTTATTATATAAGTACAGGCAATAAGACGACAGTGGCAGGCGCATATTATTTTCCTAAGGTGAAAGAAGGGCAGCAGTTTAGTTTTGAGATTGTTTCCGCTTTCTCCGGGTATACTCCGGCAGGTTTCAACGGGTTTTATATCCATGATGAATTGTTGAGGGTTCCTAAAGAAGAAGCTTCTTTGAAAGAAAAAGAGACGTCTACGTCGCCTGCGGTAGCCAATCAAGTAGATGAACGTAATGTGTTAGTGGTGATGATTAATATGGCTGGTCAGGTAATGGCTGGGGGCGATTATATAGAAAATCTCGGGCAACTGACAGAAAAGGTGAAGGAGTTTGTTGCTAATCCTTATAATGATGAGAATCTGCCGGAAAAGCAGAAGAAGCGCATCCCTTATTTTGATGAAATAATGGTTACTTCCAACCATAAGATAACTGTGCAGAAGAATGCTAAGACTACCGCACTTGATTATCAAGCAGTAATGGATGCTATTCGTGCTGCTTATAAGGAATTACGCGAAGATTTGGCTAACGAAAAGTTTGGGAAAGGTTTTGCCGAATGTTCTTATCAGGAGCAGAAAGCTATCAGTCTAATCTATCCCCAGAATATAGTAGAATTGGGAGTTCGTGACATCTCTTCTGATAAACCAGTGATGCCACCGCCGGAAATTCCTGTCGTGAAGGTTGATGAGCTGGTTGAAAGTAATCATCTCCTTGTGCAGACAGAAGATGATTCTGATAAAATATATGATAAGGTGGAGGAACTGCCTGCATTTCCCGGTGGGGAGGTTGTTTTGATGCGTTTCCTGAGTGATAATATGAAATACCCGAAGGTTGCCCGGGAATCTGGTATCCAAGGAAGGGTTGTGGTACAATTCGTTGTCGGAAGTGACGGTTCTATCTGCAATGCAAAGGTAATCCGTGGTATTGATCCCTATCTTGACAAGGAAGCTTTGCGGGTAGTTAGCGTTATGCCTCGTTGGAAGCCTGGCATGCAGAAAGGTAAACCTGTTAGTGTTCAGTATACGATGCCATTGATGTTTAGACTTGAATAAAGGTGAATAAATTATGAAAGAAAAAGTAGAGGATAGTACAATCCAACATTTGAATTGGAGTAAGTGGATACTCTCGTTAGCGGTAGTTGCCGTTTTGCTGCTCGGAATGTCGGGATGCGGTAATCAGGGACCTTCATTGAAAGGGCGTTGGGAGATGTTCGTGGGAGAAGATCAAAGTCCGATGGGACAGGAATATGGAGTGGATGACCTTACGTACTGCATGGAGTTGGATTTCTCGGAACGTACTTTTGATACGGAGATGGAAGAGTTACCAAGCGGAAAGAAAAGTTATGGTTTTATGGATTTTTCCACTATGTCCCGCATCTATCGTTACTATATAGATTCGGTTTCTTATATAGGCAATAATAAATATCGACTGGTGTCGTTGGGGAGTTACGATTTGCAGCTTTATGAAGATACACTTACTTTTAATCCTCAAACGAAAGAGATCAGCTATAATTCTAATTGGAAGTTTAAATATGTTTCCGGTATAAAACCATTTATGGGCGAATGGGAAAGTTCATATGGCGATGGCACAAGCGAGTATATTAATTTGAGTTTATACAAAGAGATCAATGCTCCTGATGAATATCCGTTTAATAAGCAAACATGCTATGGTTATATCATTTTTGACAGTGAAGTGGATACATCTTATATACTAATAACATCGGTACTTTCGGCAAATGCCGTGGATGCGGATGTCTTGGCAGTATTTCCCGACTATCCGGAGGATCAGCCGCAACAACTCCATTTGACATATAACTGGAAAGACGGATCGTTAAGAATGGATGATGGTTCTGTTTTGGCTAACAAGAACGGGATGCCGGCCTCGGAAGAACTTTCTGCTAATGATTCTTCATTGTTTGTGAAAGTAGGTATGTGGATTTTTGTTTTGGCAGTTCTTTTGGTTGTTTCCTTGATTCTGCTGAACGTGCTGGATGTTGAGGGAGCAATACGTTTTTGGTTACCTGCCACTGTATTGTTGGTAATGAGTGTGTTAATATTGTTTCTTGTCTGCAATATATTCCGCACCGAAGGGAACCTGGATTTAGGAGGGTCGGGCTTGATGAGTGTTCTGAAACTTTACGGAGCCGTTATTTTGGTCACAGGGAGTTTCTTATTTGGTTTGTTCAGTATTTTGTTGTGGCTTTATGAGGGTTTTGGTTATTTCAGTAAAACTCCCACTGTCATTGCTGCTGTGATTGCCGTAGTACTTCTTGCAATCCATATGGTTACAGGAAACATGCTATTCGATATTCTTGCAGAACGTTTTATTCCTTCATTAATGTATCAGGACGGACTGTTTGGATTTATAATGGCATTGTTGGTAGTAGCTGTAGGTTTATTATTTATTGTGCAGATGATTATATTGGCTATTTCTGTAAAAGGAATTTATCGGATTGCGATATTGTTGCTATATCCGGTATTCTTTGCGGCAGGGATAGTATTGCTGATATCATCAATGGCAGTGGTAATAGTTGCCATGATTGTCTGTGCTATCATTGCATTTGTGTTGGCTCCTCGGAAGGTAAGTGAGAGCTCGGGTAATACTTTGCCTGAATCTTCTGATAATAGCAATGAGTCTCAGGAGGAAGATTGTGATGCGATAATCAAAGGTGCCGGTCCTTTTGGTGGCGATATAAAGGCGAAAGATATCAGTTTCTTTAAAGACAAAAGTCTCCTTAAAGGCGAAAATGGGAAAGAATATAAAAGAAATGATGAAGGGAAATTAGAAGAGCTAAATTAATAAGTAATCAATATATTATAAATATGAAAAAGAATCTCTTCTCATGCTCATTTCTGGGGAACATAATATTTATGTTGTCTGCTGTTTTATGTGGTTGTAATGAAACCGGAACGTTTCCTGAGAAAAAATATACACCAGTGTATGTGTATTTATCTACTACTCCTTACGTTGGAGAATCTTCCATGTCAGATTTTGTAGATTATCCGAGTGATTTGGTAAGGCTTGGACTGCGGGGGACGGTAAAAGAAGTGAAAACAACGTCTGCTGCAGAAATGGTTCAGAAATTTAATGAAGACGGGAATTTGACGTCTCAAGGCTTGTGGTTTGATTCAAGTCATCGTTTTGGAGATGAATACAAGCGGGAATACGATGATGAAGGCAAACTGACAAAGCTTTATAATGTAATGAATAAGTGGAAGGCAAAAGTCTATGCTTATGATGAATGGAATCGGTTGATAGAATGTAGAGCAGACGATTACACCCGTACTTATCAATATACTGGTGAGGATAGATCCTGTTATGTGGTTAATACAGAATGTAAAAAGGAGAGTGAAGTAGCATTGTACTTCTTTTCGGGTATTCGTGATAATAAGAAGTTGGTGTTCGATACATATGATAAACCGGAGGGATACCGGATGATGGATGGAAACACACGTATGCATTTCCAGACAGAATGTCCTATGACGGAATTATGTAAGAGATTTACTAAGATATACTATCCGGATTCCCGGTATTATAAAAACAAGATTGACTCAATAGTTAATACTTATGATGTCTCTTATAATGATAAAGAGGATATGGAGCAATACTTGATTCATAGTGTGGAATATCCTTCCGGAAAAACGTGGGATTGCCAGATTGACTATTCTTATGAATACGACGAGCATGACAACTGGGTTGTTTTAAAGCTTTATTGCTCAGAACTCCGCAAGCTCTTGGGTGATTTCATTATTATACAGAAAGATGCGGAAGGGAATACTTATACGGAAGATAGACGTGTTATTTCTTATTATGAAATAGAAGTAGGAAATGAGGAAATCCATAAAGAACAAAAAACAAAATGATGTATATGAAACAAATTTATTTAATGGCTTTTATGCTATTGGGAGGCCTATCTCCCGTATTTGGTCAATATGGTAATAATCCGCATCCGGTAGATAATAGGCGTTACTTTGGAGAGTATCCCGATAACAGCCAATATAGTAACAAAACAGATGCCCAACGCATGAATTTGAAAGGGGATGTACGTTTTATCATTGAGAAAGGTAGTCAATTTTATGGTGCTCCTGTTGCCTACTATCAATATGACCAAGCAGGAAGACTCACAGCATTTATGGCTGAAGATGAGCGTGGCATTGAGAAACTGTATGACGTTTATCAATTTGATAAATTGGGCAGGCAGATAGGACGCCAACAAGTAACGAGCGGTGGGGATTTTGACAACAGTCCGAGTGACGAACGTGAACTTCCGGAAAGTGATATAGCAAAATATGAATATATATACGGGACAAATGGGAAGCCAACGAATGTAGTCAGATGGTGGAGGAATTATAAACATACAGGCTTTTTTTATTATGATACAAAGGGACGCTTAATTAAAGAAAAAACGACTAATAATCAAATTATTACTTATAAGTATAGTAATAATGATAGTAATTATCCTTCTATGGCTACGGTGAAGGACTCCCCGGATGATAAGGGGAATGTCTATGTGTATGATAATGAAGGAAAAAATATATCTGTTGAATCAGAATATGAAGGAGTTACTAACTATAAATTTGATGATAAGGGACGTTTAATTGAAGAGAAAACTTCTACAGGAAGCACGTATTATGCTTATGATGAAAACGATAATGTAATAACAGAGAATGATTCTTCTTTGGGTAAAACGACTTATAGATATGTGTATGATAGTCATGGAAATTGGACGAAAAGAATATGCAACAATAAAGATATTACTACGCGCACCTATTATTATGGTAAATCTCCTGAACTATTTCCTACTTGGATATCTTCTAAATTTGTAGGTTCTTGGGGCGGAATCAATAATAAGGCGGATGGCAGTACTGAATATCTGTATATGGATTTGGATTTCAAAAGTCATTCTATCAAAGATAATTTTGCCGATAATATGATAGGTACATTTCAGTTTAAGGTTCGATTACCGGAAGGACAACCGATGACATTGGGCTCCTACTATATCTATTATGTGCGTATGGGAGGGAATTACGCTGTCATTAAGTTCAAAACTTATGGGCCTTATGGCGAAGAAGAGTTTGGACGTGACACTGCTTTTCAAGCGCTTCTGACTTATGATCCGCAAAAGAAGACAATGGAGATCAGTAATATTATCAAAGTAGTACTGAATTCAGGAGAAAAGACATGTGCTATCAAGGAACAAACAATGACCTTCATGCAGTAATATAAAAGAGGCAAAGATAAAGAGTGGGTGGTATAGAATGTAATATTGGTACGAAAGGAATCGAATTATGAAAAAGCTATTTGTTTTATTTGTGATGAGTTTATTGGTAGTTACAGCTTCCGCCCAGAAGTTTTCGTGGCCGCCTAAAAGTTTTCCAATGAAAGTGTCTTTTGCCGTATCGGAAGAGGTGAAGTATTATTGGGATGTGCAGGGAGTCCTTTGCACGGGTCGAGGAAACGGAGGTTATAAGTTCAGGGTGTTGGGAACAGCCAATCACGACTTTACGGCAAGTAGAAGCATTAATTTTTATTACATAAGTACAGGCAATAAGACGACAGTGGCAGGCGCGTATTATTTTCCTAAGGTGAAAAAGGGGCAACAGTTTAGCTTTGAGATAGTCTCTGCCTTTGCGGGATATACTCCTACGGGTTTTCAAGGGTTTTATATTCATGATGAGATGTTGAGCATACCCAAAGAGGAAAGGAAAACCGAAACAATAGATAATATGCAGCAAGTGGCGACTGACAGAGCCTATGATGATTCGATACGTATGGTAGATTCAATAGCGGCAGTGGCGGCGGCAGAGGCGGAAATGGCCGCAGAACGTGCCGCCCGTGTAGTGACAGCTCCAAAATATCCGGGAGGAACCAATGCTTTGTATGCTTTCTTACGGGAGAATATGCATAAACCTCAGATTGCAATTGAAACGGCGGGATATGGTACTACTACTGTTGAGTTTATCGTGACGCGCGACGGTACTGTTACCGGTGCAAACTATAAAAGGCGTTGTGTTGAGCGTGTTGATAAAGAAGTATTGCGGCTGGTGAATCTGTTGAAGGGATGGACTCCGGCAACGAAGGGTGGTCAACCGTGTAATGCCGTAGTGCAGATCTCTATGTCTATTTTTCCTTCATTTAAGGCTTCGGCTCAATTTGTAAGAGTAGTGCAATAATGATGCCTGAGACGGCAACGAAATGCTGTGAGTCTTATGAAAGGGGTGCGTACGAAGTGCCGTGTTTTGGTTCCCGGCATAAAGGATGGAGCCTCCTTCCTGCAACGGTTGGATTGGGTTATTTCCAGTTCACAGCCGTGGAGTCCGCAGGTGAAGAAAATTACGTTTACGGAGGTGAAATGGTGAGGTAAAAAGGGATTCTACCCAACGCCACCGATCTATACATCCAACATGTCCGATATATAGATTCAGCACGTCCGATCTATAGATTCAACATGTCCGATCTATAGATGCTGCACGTCCGATATATAGCACCGTATGGGAAGGAATTTTCTCATACGGTGCTTTTGCGTTGATATACGGTAAGGCTGTTATTCCTTGTGCAGTCTTTTTTCATGATGTGTGATTGCATGTGAGCCGCGGAGGCAGAGTTTCTTTTCTGCATGAGTAAGCGGAGAAGGACGGAATGATGAAGCGAGGAAAGAAAATTAAGTGAAAAATAGATAGGGTTCATCAGTTTGTACTATCTTTGCTCAATAGAACCAAAATATGGAGATATGGATTGCGAGAAGCAGACCGTTTACGCAGCTATACAGATAAGTTGTTGAAAAATAATATTATCGGAAGAAATGGTGCGAAGAAAGGTACTCAGTTTTTTGTGAATCCCCAGTTGATAAAGAACGCAAAGGTAAATTTGAAGACAACTATTTCGGAGATTGCGGGTCGGTTGCCGGAAATCGATTTGCAGGAGTTGAGGAAAATGGTTTATTCGATGGTGGATGTGGAATTGATAACAGAAGGGGCTCGTACTGATAGACGTTATGCACTGAAATAAGTGGTAAAAAAAAAAAGAAATAAAAAAGAAATAGAAAAAGAAAAGGATTAAGTAGTTGATTGTCAGTCTTAATTTTGTTTTCTATTCTTTTTCTAAAAAGATAAGAAAAGAACTAAATATAGAATGGAACGAGAAGATTTTGACATACGCGATAATCAGTTGACTAGTCGGGAACGCGATTTTGAAAACGCACTTCGTCCGTTGTCCTTTGAAGATTTCAGCGGACAGGATAAGGTGGTGGATAATCTGCGTATCTTTGTTAAGGCAGCCCGCTTGCGTGGAGAGGCGTTGGATCATGTATTGCTGCATGGACCTCCGGGATTGGGAAAAACGACACTTTCCAATATTATTGCGAATGAACTGGGAGTTGGTTTTAAAGTTACTTCCGGTCCGGTGCTTGATAAACCGGGTGATTTGGCGGGAGTGCTTACCAGTCTGGAACCGAATGATGTGCTGTTTATCGATGAAATTCACCGCCTTTCTCCGGTGGTGGAAGAGTACCTGTACTCTGCGATGGAGGATTACCGCATTGATATCATGATAGATAAAGGCCCGTCTGCACGGAGCATTCAGATTGATCTGAATCCGTTTACGATGGTGGGAGCTACTACCCGTAGTGGCTTGCTGACTGCGCCTTTGCGTGCACGTTTTGGTATTAATCTGCATTTGGAGTATTACGATGACGATGTGTTGAGCGGTATTATTCGTCGTTCGGCAGGGATATTGAATGTACCTTGCTCCACAAGGGCAGCGTCTGAGATCGCTTCCCGTAGCCGTGGAACGCCGCGTATTGCAAATGCATTGTTGCGTCGTGTGCGAGATTTTGCACAGGTGAAAGGTTCGGGTAGCATTGATACGGAGATTGCCAACTTCGCTCTTGAAGCATTGAATATTGATAAGTACGGACTCGATGAAATCGATAATAAGATACTTTGCACCATTATTGATAAATTCAAAGGCGGTCCGGTAGGGCTTACTACCATTGCTACGGCATTGGGTGAAGATGCCGGAACTTTGGAAGAGGTGTATGAGCCTTTCCTTATCAAAGAGGGTTTCTTGAAACGTACCCCCCGCGGACGTGAAGTGACTGAACTGGCTTATAAACATTTAGGACGTAGTCTTTACAATAGTCAGAAAACGTTATTTAGTGATTAACTATTATTAATTAATATCAGTACTACTTTCATATAGAAATGGTCAAACAAATCATTTCCAGTTCTCCTCCTCTTGGGAGGAGGAGTACCCGAAGGGGGAGGTGGTAGGAAAAAAAAGATTCTTATGCAAACCATCATGAACAAATCCGACGTAACCGGTAATAGAAAGGAGTTACGCAACCATAGCACTTCTGCCGAAGCTACTCTTTGGAAAATGTTGAAAGGGAAACAAATAGCCGGTTTAAAATTTCGTCGTCAACATAGTGTCGGGCCATATATTCTTGATTTTTATTGTCCGCAGATAAAATTGGCTATAGAATTGGATGGTGAGGTACATAATAGACAACAGGATTATGATGAGCAACGTAGTTATTTTCTGAATAGGGTAGAAGACATTGAGGTGTTACGGTTTGAAAGTAGGACAGCATTTGAGAATTCGGAACAGATAATATGGGAGATAGAGGAAAAGTTTTCTTCCTACCACCTCCCCCTTTGGGTACTCCTCCTCCCGGGAGGAGGAGAATGGAGATAGTACTGTTAACCATTAATAATTAAACGTTAATCATTAAATAAAGTGGCGGGATTAAAAAGTTTAGCAAAAGAAACGGCTATTTACGGGGTGAGTAGTATTGTAGGGCGTTTCCTCAATTATCTGCTAGTGCCTGTATATACGATAGCTTTGCCTGCATCGTCGGGTGGCTATGGTGTGGTTACGAATATATATGCCTGGGTGGCATTGATACTGGTATTGCTGACGTGTGGCATGGAGACGGGGTTTTTCCGTTTTGCCAATAAAGGGCAGGATGACCCGATGCGGGTGTACTCTACCACCTTGTTGAGCGTGAGTATCGGTTCATTGGTATTCGTTGCTTTGGGATTGTTGTTTCTGGAACCTATTGCCGGATGGCTGGAATACGGCGAACATCCCTGGTATATCGGTATGATGATGATTGTGGTAGCAATGGATGCCATTCAAAGTATTCCGTTCGCTTATTTGCGCTATAAAAAACGCCCTATCAAGTTTGCTGCACTGAAGTTGCTGTTTATCTTCCTCAATATTGCACTCAATCTTTTCTATTATGTCATATTGGAAGGGAATGACGTGGGGTATGCCTTCCTCTTCAATCTGGTATGTACCTCTGTTGTTATGGTGTGCATGATACCGGAACTGAGGGGATTTACCTATGTGTTGGATAAAGAGTTATTGAAACGGATGCTTCGGTACTCTCTGCCGTTGGTAATTCTGGGTGTGGCAGGCATCTTGAATCAGGTGGCTGATAAGATTATCTTTCCTTTCGTTTATCCCGATGAGGCGGAAGCTACCATACAACTCGGTATTTACGGAGCTGCCAGTAAGATAGCTATGATTATGGCTATGTTTACCCAGGCATTCCGCTTTGCTTATGAACCTTTTGTATTTGGTAAGAGTAAGGAGAAAGACAGCCGTGAAATGTATGCCCAGGCTATGAAGTTCTTCATTATTTTTACCTTGCTCGCCTTTCTGGCTGTGATGTTCTATCTGGACATCCTGCGTCATGTCATCGGACGTGATTATTGGGACGGGTTACGGGTGGTGCCTATCGTCATGGCGGCGGAAATCTTTATGGGGATTTATTTCAACCTGTCCTTTTGGTACAAATTGATTGATGAGACCCGTTGGGGAGCCTATTTCTCATTGACGGGCTGTATCATCCTGATTTTGATGAATATCTTCCTGGTTCCAAAGTATGGTTATATTGCTTGTGCCTGGGCTGGGTTTACAGGATACGGCGTTGCTATGCTGCTTTCTTACTTTGTCGGTCAGAAGAAATATCCGATACAGTACGATTTGAAGGCGATAGGCATGTATGTACTTCTTGCCGCTGTGCTTTATGTAGCTGCCGAATATGTATCGATAGACAATATCTATTTGCGTATGGCATATCGTACAGTTTTGCTGTTACTGTTTATTGCGTATGTCGTTAAGCGTGATTTACCGCTGAACCAAATACCAATCCTGAACAAACTCTTAAAACACTAAATGAGCCGCATGGTAAATTGTAAATTGTAAATCGTCAAATTGTAAATGATATGATAGAAACACCTGAACAAAACCGGAATGTTTTTGCCATTAAAAAGTTCCTGAGCGAGTACCTTGATCTGAGGAAGGATAAGGACAATGAGCTGGAAACAGTAGACTCCATCCGCAAGGGAGTAGAGTTTAAAGGGGCTAACCTGTGGATTTTGATCTTTGCCATCTTTATGGCATCGTTGGGACTGAATGTCAACTCTACAGCTGTAATCATAGGTGCGATGTTGATTTCCCCATTGATGGGACCTATCATGGGTGTGGGACTTTCTGTCGGTCTGAATGACTTCGAACTGATGAAGCGTTCACTGAAGAGTTTTCTGATAACCACCCTGTTCAGTGTAACTACGGCTACTATTTTCTTTCTTGTAAGCCCTGTTGCCGAAGGGCAGTCGGAGCTTCTGGCACGTACTTCACCTACGATTTATGACGTATTCATCGCATTGATGGGTGGTCTTGCCGGTGTAGTTGCCCTGTCTACAAAGGAGAAAGGAAATGTGATTCCCGGTGTTGCCATTGCTACGGCTTTGATGCCGCCGCTTTGTACGGCAGGTTACGGATTGGCAACGGGGAATCTGGTTTATTTCCTCGGAGCATTCTATCTTTACTTCATTAATTCGGTATTCATCAGTCTTGCCACGTTTGCCGGTGTGCGTGTGATGCACTTTCAGCGTAAAGAGTTTGTGGACAAGAAGCGGGAGAAGAAAGTACGCCAATACATAATACTCATTGCCGTGCTGACTATGTGTCCGGCCGTCTACTTGACGGTAGGCATTATTCAGAGTACTTTCTATGAGAGTGCCGCCAATCGGTTTGTTGCCGAACAGCTTTCTTTTGAGAATACACAGGTATTGGATAAAAAAATCCATTATCATGGCAACAAAGACAATGAAATACGCGTGGTACTGATCGGACAAGAAGTTCCCGAAGCTTCGATTGCCATTGCCCGCAACAAGATGAAGGACTATAAGTTAGGTGAAACGAAGTTGATCGTTCTTCAGGGAATGAATAATGAAGCTGTGGATATTTCTTCTATCCGAGCTATGGTGATGGAAGATTTCTATAAAAACAGTGAGGAACGACTGGTGGAACAAACAAAGAAAATTACAGTGCTGGAACAGAGTCTGGCAAGATACAAATCTTTCGATGAATTGGGCAAAACGATCGTTCCGGAGCTAAAAGTTCTCTATCCGTCAGTGAAAACTGTTTCTATCTCTCATGCCATAGAACTGACGGTTGATTCGGTACGGACAGATACCATTACGCTTGCTGTGCTGAAGTTTGGCAAGCATCCCGACGCCCATGAGAAACAGAAGATTACCGAATGGCTGAAAGCACGTACTGGAGCGAAAAAACTAAGACTGATTGCAGAATGACGCAATTGGAAAGTATATCATACTAAATTATTCAAAATGAGAGTATGCCATGAGCTAAATCTAACTAAATTCTCCTCCTTCGAGAAGGAGGAGTACCCGTAGGGGGAGGTGGTAGCTGAAGTTATAAAGGACTTATTAGTCATAAAATAAGGATTTTTTTTACCTACCATCCCGCCCTTTGGGCATCCTTCCTTCTCGAAGGAGGGGAAGTGAGTTAGATATTTCTTATATACTCTTAACTTAAGATATAAATTGTAATTTAAACCAAGTATAGAATGAAGCTAAAGTGTATCCTAATTGTAGCTTGCAGCCTCTTCACGTTGACGGGACAGGCGGACGAAGGTATGTGGATGCTGGGAAACCTGAATAAACAGACCCGTAAGACTATGAAAGAACTCGGCCTGCAAATGCCTGCCGATAGACTATATAATCCGAAGAAACCGTCGTTGAAAGATGCGGTAGTCAGCTTTGGAGGGTTTTGTTCCGGTGTGGTAGTGTCGGAAGACGGGTTAGTGTTTACCAATCATCACTGCGGTTTCAGTAGTGTGCAGCAACATTCGTCGGTGGAGCATGATTACCTGAAAGATGGTTTCGTAGCCCGTAGCCGTGCGGAGGAATTGCCTAATCCGGAGCTTTATGTTCGTTTTCTGCTTCGTACGGAAGATGTAACCAAGCGTGTGCTGGGAGCCGTTAAACCTTCGATGAGCGAGATGGAACGTTCCAGTGCGGTAGACTCTATGATGATGGTAATAGGCGGTGAGGTATCCCTGAAAGACTCCACTTTGCTTGGCGTGGTAGATGCTTATTATGGAGGCAATGAGTTCTGGCTCTCCGTTTACCGCGATTTCAACGATGTGCGGCTGGTGTTTGCACCTCCTTCCTCTGTTGGTAAGTTCGGTTGGGATACGGATAATTGGGTGTGGCCTCGGCATACAGGAGATTTCTGTGTGTTTCGTATTTATGCAGACCGCAAGAACCAGCCTGCCGATTACTCCCCCGACAATGTTCCGTATCACCCTGAATATGTAGCGCCGATTTCACTGGATGGCTATAAGGAAGGCTCTTTCTGTATGACGATAGGCTATCCGGGAAGTACGGAACGTTACCTTTCTTCATTCGGTATCGAGGAAATGATGAATAACTCCAATCAGGCGCAGATTGACATCCGTGGTGTGAAGCAAGCCATCTGGAAACGTGAAATGGACAGTAAAGACAGCATACGTATTAAGTATGCTTCCAAATACGATGAAAGCTCCAATTACTGGAAGAACAGTATCGGTGTCAACCGTGCTATCCGTAAGCTGGGAATCCTGGAGAAGAAACGTGAAATGGAACAGGAAATTCGTCGATGGATACAGCAAAACCCGGACGAACGTGAGAAACTTCTTCAACTATTTACAGACCTGGAACTGAATTATAAGAACCGCCGGGAGGTAAACCGTGCACAGGCTTACTTTATCGAGTCCTTCTTATATGGACCGGAATTAGTGCAGCTTGCACTGAAGATTCTGAACTTCGACTTTGAAGGGGAGCAGAAAACAGTTATTGCCGCCTTGAAAGATATCGTTGAGCAATACTCTAATTTGGATCTGGATATAGACAAGGAAGTATTTACGGCACTGTTGAAGGAGTATCGCTCAAAAGTGGATACCACTTTCCTGCCGGAAATCTACCATACTATCGCACAGAAATATAATGGGGATGAGAAAGCTTTCGTAGATAGTCTTTATGCAAGTTCTGAGTTGACTACTCCCCGTGGTTTGAAACGCTTTCTTGAACGGGACACTACCTATCAGATTTTCGATGATCCGGCTATCTCGTTGGGCATTGATATGCTGACGATGTTGTTCGATATGAATATGCAGATGCAGGCACCTACTACGGAGATCATCCGTGGGGAACGCTTGCTGAATGGGGCTATCCGTCGGATGTATACGTCTCGTAACTTTTATCCGGATGCCAATTCCACTATGCGGCTGAGCTTTGGAACGGTATGCGGTTATACTCCCTTTGACGGAGCGGAATATGATTATTATACAACGACAAAGGGTGTCCTGGAGAAAGTGAAAGCTCATGTGGGTGATGTTGATTTTGCAGTACAGCCAGAGATACTTTCATTACTCTCTTCGGGCAATTTCGGAAGATATGCCGATGAAAAGGGCGAAATGAAGGTGTGCTTCATCTCTAATAATGACATTACGGGTGGCAATAGTGGTAGTGCGATGTTCAATTCGAAAGGTGAATTGCTGGGGTTGGCTTTCGATGGAAACTGGGAAGCTATGGGCAGTGATATTCTTTATGAACCGAAGATGCAGCGTACCATCGGGGTGGACGTGCGCTATATACTGTTTATGATTGAGAAATACGGGAAAGCAGGGAACCTGATCCAGGAATTGAATATTCTCAATTAGTGGACGGGCCCCTGCTTTTCGTGAGGGAGACAATTACTTGCTTCCGGACAAGATTCCGGTATCGGTATCCCTGTTGTTGATTCTTCTGCCTTGGCTGTTGCGCTTCTTTCCGAAGTCAAGGCTGAAGGATGCATTTACCATGAACAAAAGCCTTAAGTTCTTGGAATACGCTAACTGGCGGTAGGGAGCCGACTTTGATAAGTTTTCTATTTCCTGTTCATACTTCTTGGTAAACGGGTTCAACACTCCGGCAGAAAGGCTCCATTTCTCCGTATTATATCCTGCCATGATGGTGTGCAGCTTCTCCTCTTTAGTCAGTGTTTCACCCCACAGAGTGTGGTTGCTGGTATTCATTTCTGCCATCAGTACCCAGTTCTTGTACATTGCCATCAGACTGCCTCGCAGTCCTGCATTGGTGTGTGTATGCGTGTAGGTGTTTCCATAGCTGATATAGCGGTTCAGAAACGGAGTGATTTTAATGGAGATATACTCTTTGTAAGGTCGTATTTGTATAGCTGTCTCCAGATTGATCCGGTGGAAACCTTTATGATTCTCGGTAGTGCGGACAAAATACCCGTCCTCGTAGTAGGTATTTTCCATAATCGGCTTATTGTCATAACTATATCTTCCAAATAAATCGACAGATACATACTTGCTTTGCCAACTGGCAGACAGTGTATTGGCATAGAATGTAACAGACTTTAAGTCGGGATTTCCTTTGCGTATCTGATACTTATCCATTGCTTGCGAGATGTCGTTCAGATCGGACAGGGAAGGGGCATAGCCCGACACGTATCCGTTGTATCTGAAAAACCACTTCCCGTTGATAGAGTACGACAGGCTTAAGGAAGGTTTGACTATATACTTCTCGGAAGAATACTGCTCCTGACTGTTATAAGTTCTCATGGCTCCAATCCCTACTGTGTAGTTCAGAGCTTTTATCTTTGATTGATATTCGGCAAATAGGTACGTTTCGGCCGTATTCATCGTGATTTTATTCTCTATATTACCCGAATATCTATTTTGCAAATAGGCCTGTGTATGCTTGATGCCTCCGGTAAACTTACCCGTACTGAATTGTTTTTCGTAGATACCTTCTCCAATGATGGAGTACTTCTCACCTTTGGTTTCTGAATAGATATCCGTATCGTTATTGGCATTATTAAGGGCTTTCTGAATAAAAGTCCGTTCATTCTTGCTGTCCAGATAAGAAGCCACTATATCTGCATAGATTGTCTGCTTGTTTTTCAGATTCCTCTGGTAATAGATATCCAACGAAGGGATAACTACTTTGGAGGTAGAAAGGTCGGATATGGAGTAGGAGGTGTCTCCTTCATACAATGTACTGATTCTGTCCGACATGGAACTGGGAGTATCGCTGTATTGATTTCTGAGAGCAATATTGAGAAGTTGTTTGTCATTATCCTGGTAACTGTAATTGAGGTTGAAGTTAAGGTTATCATACTTTACTTTGGTAGGTTCTCCCACTTCTCTGTTCTCCTGATAAGCCTCCGGGAAGTGGAAACTTTCATAGTTTTCGCGTGTCCACTTCAGATCTCTCTGTCCCCAATATACGGTAGTGCTGAGCTCAGACTTGTTGAAGTGGTATTTGGCTGCGAGGTTATGTTCGCCGTATCCCGTATCGGATACCCCGTTGGTGAGATCAGCAGAGATACTTCCTCCCGATTCCCTTCTCTTTACAATGTAGTTCAGTACAGCTCCTGCATTTCCATAACGTGCGCCGGGATTGTCTATATATTCGATGCGGATCACATCTGTCGGGCGGATGGCAATTATTTCAGCTTGAGTCACTTCTACGCCGTTAATCCTAAGTTGCACATTGTCTCCTCCGGGAATCGTGATGCTGTTGTCTATCGGATTGATCAGGATGCGCGACAGTTGTAGATTTCTCAGTAAGGAAACTCCGTTGGAAGCGGCTTTAGTCTGCATTTCGGTCGGGAGGATAATTTGCCGGTCGGTCTTTTTGATGATGGGGCTGGCTGTGACGGTAACACCTTCCAGCATTACATTGTCGGGCGATAAGGGTAGTTCTCCCAGATTCAGATTGGCTTGCAGGTTGCGGATGGAGAGATAGGAGTTTTCATATCCGACGCATGAGATGCATAAGATATAATCTCCATCGTTTACTTCTTTCAGCTGGAAGCCGCCACCGTTATCTGTGGCAACTCCGGTGATGAATGTTGAATCCTGAGTCAGCAGGCTGACATTGGCATACTCGATGTGCTGATTGTTACTCTCATCGATGATTTTCCCTGTGATTTTGTTTGCCGCCATCAGGGAGGTACATAGGAATAATACTCCTGAAATGATACTTAGTCTCTTCATTTTACTTATTATTTTTAGTGATTATTTCTGTTCTTTGAACATGACAAAGGTAGGGGGAACGGGGGAGAAAAACGGTTTATATATGGCACTAAATAAAGTGCAATGGATTTTGCAACTATCTGATAATTAAAGTGTTTTGAACTGCGGTTTATAGAAAAGTTTATATCTTCCTATTTCAAGTTTATATATAAAGAAAAGTGCAAAAAATGGGATGCCGTAACTTCCGTTAATTGATAAATATCTATCTTTGCAAAGACTTAAAGCAAGAAGGAAGGACGGCATGAAAGCATTGAAACATGGTTTGATAGGTTGGGTATGCGTGTTGGCATTGGCAGCATGTGCAGAAGCCCTGCCGTCGCAACGCATCCAGATAGAAAAGGCGGAGCAGATGTTACAGCAGAATGCAGAGGAGGCGATTGCTCTGCTTCGGTCGGTGAAAGATCCCGAAATATTGCCGGATTCATTGCGGGCACGGTTTGCATTGGCTATGGGGCAAGCCCACTATAATGCGCATTGGGTGATGAATGAAGACTCTTTGCTATTATACGCTCTGGATTATTATGGGAGGCCGGACATACGCGACACATTACAGTTACTGCGTACCTATAAACTGGCGGCGCATTACTTCTACGATAGCGAGAGATATAAAGAAGCCACTGAGATGATGGCCGAAGGGAATCGCATTGCAGCCCTGCGTGGTGATACGGCAGCCCGTCTTGATTTGCTGCGGTCCGTAGCGAATATAGGGGAAGGTAATGATGACTTTGAAGGTCTGATACGCTTGCAGAAGCAATTGATAGCTATAGAGCCTGATTCCACCCGGCGATATTCCAATTACAACAGTCTGGCGATATCATACTACTGTGCAAATCAGAATGATTCTGCGCTGCTGGCTCTCCGTAAAGCTACCGAATGCCTGTATACATCCGCAGACTCTCTAAAGGCGTTATACTATGTGATGCGCAACTATGCTGATATATTGAGTGACTCCGGGAAGAATCAGGAAGCTATCAATTTGCAACGCCATAGTTTACAAGAGTATAAAGAGACGAAACATCCTTTCGAGTCCTTATCTTATTATGCTCTTTCACGTTATTTCCTGAATATGGGGCAGGTGGATTCCGCCCGCTACTATATACAAATGGGGGATAGTGTGCGTTCGCCCTATATTGACCAGGACTTATCGTTAGCTAACTTTTATCTGGTACAGAAAACGTTGATGGATTATATAGATAGCCGTTCTTTTACAATCCGGGATGTGGCGTTCTTCTCAAACCGGTTGTATAACAACTTTATCCGTGACCAACGGGTGATAGCCCAAAAAGGGAAGGTACAATTGTTACTCCAACAGCAGAATATGAATCTGCAACTGGAAAAACAGAAAGAACGGACCTTCTTTGTCGGAGTGGTGGCTCTCTGTATTTTGTTGTTGCTGACTGTCGTCTGGTATTTGCAGCGAAGAAAGCATTTACTCGTGGAAAAGGAAGAAGAACTGGAGGCCTTGCGCCGTCTGCTGCATGAGACGGAAGGCGATGAAAGCGGCAATAATGATAAGTTTGTCAAGAAGATGCTGCTTCAGCAGTTAGGTCTGATACGTATTGTGGCTACGAATCCCAGTTCCGATCATCAGGAGCTATTGGTACAGATGGGACGGATAGCCAATAAAGATGTAGCGGTGGATGATTTGCTGGTTTGGAGTGATTTATATAAGACTATCGACATGGTACATGATGGCTTTTATACCCGTATCAGTCAGAAGTATGGAAATATCCTGAATGAAAAGGAACTGCAACTCTGCTGTTTGTTAAAGTCGGACTTTTCGACGAAAGAGATTAGCGTGGTTATCCAGCAAAGCATACGGACGGTGTATCAACGTAAGACGGTCATACGGCAGAAATTGGACATGGCAGAAAAAGAGGATATCGTTGAATTCCTTTCTTGTAAACAGATAGGTAGATGATTGACAGTACTATCTTCATTCCCCTCCTCCCGAGGAGGAGGGGAATGAAGATACTCTATCCGCGTCGTCCGCGTACCTATTATGCAATTCCCCGGATGCGGTCATCAAATGCTGACAGTGCCGCCTTTGCACCTTCACCCATTGCAATTACTATCTGTTTGTAGGGAACGTTCGAGACATCTCCTGCCGCATAAACTCCCGGAAGTGTGGTGCGGCAAAAAGCGTCGATCTTGATTTCGCCTATTGGAGTCGTTTCCAGCATGTCACGGAAAGGAGCGCTATTGGCTGCCAAACCAATCTGTACGAAGATACCATCCAATGGGAAATCCCGTTCTTCACTACTTACACGATCTTTGACGCGGATAGCTGTTACCTTATCACCGTTTCCCACTACCTTTGTGGTCTGTGAAGAAGTGAAGATTTCTACATTCGGCAAGCTTTTCGCCTTTTCTTGCAGTACCTGGTCAGCTTTCAGTGTATCCGCAAATTCAAAGACAGTCACTTTCCGGCAGATACCTGCCAAGTCGATGGCTGCTTCTATACCGGAGTTTCCTCCACCGATAACGGCTACGTCTTTTCCCTGATAGAACGGCCCGTCGCAATGCGGACAAAAGGCTACTCCTCTGCCTATATACTCCGTTTCACCATCCACATTTAGTTTGCGCCAGCTTGCACCGGTGGCGATGATAACACTGGGAGATATGAATACTTCACCGCCCACTACTGAAATCCTCTTTTCTTTTCCTTGAAGCTCCGCCTTCTCTATTTTACGGTCTTCAAACAAGTCGATGGGATAATGATTGATATGGCTTCTTAAATTGTCTGCCAACTGTGCACCTGTAGTCTGCGGTACGGAAATCAGGTTCTCGATTCCTACGGTTTCCTTTACCTGACCACCGACTTTTTCAGCTACAATAGCTACCCGTAATCCCTTGCGGGCTGAATAAATCGCAGCTGAGGCACCTGCCGGCCCACCGCCTAATACAAGGACATCATAAGTCCGTGAGATAGATTCTGCATTTCCCATAGGTTCGGAGCCGAACATTTCTTCCAGCTTTTGCAGAAGTTCGCCTAAGGTGCCGCGTCCTACATGAAGCAATTTACCGTTGGCATAGACGGACGGTACGCCTTGTATTTTCAATGCATCCACTTCTTCTTGGAAAAGAGCACCGTCTATCATTTCGTGTGTGACCTGTCCGTTCAGCAAAGCCATTATATTCAGGGCCTGCACCACATCGGGGCAGTTGGTACATGTCAATGATACATAAGTCTGCAATGAAATAGGTCCTTTCAACGCCTGGATACGTCGGCTGATGGCTTCATCAGGAAGATTTTTCCCCTTTCCATCGGCATTCAGTACTGCCAGAAGCAAAGATGTGAATTCATGACCGTTCGGTATTCCGCGGAATTTGACACCGGTTTCTTTCCCGTTTTTCAGCAAAGAGAATTCCAACTTCGGTTCTTCGGTTTCAGTTACCTCACAGGAGAGTTTATCGGAACATCCTGCTACATCTTTCAGCAACTCTGTCAGTTCCTGTGCGCTTTCGTGCCGGGGATGGCAGGTGATATGAAAAGTGTACTGCGTTTCCAGGTTTTGGAAGACGCTGCGTACTTGATTTAAAATGCTTGTTTCTAACATAACAGTCTATATTAATGTATTCCGTTGGCGGGATTAATTCGTTTCTATAGGGTTATGAACTAAATGATAAATAATCTTTTAGACGCGGATGACACGGATGACGCGGATCTTTTTTTTATCCACTTTTATAGCGCAGCCTTTTAAATCCGCGTTATCCGTGTCATCCGCGTCTAAAAAATAATATACCGAATGGCGCTAATCACTTATCACCAAACACTAATCACTTTTATTCCTTTCTTTTTTCGATATAAACTAATCTCGCCAACGGGTACTAATGTAAGATAAAAGAGGCCCCCTCTATGTGTGCAATGGATAAAGGGGACCTCGCTAATAAAAAAGGGATGTGAACTTAAATTTTACCAACCAAATCTATACTTGGTTTCAGTGTTTCGCCGCCTTTCTTCCATTTTGCGGGACATACTTCACCGTCGTGCGTTGCAACGAACTGTGCAGCTTCTACCTTGCGGAGAAGTTCGTCGGCATTACGTCCGATGTTATTGTCCTGTATTTCGGCAATCTTGATTTTGCCTTCGGGGTTCACGACAAATGTGCCGCGGTAAGCCATACCTTCTTCTTCGATCATTACACCGAATGCGCGAGTCAGCACGCCTGTAGGGTCTGCCAGCATCGGATACTTGATCTTACGGATACTTTCGGATGCATCGTGCCATGCTTTGTGCACGAAGTGAGAGTCGGTACTTACTGAGTATACCTCTACACCCATTGCCTGGAATTGCTCGTATTTTTCAGCGATGTCCACCAGTTCGGTAGGGCATACAAACGTAAAGTCTGCGGGATAGAAGAAGAATATTGCCCACTTGCCTTTTACGTCTTCGTTAGTTACTGTTTTGAAACTTCCGTTCTGGAATGCCTGAACTTTGAATTCAGGAAGCTGAGAATTGATAATTGGTTCCATAATCTTTTTTGTTTTAAAAGGTTTAGTACTTTGTTTTACTGATGCAAAAATATAGCATCTTTTGCCGATAGAACAAAAAAAACGATTGAAAAGATTTATGGGCCGATAGACGAAATCTATACAACGCACTGAGTTGCCCGCAGGGACAGCATTTCGCGGGGTACAGAGGCTTGTATTTCTTTTGTGAGTACCTCCAATAAAGTGGTTCGTATGAAATGTTCGTTGGTGATGAGAATGATCTGCCGGGTAGGAGTGGGAATGGCAAAGGGGCGCACCAACTCTTTCTGTGTATCGTTGAGCTGATCGATTGCAAGTTCAGGAATGAAGGTAACACCTTTACCGCTTTCTACCATACGCATGAATGTCTCCATGCTACCCAGATGATAAGCGATCTGGCTGGCTTGTGCCGCCTTCATCTGACAGAAGCGGACTAACTGGTCGCGGAAGCAATGTCCCTCGTCAAGCATCCAAAGCTGTTCGTCGCTGAGATCGGAGGTACGGATAATCTTATTATCGAACAGTTTGCTTTCGCGCGCGATATAAGCATAGAATTGTTCGTAGAATAAAGGTATCTGGCGGAAGTCATCCTTTTCAGGGAGGGTAGCGATGAGGCCGGCATCTATCTCTCCTTTTATAAGAGCCTGTTTGATGTCCTTCGTCTTCATCTCTGTTACGCGGATATCCAATTTAGGATATTTCTTCATCAGTTGCGGAAAGAAGCGGGGCAACAGGTAAGGGGCGATGGTGGGGAGTATACCTAACTTAAAGACACCCGATAAGGAGTGCTTCTCTTCTTCAATAATATCCTTTATATGGCCTGCCTGTTCCAATACGATACGGGCTTGCTCTATTACAAGTTGTCCGACTGGAGTAGGACAGATGGGCTGTTGGCTGCGGTCGAATATCTTGGTGTCTAACTCGTCTTCCAGTTTCTGTATCATGGCACTCAGGGTGGGTTGAGTTACACGGCAATGTTCCGCGGCTTTGGCGAAATGGCGGAACTGACTAACGGCAAGAATGTATTCCAGTTGTTGTAAAGTCATGATAAATAAGGGGTTTGAACGGGTTATATAGATTCTGTCTATGCAAAGATAGAAATTATCTGTTTGACAAGCATGGGTTTCCGCCTTATCTTTGTACAAAAAACGAAGAAAGGCTGCATCTCAGCATAATCAAGCAAGCTTGCTTCTGCCTTCGATTTGCACTTTCTTTGCAACAGAAAAAAGAAAAACAGTATAAATTATTAAAACCATAGAATTATGAAGACTTTAAATTATATCAAGTTAAATGAATCGGGAGTAGCTAACGTAGTATCTGCATTGCATCAACTTTTGGCAGATTTCCAGGTATATTACACGAATCTGCGCGGTTTCCACTGGAACATCAAGGGGCATGGTTTCTTCGTATTGCACGAGAAGTTTGAAAGTATGTATGACGACGCAGCCGAGAAGGTGGACGAAATTGCAGAACGTATCCTGATGCTGGGTGGTGTACCCGAAAACAAGTTCAGCGAATACCTGAAAGTTGCAAAGATCAAAGAAGTATCTGACGTGGCTTGCGGCAGCGATGCGGTCAGCAATATTCTTGAAACTTACGGATACCTCATTGGTGAGGAGAGAAAGATCATTGAACTGGCTAATGAAGCAGGCGACGACGTTACTGCCGACCTGATGACAGGCTATCTGAAAGAACAGGAAAAGATGGTTTGGATGCTGGTTGCTTTCAGCACAAAAGGATGCACAGACAAATAATATATAGGTTTAGGTGATAAATGATGGAAAAGGTGATGAAGTGGTGGAAACACTGCTTGGTCACCTTTTCTTTTGTCTTATAGTTTAGCCAGCTTACCTGCCGTTCTACATCATCATGTTCTTTCTGATGGAGAACTTGACAATCGCCATCGCCTGTATGGATGTGAGTGGAATATCCATTGGTTCATGGTGTGGATTGTAGCTCACCAGCTTGATGCAACCTTCCACCTCGGAACGGTTTATATACTTCACCGACAGGTATTCGTCGCCGTCGATGCAAAATGACACCAGGTACATCTCTCCATAAATGACGTTGCTGAAATTGCTGATTTCCTTAAAGCCCACAACATCTCCCGATTTCAAGATGGGATACATGCTGTCTCCACTGATGTAGAGTGCTCCGTCGCAGACAGGTATGTTCGGAATCTGTATCTTTCCCACCACGTGTTGCTGTTTGTTGGCAAGCAATGTTTTCAGGTTGGCGGCAGCGGTAATATCGTATAGTGGTACGCTACGGTCGTCTACCGGATCAGCCGTTTTGGGGCTATGAATCATTTCCACTTCACCCGAAACGATTTCGTCGTTGCAAAATTTGGCCTGATGTACAGGCTGTCCTTTTCCCAGCAGCAGCCAGTTGTAATCTATTTCTTTCAGCTTTTCCAGCAGCAGCGGGAAATCAATTCCGTTTCGTGCAATCCAGTTACTTAGTGTGGGACGCGACACACCCAGGTAAGCAGCCAATTCTGCATCCGTTTTGAAATTCAGTACCCGCTTGGCGCGCTTCACGATGTCGGCTACATTGAATAATAAATCCTGTTCTTTCTCCATGATTTTTATGATGTAAATATTTAGAAACGTATTTATCGCTCATTTATATGTAGTTACCTACTTTATGAGAATTAATATCTAAAACTATTAGTTTTTTATATGGAAATCTGTTTATCTTTGTTGCGACAAAGGTAATTCCTTTGTTTTAGAATAACAAATAAATCGCATGGAATTATGGAAAACAAACATTTCAGCCTCCGGATAAGAACTCCTTCCGTAACGGATCTATAGATGCAATGCGCAGGATATATAGCTCCTGCATGTCCGATATATAGATGCAGCACATCCGGTATATAGATGCAGCACGACAGATATATAGATGCAAAAGACAAAATTCGATTATTTAATTTATATATATTTATATCATTATGAAACAAACACTTACTCCTTTCGTTCGCACTTGCCACTCCTGTCTGAGGGAACTCCCCATAGAGGCTTTTTATGTCAATCGGAAGACACTGATTCCAGACTACTGCTGTAAGGCCTGTCGCAGCGCAGCCTGCAAGAAACGCTACCTGGATTCACGCTCCGTGAATGACATACGCACGTATCCCTTGATAACCGATATCAAAGACCGCACACTCCGCATGGAACTGATTCTTCATGCCCGCCAGGTGGTGAACGAAAGCGTGGCGAGGAAGCGCAGAAGGCTGTGGGAAACAGTCGGCGAGTAATCTTAATTGTGCAATAACCCATAATTTTACCGCGGATTGCACGGGTTCACACAGGCCTAATTTAGTAAGAGTCAAAATATAAAATCTTAATCTGTGCCAATCTGTGTAATCTGTGGTGAACCAAAAAACATTAATAACCAAACAACATGTCCAGAATAAAAAAACGGGGTCTCGATTATTTTCCCCTTGATATAGATTTCCTACAGAATCGCCTGGTTCGCCGCATAATGAAACGCGAAGGCGACGGCGCGCTTGCCACTTTGGTGAGCGCATTCTCCTGCATCTATGGTGGTGAAGGCTACTATGTTCTCACCGATGCGTTCTTTTACGAAGATATCTCCGCCAACCTCTATCACCAGACCGCGGAGGACGTAAAGCGTATTCTTACACTTGCCGCTGAATACGGCATTTTTGATGTCACGCTCTTCAGAGAGTGCGGTGTGCTGACCAGTGCCGGGATACAGAGGCAGTATCTCTTCAGTACCAAACGCCGCAAAAGTTCCGCGATAGACAACCGCTTCAATCTCATCACCGACGAACAGGAAGATGATGACGCCGGGAAACAGGGAGAGGCTGCCGGGCTATTTCCCGAAACTTCAGGGAGCGAAACGGAAGTTTCCGCTGCACTTCCCGAAGTCTCCACTACGCTTCCCGAAAGCGCAATGGGTACTTCCCAAAATGTAACATTAATCCCCGAAAATGTTGCATCCGGTACACATAGCATAGCACAGAATAGCATAGCACAGCAAAGCATAGCACAGCGGAGCATAGAATACCCCCTCCTCAATAGTTCCCCCTCGGGGAGAACTCAGGACGCGGACCGGGAGTCCGCGGAGGGGGACGGAGAGGAGGAGAATTTTCTTTCTTCACCTGCGACTCCCGCTTCACTTGCAGCCTTTGCTACTTTTGCAGCCCCTGCTGCTTTTGTGGTTCCTGTTTCACCTGCGGTTCCTATGTCATCGGTAGTTCACGCCTCCTCGGCAGTCCCGCCATCAGTGCCTCCTGCTTCCTCGGTAGCCCCTTTGCGCCATCCCCGCAAGGAGTGGACAGATGAGGATATTTGCCGGATGCAACCGCCCTCGGATGGGGTGAACCGCAATCTTGACGGGTTGCTCTTCAATCTCCGCCAGTTACGGATCTCCCCTCCGGAACAACGCGCCATTATCCTCAAAAGCAACTTCGGCGCCATCGGCCATCCCATGTGGAAAGGTTTCTCGACGATACGCGAAAGCTGTGGGAAGATACGTCAGCCGGGAAGGTTTTTGCTGAGTTTATGCAATAAAACAGGTGTTCACGAGGAGTAAATGATACACTTGCATTTTATGATAAAAACGAAGATTTTTATTTCTCCGGTTATGATATAAGGCTTATATTTGCAGTGTGATTAAGCTTAAGACACGAAACTAAATTATTCTATTAATGAAAATAAAACTATTCTCTGATTATGGCAGTATTGTATAAAACAGTCCAATCTATATTGGCAAACAAGGCAGGAGTTAAAGTATTTTATCCTCGCGTGGTCCTGAAAGGACACGTCTCCACCGACCAGATCGCCCGTGAAATATCGGAATACTCTTCTCTGAGCAAGGGCGACACGAAAAACGTTATCGACAACCTGGTGCGTGTATTGACCACCCACCTTCAATCTTCCGAGAGTGTGACTCTGGATGGCTTCGGCACGTTCCGCATGGCTATGAAGACCAACGGTAAAGGTGTGGAAAGCGCCGACAAGGTATCGGCTGCACAAGCCACAATGACCGTGCGTTTTCTGCCCTGCTACACGAAGAATCTTGACCGTACGACGGCGACCCGCTCCATGGTGACCGGTGTGAAATGTATTCCTTACGAAACAAGTCAGGCAGGAGGCTCCGGCAGCGGTGATGGTTCTGGTAGCGGTTCCGGAGGCGGCGGTCTGGACGAGAATCCGTTAGGATAAGGACGTTGAACGCAGAGGTGCGGAGGCGCAGAGGGCTTCCCGGGTATCAGATTTAAACAGGCGCTGTGTGGCTCCGTACTGGAAACTGACTAAACTATTCATTTTTAACGACTAAACGACTTTATTACTCACAGGGCAGCTTATTGCCCGCCGGACTTATTATTCACTAAACTAATTTCATTCAACTTATGAGAAGTATCAACATGATTGTAGTGCATTGTAGCGCTACCCGGGCAGACTGTGCCCTTACCACAGAAGATTTGGAAACCATTCATCGCCGGCGCGGCTTCCGCGGTATCGGCTATCACTATTACATTCACCGGGACGGTACGGTTGTCAATACCCGTGCTTTGGAACTCGTAGGTGCGCATGCCAAGGGACACAATGCTCACTCGATAGGTATCTGCTACGAAGGCGGACTGGATGTCCAAGGGTGTCCTGCCGATACCCGCACGCCTGAGCAGTGCTCGGCACTCCGGTTACTTGTGCATCAACTTCTGAAACGCTTTCGGAACAATATCCGTATCTGCGGACATCGTGATCTCAGCCCGGATCGGAACGGTGACGGGGTGGTGGAACCGGAGGAATGGGTGAAAGAATGTCCGTGTTTCGAAGTAAGCAAAGATTTATAAACGACTAAAATATTGAATATTATGAAAATAAGTAAAGATACTTGGAAGACTATTCTGAAAGTAATTGTCACCATAACCACGGCCGTTGCCGGAATACTTGGAGTAAAAGCAGCAGGGTTGTAAAACTATTTAAGGAAGGAGGTAAACAAACAGTTTACTTCCTTCCCCGTAGAATTTGGATAAAGAATATAGATATTATAAATAATAAAGACTAATGAATAATGAAAAAACTACAATGCTTTTGTACTATAAAAAGAGTGTTACAACGCTCTATTGCAATGATATGTATGGCTTGTGTAATTCCGACAAGCCTGCAAGCACAGATCGCACAAAAGTCTGATGACTATTCGTTGAACCGTAACCCCAATAACTATTCTATTGCTACTCCCAATGCAGCTACTTTCAATAAATACATGGATAGCCCGGTAGATCTCTATTCGGGAACTGCACAAGTTAATATTCCGGTGTATACGTTGAAAGACGGTTCTGTGGACCTTCCTATCAGCTTGTCATATGCCACATCGGGTATTAAAGTGAATGAGGAAGCAAGCTGGGTAGGATTGGGATGGATGCTGGATGTCGGTGGATGCATCACCCGCAAGGTTATCGGAGAAATAGATTGTTACAATCCGGAACCTTACTATAAAAATGTAATGGCAGCCTATGAGCAAACCGGAAAACTGAGTAATACGACTCATATCAAAGGCCCGTGGAGTTCTGATATGCGCCTGGCTATGGACTGGTTCTTGACAGAGCCTTCTATGCGTAAAGCCCATTACGAGGGTAGATTCAATCCTGATGTATTCTGTTACTCATGTCCCGATGGAAAGGGGCGTTTTGTTATAGACAGCCGGAATGACAGCATTTATCTGTTGGATCGCCGAGAGGATGTGAAGATAGAAATGATGACAGAACGGTCGTTTTCTAAAGGTCAAGTTGTAGATGCCTTAGGCAGTAGATTGAAAGGATTCAAGTTGACTTTCCCTAATGGAGTGGTGCATAACTTCACGCTTATGAGTGTGATGAATACTAGCGTTCCTGTTTATATGGGAGCTCAGTCCGAGTTTTATGCTCTTTCGCAGACAGTTTATCCCAACGGACAGAAGGTGGATTATAGTTATGACGCTACGGCAGCTAACCGTGGATTCAACTATGGAGAAAATCTAAAATCAGTTATTCTTTCTTCAAGCGTAAGGGTAGACGATAACCAGGCGTGTGGTGACAATCGCGTGGAGCGAAGTCATAGTTCCCGGAGTTTTATAGATTGTACAGGCTGGGAGGTTAGATTGACTAAGATCAAAACCGACAACTATGAGGTTCATTTTGTATCCAGTCTGCGTGATGACTTGCCCGAAGTGAAGAAGTTGGATAGGATTTATGTGAAGTCGCTGGCAGCTGTTCAACTGTCGGATACCTGTTGTTGGGATTATCGTTTTTCTTATGATTATTTTGTCAGTGAAGACTCTGGTAATTATTGGAGTAAACATGTATCTAACTTCTCCGTTTATCGACAGAAAGCACACATGCTGAAACGACTGAAGTTGAATGCCGTATTTGCTATAGCAGGCGGACAGGAAACAGAAAAATACCGTTTCTTCTACAATGCCAAAACATTGCCTCGAAAAGATTCTTATGCAGTGGACTATTGGGGATATTATAATGGTCAGTTGAGCAATACCTCATTTATTCCGGATATCTATTATCTGATGTGGCACGACCCACTTCAATACCAGAAGATACAAGATTTGCCACAAGATAATTGGGAGTCTCTATCCAAAGCCATGCGTGCCTACGATTTTGAAAATAGTAAGGCTTCTATCCTTACTGGTGTGCAATATCCTACTGGTGGCTATTCGGAGATAGTGTATGAACCTCATCACTTTGTGGACTATTTTGTGCCTACTTTATCACAGACTCGGACAGATCTGCCTACGGAAAGTCTGACGATTTATGATGACAATTCTTTCTCTTCTGAGCATGGTGACTTTTATCCTTCTCCCAAGAATTATTGTTACTCTTTTACGGAAGATAAAGTAGTGACGATAACCGTTAGCCTTTTTAGAGGCAAAAACACTTGGGAATCTGTTGTCGGGCATCGTGCATACCTTTATTACATAGAAAATGGTAAACCGGCGCAAAAAGATCTTTCATTGAAGGAAGAATGTGAAGCGCTACACATCAAAGAGGAGATAAATCATCAGTCGCTTTCTTATACTGTGACGAAAACCTATAAACTAACCGTGAAGAAAGGTACGGGGTATTTTGTGGTGGATTTACCAGATGAGTTGGGCGACCAGACTACAGGAAACGGGACGAATGCCAAAATTTATATGCTTGTCAAATACGACAATGGGATGGAGGAAAAACGTGAATCGGAAGGTGCTGGGGTCCGCATCAAAGAAGTCAACTTCTACGACTCACCATCTAAAAGTACCTGCTTGCAGCAGATATCCTATGAATATGTCAATCCGGAAACTAATACTTGCAGCGGTTTACTGCTGAACAAACTTCAATTTATAAATTATTATCCGGGGACCTATGATAAACTTGGCAAGTACGTCAGTACAGGATGTAATTTTCAAGGAGTAGAATCCATTGCTTGCCGGTCAGATAAATTAGAATTGTCGGGTAGCAACTTTTTTTCTTCACCCTATCAGTCATCAACAAATGTTGGTTATACCTATGTCAAGGAGATGAAACATAAAGGCGGGCAAGAAGGCTATACTTGGTACAAGTATCATAATGAGGAACCACGGATGGAAGAACATTCTATCCCGGTTTATAGTCCTCTGAATGGCAGTTTGCTTGAAACGGCGGTCTATAATGCTGCCAAGACACTTGTACAAAAGACGCAGTTCACTTATGAAGATCCTGTTTATCATTATTATTTTGGAATGAACTTTTACGACCGGATAAATCTTTTTCCGGAACTGTTCTACCAGTCGGGATGGCAATGTATGGCAATGAGTGACACAGGTGAAGGTCCATCGTATTATCTAAAATGTAACAACTCTCTTTTCTATGCAAAAATGGAGTTCTGGCAAGATGGTTTCGAGAACACCTATGTGGGTAGTGTCAATCGCCTTGCCATGGTAGTTCATCCCCTGAATTTTCACAATATCCGGTTGAAGGAGAAGCGTATATGGAAGGACGGAGTAGAAATCCGCGAGACTTATAACTATAATTTGCAGACACAGCAATTGAAGGAAAAGCAGATAGGACTTTCGGATGGCGGTACACTGAAAATAACTTATACTTATCCTAACGATTGCCCTTGGGGAATCTACACTACAATGACTCAGAAACATTGCATTTCTCCTATAGTCGAAGAGAAGAAGTTTAAGAATGGTCGGCTGATGGAAAGTATTTTAACGGAATATCTGCAAGTATCTGAAGGATTGTATCTTCCGTCGGTGCAGCATTACTCGGAAATAACAACTCCACTTGCCGCTTCTACTGTGACTTTTTCGTCAGCGGGGCGTAATAAAACAGTCTATCCGGCAGATAACATCGTGTATCATCATTACGATAAATACGGGCATGTACTCAACTTATCTGTTAATAACCGGGAAAGTACTTATTTATGGAGCTATAAAGGGCAATATCCTGTGGCAGAGATAGACAATGTTTCTTATGATACCGTGAAAGCGGCTCTTGGCTCTGTTACTCCTGAGATTTTGTCGAGTATGTCGATTCCTAATATGAATTTGCTACGCAGCCTGCGCACTGAGCTTCCGGATGCTCATGTCCGGATATACGAATACAAATCTTCGGCCGGAGTTTCTCAGACGATGTTTCCCAATGGTAATACTGTCGGTTATGAATACGATTCCCTTAACCGTCTGGTGAAAATGAAAGACTATAATGGAAAGATGACCGGAGAATATGGCTACCATTACAAGCCGTGAACACTACATCTTTTTTGATTTGAAAGAACTTGAAAAAAGTATGATTATGAAACGATTCAGTATATTTTTATTGTTATTAATAGCTGCCTGCGTCATGAATGCGCAGGTCAGTACAGAGAACTACATCCGCACGCGCAAGATGCTGAATGATACGGGGAGTTCTTATTTGGATGATATTGCTTATTATGACGGACTTGGCCGACCTTTCCAAACAGTAAAGAAAGCTGTGAAAAATGGTAGTCCTGCAAATAAAAACCTCGCTACCTTGCAAGAATATGATGCCACAGGGCGTGAGGGGAATAGCTGGTTACCAATACCCATCAATTCTTCTGTCTATTTGGCTCCTGCCGCTTTTAAGAGCAGTGCCCCGGGGAAGTATAGCAATGACAGTCGCCCTTACAGCCAACCTTTTTATGAAGCTTCGCCTTTGAACCGCATACTACAACAATACGGTCCCGGAGCTGTATGGTACAATGCCGGTCGACCGGTAAAGACGGAGTATTTGACAAATACTGCCACTTTGCCGCTGAATTGCCGTTATTATACCGTAAATGATTCTTATACATTGAGCGGTGGCAGTAGTAGCTATGCTGCCGGGCAACTTTCAGTAGTAAAGACTATGGATGAGGATATGAATGTGAGCTATAGTTTCACCGATAAGCTGGGACATCTGGTATTGACCCGGCAGATGCAAGGTAGCGAACCGCATGACACCTATTATGTATATGATGAAAAGGGAAATCTGTGTTTTGTGTTACAACCTATGTATCAGAACTCAGCAAGTCTTGATTTGTATGCTTTTCAGTACAAATACGATGGTCGCAACCGCTGCATCTATAAAAAGTTTCCAGGTGCCCAATACATCGCATATATTTACGATAACGCTGATCGTTTGATTTATTCGCAGGACGCCAGACAGCGTTCCCGGAAGAAACTGACATTTTATGAATACGACCTATTGGGACGCTTGATCCGTCAGGGAGAATGTACAGACGACCGTTCTTCTACTTCCGATCATCCAGGCCCTAATGGTGAAATCCCGACTTCCGCTTCAATGGTATATATACAGAATTACTACGACGATTACAGCTTTGCAGGAGGAAGCGGCTTCCCAACAGCCTCTTTCACCAAAGATACTTCAGGTCATGGTAAGGGATTCCTGACAGGAAGCAGTATTACAGTATTTGGAACCGATATGAAGATTTATGTTGCACATTACTACGATATAAAGGGACGTGAGACGAAAACCGTACAAAGTAACCTGCTGGGTGGATATGACGTGACAGTTACCACTTATACATTTACTGACAAACCTGCTACTGTGACGCACACGCATACAGCAAACGGAAAGAGTACATGGACGGAGGCATATACTTATACCTATGACCATGCGAATAGAATAAGTAAGGTGCAACATACGTTTGGGGGAACTACAATTACTTTGTATGATGCTCTGTATGATGATTTTGGTCGTTTAATGACTAAATCTTTGCATGGCTCTGCCACAAATAAGCTGACTTACACTTATAATCTGCGCGGTTGGCTGACGGAGATCACTGGTGCTCGCTTTACACAGAATATGTATTACAATACAGGTGTCGGTACGGCGAAGTATAACGGTAGCATCAGCAGCATGACGTGGAAGGCGGGTAATGAAAGCACTGTGAGAGGTTACAAGTTCACTTACGACGGTCTGGATCGCCTGCTGAATGGTACTTATGGAGAGGGTGAGCAACTCAACAGCAATTCCGGCCGGTATTCTGAAAATGTGACCGGTTATGACAAGAACGGCAACATCACCGGTCTGGAACGTTATGGTCGTAGCGGTTATTCTTCCTACGGTATGTGCGATGCCTTAACCTACACGCTGAATGGCAACCAGATGACCCGCGTGGACGACCTGGTGTCCATCGGTGCAGGTAATGATGAAACGGACTTTAAGGATGCCGTGAAGCAGGCGAACGAGTATACTTACGATGCCAACGGTAATTTAACTAAAGATTTAAACAAGGGAATAACAGGAATTACGTATAATTGTTTAAATTTGCCCAATGCAGTAACATTCAGTGACGGCAGTACTACTACTTATATTTACAGTGCGGATGGTACAAAACTTCGTACGGTTCATAAGATAGGAAGTGTCACCACCACTACTGATTACTGTGGTAATGTGATCTATGAAAACAATACTGCCAAACTGCTGTTGACAGGAGAAGGATATATCTCTTTGAGTGATAAGAAGTATCACTATTATTTGCAGGATCATCAGGGGAACAACCGGTAGTGGCTGATAAAGATGGGAATGTGAAGGAAACAAACCATTATTATCCATTTGGTGGCGTGTTTGCTTCATCACAGAATGTGCAGCCTTATAAGTATAACGGTAAGGAACTGGATACAAAGAAAGGTTTGAACTGGTATGATTATGGGGCGAGAATGTATGACTCGGCACTGGGGAGATGGCATGTGGTGGATCCGCTGGCGGAGAAGTATTGTGGAGTGAGTCCATATACGTATTGTAAAAATAATCCAATTCTCAGGATCGATATTGATGGGAAAGATGATTATGTAGTGAATAAGAATGGTTATGTGTTTTTTTGGAAAAATACAAAATATGAAGATAAGGGAGATCGAGTTTATTATTTTGATGGAGAACATAAACCGAAGCAGGTAAGCGGAAAACCGATAACTATAATGGATAATGAATTAATGCCTGGTATGGTTGAAAGTCAAAAGCCTCTGGATGGATATTCTACTTATGGACAAACCAGTAACATTCATGATGCTGCAAATCTCTTTAAGTTTGCAGCGGATAATAGTATTGTTGAATGGAAATTGGACGTATATGAGAATGAAAATGATGGGCCAACAGCTATTATTATTACAGATCATAAAGAAGGCTCTGTGGAAAGAGGAAATAATGCAAAAAAAAGGACGGCTGTGAATGGTCACAAAAAAATAGATATTCATTCTCATCCTGGTGATGAAAGTCAGGGAGCTTCTGCTTCTGATATGAAATATATTAATAGCAGAAATAATGCAGTTTATTTAAAGAGGAACCGAACGTTGCATGATTATAATTCTAAGAAAAGCAATATAACAACTATTCATATAAATACGGTCGAAGATTTGCAGAAGTATATACAAGATAGACTTAAAAAATAGTTTGTATGCGAAAGGTATTATTAATATTATTACTTATTTCTTTGCCGGGTTGTCAACCCGGCAAAGAATCTCCTGCTCGTTCTACTGCTTTACGGGAAGTTAAGCGGTTGATTGATCAAGATTCTTTTCCTGCAAAGTATATTATCATGTATGAGGAACCATCGAACGACATCGGTTCTATCTATAAGATAACACCGGCTAACTCTCCATTTGTAGAATGGAGTTTGGAAAGACCGGAAAAAGTGATAAAGTACAAGGATAGGTATATCTGCTTAATGAATCCTATGGAGTCAATTGATATGCCTAAAGAAAAATTGATTGAGATAACGGATTATCCGAATGATACAACAACCGGTCCTGTGTATGATGAAATATGGTATATAGGGGTGTCTAAAAATGGGAAGAAACACACCTTGGTTTCTACATATAGATCTTATCTCACCTATCGTTATTATTCTTTTCCTCAGCTCTTGGAATATACATTCGAAGATTATGATTCGACCCATTTACCACGCTTTATATTGGCTTCATATCTTTTAGTTGTGGATAGTTCATACATACCCAAAGGAGCATTGTTTAATCATATTCAACGCATTGATGGAGAAATATACTATACTAATGTTTTAGATGAGTATTTTAAAGAAAACAAAGATAGTATACGTAAGGACTTTTTTGCAGTATTGAATGGAAAAGATACACTTAAGCTAAATGTTGTAGATACGATAACACAGCATCTTTTCTTTGAGAGTGCGAATAATGCTGCTTTCTTTAGATCACTGGCAAAAAATCCTTTGGGTAGATTATATGATTTGCTTCGTGACTCTACTTTTTATTTTTGTAATGAAAAAGGCACGTATGTCAGGTATTCTGTTCCGTATAGCGACTTTCATTGGTATTTTAGTATAAATAATAATTCTTATAAATATGTAGATGAGTTTTATAGAAGAGGAACAAAACAGAGTCTGAAAGATTTAGACGGTAGCTATAATGAATGGGATGCAAATTGATTTCATTTATAGGATTCAATAATGGTTTTGTTGGTATGATATCCCCTGTCTTTTACTCTGAAATATGAGTAGAGGCAGGGATTGTGGTCTTCTGTTTTTACAGCGTTAAGGTCATCCGGGAGCTTCCTTATCTATTCCCAGTTCTAGCAGATATGTTATCCGCTGTTCTTTAGTATAGAAGGATTTTTAATCTCAGCTATTACGTCGAATACGCTTTATTTCTTGTATATTAGCATTCTAAAATCAGCGGATTACAAATCCGCTGGGACGGACAAGGAGCTTGATACAAAGAAGGGATTGAACTGGTATGATTATGGGGCGAGACATTATGATGCGGCAATAGGAAGGTTTACGATGATGGATAGATTTGCAGAGAAATATTATTCGATGTCATCGTATCAGTATGGAGGAAATAATCCAGTTGGTAATATTGATGTGAATGGAGATAGTATAGTCATTAGCCCCAATCCCAATGGATTAATTGATCATATAAAATCAAGATTCGGTTACGATACAAAGTTCCAAAAAACTGTAAAAGCTGATTTAGCACAATTGAAGAAAGATGATAAAACTGTTGCTCAAATAATTTTAAAATTAGAGGACAGTGAAAATATTCATCAAATTACAATGGTGGAGGATAGAAGAAAAGGTAACTTAACAGAAGTTGATAAAGAGAAAGCTGTCAAGGGAATTTCACAAGGCACTACTGTTAGATACGATCCCTATACTCAAATAGAACCTAGCGGAGAGAAAAGAACTCCGAGGGTAGGACTAAGTCATGAGTTGCAACATTCTTATGATGCAGATCAAGGAACAATGACTAGGGAAATAACAGAGAATGGTGTCTTGTTGATTGAAGTACGTGCAATCAATACAGAAAATAAAATAAGAATGAAAACAGGAGATCCTAAAAGAACCAAATATGGAAGAAGAGAAGTGCCTAAAATACTATTGGAGTAAAATTATTCTAATTACTGGAATTGCCTTTATTCTTACTACATGTATGTATATAAATAGGAAATCCAAAGAACAACATGCAAAAGAAAATGGTAATGAGCCTTATAAAGCTCTAAGTGTAAAATACCAAGATTCTATTTATCGTATGGTATTAAGATCAAATGACATTGTCTTAAAAATGAAATATCCAGATGAATTTTTACGAACTTTAAAAGATTCAGGCGTTTTAAACATTGATAGTGCAACTTTTTATGAATTAAGAAAAGATATAGTAACACCTCAACCTCTAATAGATTCGATCTTTAAAGGAAATGTTGATACTCTACTTTCTCACTTTTTTGATGATAATGGTTTTATTGCCTTTGAATTATCATATGATGAAGAAAAATACCTAATTGATATTTTATATCGAAATAAAATTCTTGTAAATGTTGCTTGTGAATCAGGATATTTATATATTGACAACTGATCTCGTTCGATTGGATATTCTATTCGATTGTATCAAGTCTTAGAATTTTTAATCTGCAAATCTTACATATCCCTGACCTTTACTATACATAATTAGTCTGGTCAGGGGCTATTTCTTAGTGATTTTTTGACTTAAAAGCTTACTCTAATGTCAAAACGATTAGGATATGACTATTAAATTCTTATTTGTTTTTTATTGGCTATGATTCCTCCATTATGATAGCTATTATTATATATTAAGTTGTAGCGGTTCTTCTTCTTACGGTATGTGCGATGCCTTAACCTACACGCTGAATGGCAACCAGATGATCCGTGTGGACGACCTGGTGTCCATCGGTGCAGGTAATGATGAAACGGACTTTAAGGATGCCGTGAAGCAGGCGAACGAGTATACTTACGATGCCAACGGTAATTTAACTAAAGATTTAAACAAGGGAATAACAGGAATTACGTATAATTGTTTAAATTTGCCCAATGCAGTAACATTCAGTGACGGCAGTACTACTACTTATATTTACAGTGCGGATGGTACAAAACTTCGTACGGTTCATAAGATAGGAAGTGTCACCACCACTACTGATTACTGTGGTAATGTGATCTATGAAAACAATACTGCCAAACTGCTGTTGACAGGAGAAGGATATATCTCTTTGAGTGATAAGAAGTATCACTATTATTTGCAGGATCATCAGGGGAACAACCGGTAGTGGCTGATAAAGATGGGAATGTGAAGGAAACAAACCATTATTATCCATTTGGTGGCGTGTTTGCTTCATCACAGAATGTGCAGCCTTATAAGTATAACGGTAAGGAACTGGATACAAAGAAAGGTTTGAACTGGTATGATTATGGGGCGAGAATGTATGACCTGGCACTGGGGAGATGGCATGTGATGGATCCGTTGGCGGAAAAGTATTGTGGGGTGAGTCCTTATACGTATTGTAAAAATAATCCGATTAATAGGATTGATCCGGATGGTAACGATGATTATGTAATAGAACCTAGAGGACGTTTACACAACATGACTATTGAATCGCAAAGAGGAAAAAGCGAGTTTGACAGGTTATATAACAGCTCGGGAACGAGAAAAATAAAACGTGGTAACAAGTCTATTAAAGTTAGTGATACGAAACTTCTTTCTGGCATGGTAAAAATGCAGACAAAACATGCGGGCTATAAAACTGCCGGCAGTACTCAAAGTCTGCAAGATGCTGCAGAAGTATTTAAATTTGCAGCCGATAATAGCAAAGCTGAATGGAGGTTGGATGTATATGATGATAATGGAGCAAAAACAGCGGTAGTAGCCACCAAACAGAGTGAGGATCATGTTCAGAATGCGGATGAAGCTATGGATGGATTGGCAGTAGAAGGAA
>OHGZ01000222.1_pt1 | contig 52273 bp, 49 predicted proteins | sample 1567851 | NCBI WGS metagenome assembly OHGZ01 (sample SAMEA3879563, study PRJEB24766) | human gut metagenome | biome: human-associated habitat; feature: feces | place: USA | collected 1985/1987 | reverse complement strand
TGCTGAGAACGGAGTGAACAGTAACAAATTTTTGCAGTTTTTTTATAAATTTTATAATTATATTAGAAATTAGACAAATTTCTCTCACATTTATAGGTTATGATATTTACATCTTAAGGAAATGACGTACCTTAAGAGAAAATCTTTCCTTTCCCTAAAAAGTGTAAAATGAACGTGAATCACCGCTTAACCGACAAGATCGCCGGAGAAGCGGTGATTTTATTATGTCACTGAAGCAGGATTCTTTCTTATAAACCTCTGTAACGATTAAGACAGGCATAAATTTCCTGAATACGGGGAGTAGCGTAACCACAGGAAATTTTTTGATTCTCCGTAAAGAAGGACAGACCATGTAAAGAGAGATTTTTCCAGAGAAACTGCACAATCTCAGGCAGGGTACGTCTGCCGTCTGCCAGATGTTCAACTGCATATTTCAGCAGGAGACCTAAGGCAGCGGTCTGTTCTGCGTCAATAAGCTGTTCTGTATAGCGGAGATCAATCTCCTGTCTGCCGAGAGAGAAGCCATCTGTTCCGGAGATTCTGGTTTTCAGGCGCTCAGGTTTTGCGGCACCGGAATCGGAATGATTTCCACGACTGTTATGTATGAGGCGCTTAGAAGATTCGGCAGGTCTGCTCATAATGCGATGGCTGTGCGGAAGCTGAAAATCAGTAACTGAAACAGCAGGCAGAGGATATTGGCTGCATAATTTTTTGACAGAAGCTGTAATATCTTTTGGAACGTAATTGTCCATCTGGATAATTGTATCTGCAATATGAAAGAATGCCCCGGAACTTCCGGCAACAAGAATTGTAGAAATCCCTGCTTTTTTATAAAGATCTTCTGCACGCTCCAGAAACGGAGTGATCGGCTCTTTCTCACGCTGAATAACCTGTTGCATGAAAGCATCACGAACCATGAAGTTAGTTGCGGAGGTGTCTTCGTCAAGAAGAAAAAGGTGGCTTCCGGCTTCCATGCTTTCTACGATACCGGCTGCCTGGGAAGTGCTTCCACTGGCATCCAGTGTAGAGAAACAGCGGGTATCTTTCTTGTTTGGAAGATCATTTATAAACATGGAAATATCCACATCCTTGATAAAACGGCCATCTTCTGAACGCAGTTTGACAGCAGTTGCATCTGTGATCACGTATTCACGTCCATCTCCGGGGATATGATTGTATACACCAAGTTCAAGTGCATTCAGAAGCGTGGATTTGCCATGATATCCACCACCTACGATCAGAGTGATTCCCTTTGGAATCCCCATGCCTGTGATTTTTCCTTTATGGGGAAGATTTATGGAAATGCGCAGACTGTCCGGAGAAGTAAAGGGAACGGAAGCTTTCATAGGGCGGGAGGAAATACCGCTTTCTCTTGGGAGGATGGAGCCGTCGGCTATGAATGCGCAGAGATTTTTTGCGGGCAGCGTCTGACGGATAAATTCCTGATCCTCTGCAAGCTCTATATAATTCTGTAATTCCTTTGCATTAAGGCTGGAATAGAAAAAGGATTTTTGAATGCATACAGGCAGAAAATCAAAAAGGATTTTCTCCAGTTCAGTGGCATTGATCGTGCGGCCATTAGCAGGGAAGCCCACAAAAAAGCGGGCGGTTATGCCTTTTTCTGTTATTTCACAGGCTGTCCGGGAAAGAATCTCCTGACCACAATGACTGACAGTGAGCAGGCCGCTTTTGCCGGAGCCTTTTGCACGAAAGCTGTACTGACTGACCTGTTTTTCAAACTGACGTGTAAGATAGTCGCAAAGAGTAGTCCCGGTAAGCGTATCTTTATAATATTCGACGGGAAATCCGGCATCTCTGTGTGAAATCTGAATGCTGACATGAGAGGGAGAAGCAAAAGGATCTCCCTGCACATGGTCGATGGACAGAATATAATTTCCAAAATGATACAGACCTTTCAGCCCTTTATATGCCGGATAACTTTTGCGGTTTATGGAACGAAGCTGCTGACGCAGTTCCTCTGAATTTTTCATGACAGAACCTCCTGGTATTGCAGATATTTTTATAATAATCCTCGCAAATAATGAATTTGAGAGGAGAAACATTAACCTGCCATCAACTATAGCGGAAATGAATCATAATGTCCACTGACAAATAAATATTAATCATATGGAAAATTTTCAGAGGATGTTTTATAATGAAAAACAGGTAATTGTTCAATACCATTACATAATAGCGAACTGATGAATAGTTACCGTTATCAAAGCAATACTATGAATGACAGTCATAAAGAAAGGCGGAACAGTAAATGGAACGTAGAAATGCATGGCTTTCTTATACAGAAGCAGAAGAAAAAGAACTGGAGCAGGTTGCAAAAGCGTATCGCAATTTTCTTAATGTGGGAAAAACAGAGCGTGAATGTGTGACGCAGATCATCAGAGAAGCACGGGCAGCAGGTTATGAATCTCTGGAAGAGAAGACTGCGAAGGGTGAGAAACTGAAAGCAGGAGATAAAGTTTATACAGTCGGAATGAAGAAGATCATTGCACTGTTTCATATCGGACAGGATGATATTTCTGAGGGAATGAATATTCTGGGAGCACACATTGATTCTCCACGTCTTGATGTCAAACAGAATCCATTATATGAGGATACGGATCTTGCATATCTGGATACCCATTATTATGGCGGTGTTAAGAAATACCAGTGGGTGACTCTTCCCCTGGCAATCCATGGCGTAGTGGTAAAGAAAGACGGAAGTACAGCAGAAGTAAATATCGGTGAGGATGAGGATGATCCGATCGTATATATCACAGACCTTCTGATCCATCTTGCAGGAAAGCAGATGCAGAAAAAAGCGGCAGAAGTGATCGAGGGAGAGAATCTGGACATCCTGATCGGCAGCAGACCACTGAAAGACCTGGAAGATGATAAGAAGAAAGAGGCAGTAAAACAGAATGTACTGAATATCCTTAAAGAGAAGTATGATATGGAAGAGGAAGATTTTCTTTCTGCAGAGCTGGAGATCGTACCGGCAGGAAAGGCAAGAGAGTGTGGTCTGGACAGAAGTATGATCGCTGCTTATGGACAGGATGACAGAGTGTGCGCATATACTTCTCTGCTTGCAATGCTTGGGATGGACACCCCGAAACACACTTCCTGCTGTCTGTTTACTGATAAAGAAGAGATTGGAAGCGTAGGTGCAACCGGTATGCAGTCACGTTTCTTTGAGAACGCAGTGGCTGAACTTCTGGATGCAATGGGATGCTACAGTGATTTGAGATTGAGAAGAACTCTGAAGAATTCCAGTATGCTTTCCTCTGATGTAAGTGCAGGCTACGATCCGGCTTATGGGGAGGCATTTGAGAAAAAGAATGCAGCTTATCTTGGAAGAGGTATCGTATTAAATAAATTTACCGGAGCAAGAGGTAAATCCGGCTCGAATGATGCAAATGCAGAATATGTGGCAAGAGTCAGAAATATTTTTGACAGCCATGAAGTTGCGTTCCAGACAGCTGAGCTTGGTAAAGTTGATATAGGCGGAGGCGGAACAATCGCTTATATCGCAGCACTTTATGGAATGGAAGTCATTGACAGCGGTGTGGCAGTGCTCAGTATGCATGCACCATGGGAAGTGACAAGTAAGGCAGATATTTACGAAGCTAAGAAAGCATATAAGGCATTTCTGCTGGAAGCATAAAAAGTCAGGCAGATGCGGAATAAAAATATGAAGAAATCGTGGAAGCTGTATCGTTTCTGATAACAGAGACTTGCAGATTCCGCAGATAAGGGCAGAGCTTTTGGAAAACTGAAGCGCTGCCCTTTTAACATATAAGTGAGGTTATGATTGTAAAAGGTATTTCTGATATCTTACGAAAGACAGGTTGCGATTCTGTAAGATCTGGATTGGAGCAGGATATTTAATAGACGGGAGGGAAAGATGGAGGAAGCGCTGATCAGAGTAAAAGATTTGTGTAAAATATATAATCCCGGCGAGAATGAAGTACGGGCGCTGGATCATATTAATCTGGAAATTAATAAGGGTGAGTTTGTTGCTATTATCGGACAGTCAGGTTCAGGAAAGTCTACATTTATGAATATGCTGGGTTGTCTGGATGTGCCTACATCCGGCGAATATTTTCTGAATGGAACTGATGTGTCCACAATGGAAGACAATGAACTCTCAGAAGTCAGAAACCGGGAGATCGGATTTATTTTTCAGGGATTTAATCTGATCTCAAATCTGACTGCAATTGAAAATGTGGAACTACCGCTGGTTTACAGAGGGGTAGACAGAAAAACGAGACATAAGCTGGCAGTAGAGTCACTGACCATGGTAGGGCTTGAGAAACGTATGGATCACAGACCAAATGAAATGTCAGGAGGACAGCAGCAGAGGGTGGCTATTGCAAGAGCAATCGCGGCCCAGCCACCGGTGATCCTGGCAGATGAACCTACAGGAAATCTGGATTCTGCATCCAGTAAGGAGATTCTTCAGATTCTTAAAAGTATGCACGAGCAGGGAAAAACGGTCATATTGATCACACATGATAATGGGATTGCTGCTCAGGCAAGGCGTGTAGTCAGAATTATGGATGGAAAGATAGAGTCAGATTTTATCAATAAAAACTATGGGAAAGAAGAATATATAAAAAATCAGCTGGATGCATAAACCCGGTTACAAGGAGACAAATATTATGAAAAAAAAGAAAAGTAAAAAGAAAATTATTATTGGAGCAGCTGCTGTTCTCGTTGTTGCCGGCGGAGTTACAGTAGCAGGTCAGAGGAATTCCACAGAAAATCAGATCCCGCAGGTTCAGGTGGTAATTGCAGAGAAGGGTGATGTTGAGGAAATTGTAGATGCCACAGGAACAGTGGGAAGTGAAGAAGAGAAGACTTATTATTCTCCTGTAAATGCAGAACTGAAAACTGTTTCTTTTTCCCAGGGCGATGTGGTAAAAAAGGGAACAAAACTGATCGAGTTTAATACAGAGGATCTGGAGAAAGATAATCGAAAAGCAGAACTGAATCTGAAATCAACAAAGTATGATACAAAGGATACAAGAAATAAATCTGACAAAGCAGAGAAGAAGCAGAAGGATGCCAAAAAGAATGTTCAGGAGCTTGAGAAGAAAATAAAGGATAAAAAAGCTTATGTCTCGTCTCTGAAATCACAGATTTCAGCGGCAGCAGCAGCGGCACAGCGTGAAGCGGCAGCTCAGGCATCCGCACAGGCAGCAGCTCAGGCTCAGGCACAGCAGCAGGAAGCTCAGGCAAAAGCCCAGGCAGAGGCAAAGAAACAGGAGGAAATCCAGAGTAAATATCAGGCCGCACTTTATACATACAAGACGGAGACTCTTCCGCAGTACCAGCAGCAGCTCTCAGATCTGAATGCACAGTATAATCAGGCACAAAGCGATTATAATCAGGCAGACACCACATATCAGATGGCATTTGCAACATGGCAGGCAGACCCTTCAGATGAGAATACACAGGCTCTGGATAATGCGGAGGCTGCAAGAACACAGGCACAGCTCGCAATGCAGCAGGCACAGCAGACTTATAATGATCTTAAGCAACAGACACCGAAAATGCCGGTACTTTCTGATTTCACAGAAAGCAGTGCAGATTACTCATGGGGAATTTCAGACGGTTCAGATGCAGATGACAGCGATGGGGAAGATTCTTCCTCCTACGGATATGATTACAGTGGAAGTGATGGCGGGACAGTAACTGCGGATACTTCTGCTCTGGAAAGTGCACTTGAGACAGCAAGCGATGAACTTGCAGAGCTTCAGTCAGATCTGGCTTCTGAGAAAGCTATCGCAGAGGCAGATTCCACAAGCCTGACAAAAGAAGAAAAAGAGAAACTGAAAGTAACAGATAATCTTTCCGAACTGGACGCAAAATCAGCCGAGGAGCTGGTGAAGGAAGGAAAGAAAGGAATCACCGCGGAATTTAACGGAATCATATCCAAGGCAGATATTAAGCAGGGAGCAGCAGTTACTCAGGGTATGGAACTGTTTACTATTGAGAATACAGACAAGGCAAGTGTGGATGTGACTCTCTCTAAATATGATTATAATACAGTGAAAGAGGGGCAGTCTGTTGAGATTACCTTGGGGGATAATACTTATCAGGGTACTGTAACAAAAATGAGTCATATTGCGGTGCAGAATGAAAAAGGAACGCCGGTCATTTCAGCAACAGTAAGCATTGATAATCCGGATGAAGATATTTTCCTGGGAGTAGATGCAAAGGTTAAGATTTATGCGGCTTCTGCGAAAAATGTGGTGACTCTTCCTGTGGAAGTGGTCAATATCGGAAAAGAAGGCTCCTTCTGCTATGTGATAGAAGATGGACTGGTGACAAAGAGAAATATTACCACAGGAATCAGCTCAGAGGATTATGTGGAAATTACGGATGGAATTAAAGAAGGAGAAGAAGTAATCGCAGATCTGGGTGATTACACAGAGGGAATGGAAGTACAGGCAGTTCCTGAACAGACAGGAGAGGATGCTGATGAGTAATCTGTATGAATATATCAAGATGGCAGTCCATAATATTATGGCAAATAAGGGACGTTCTTTTCTGACTATGCTTGGCATTATCATTGGCATTGCTTCTGTAATTGCCATTGTATCTGTGGGTGAAGGAACCAAGAACCAGATGAACAGTGAAATTGATGATATCGGCGGCGGGCAGATTGCCATCAGTGTCAGCGATGAGGCACAGACAGATGAGGAGTGGATCACTGCGGATGATGTGGAAGCAATCCGGGCGGTAGACGGTATAGAAGGAGTAAATGTTTCGGATTCATTCAGTGGAGAAACTACCACAGGTAAGGGGAATTTTTCTCTTATGCTGACGGGTGAGGGACCGGATGCAAAGCTGTTAAATAATGCCACCATGAAGCATGGAGTATATTTCGGGGAAAATGAAGTTCAGGAAGCAAAAAATGTCTGTGTGCTTTCCGATGCAGATGCAAAAAGACTCTTTGGCACAGATGATGTGGTTGGAATGACTGTAGATGTCAATTGTTATGGACTGACCAAAAGTCTTCGTATCTGCGGGGTGACAACCCAGAAAGAAAATGGAACCTTTGTCAGTTATACTTATGAGGGAATGCCGGTGACTATTAATGTTCCCTATACTACAATGAATGAATTCACCGGTGTATCCGATTACTTTTTCTCAGTAACAATGCAGACAGATAAGAGCTTAAACAGTCAGGATGTTGCTGACAAAGTGGTAAAACTGATGGAAAAAAGACATCAGTGTGCAGGAAAAGATTACTTTCAGGTACAGAGCTTTCAGGATATTATGAGCTCTATGAATCAGATGCTGGATATGGTGACTGCTTTTATCTCCTTTGTGGCGGGAATTTCCCTTCTGGTTGGCGGTATAGGCGTTATGAATATTATGCTGGTTTCCGTAACAGAACGTACCAGAGAGATTGGTATCCGTAAGTCACTGGGAGCGAAAACCTCTTCTATTATGATGCAGTTTCTGGCAGAGGCGGCAATTCTGACGGTGATTGGAGGGGTGATAGGAATTGTTCTGGGTGTGATTGGCGGATATGTGATCTGTTCAATCATAAGCAGCAGCATGGGAATGTCCATCACTCCGGGAATCAGCCTGAGTACAATTATGGCGGCGACTTTGTTTTCCTGTGCAGTAGGAGTATTCTTTGGAATTTATCCTGCGAAGAAAGCAGCAAAACTGAGCCCGATCGAGGCTTTGCGGCGGAATTAATGAAAACAGGACTGCGATGGTATTTTGGTGTACCTGTGTACTGATATCATTACAGAATAGTTGTAAATTGTTATAATTTTGCGAATCAAAAGAAAAAAATAAAAAATTCAAAAAAAGTGTTGACAAATGCTCCAGTATAGAGTAGAATACTCATTGTTGTGAGGGACACGAGATAAGAACTTCACAAGGATGTGCGTTTAGCTCAGCTGGATAGAGCGTTTGGCTACGGACCAAAAGGCCGGGGGTTCGAATCCTCTAACGCACGTAAAACCGCTAGAAATCAAGGCTTCTAGCGGTTATTTTTTTACTTGACAAGGCTACTTGACCCTTTGGTTAGTTCCGAGCGCATAGCCCCGGGAATAATATGACCGGAAGAAAATTCCGTCTAACTTATATACATCTGATCCCATTCTCTCATATGTATTCGCAAGATGCAGATAATTCTGAGTTGTATCATAGCTGCTATGTCCAAGATAAAGTCTTAATGATTCCAGATCACCACCACCAAGAATAAAAGATGTTGCAAATGTGTGCCGGAGCAGATGCGGTTTCAGACGGGGAAGCTCTGTCTCTTTCCTGATCCGACTGAAAAGTGACTTGATAGCATCCAGTGTAAATGGTTCTTCCGGATTATGCAAAGAACAAAACAGGGAATCATGTTCTAAAGTACGAGGCCTGTAAAATGTCAGATATCTATACAATGGCTGTCGAAGTCTTTTCGCCAAAGGAACAATCCTGTCCTTATCACCTTTACCATTCAGTATAATAATATAAGATTCATCAAAATTTATCGAGCTGGTAGTTAAATTCACTACATCACCTGAACGCAATCCCTCATCTAACATTAAATGAACAATACAGTAATTGCGAAGTCCGGTATAAGTCTTCTGGTTAAAGCAATTGTCAATTTTCTGTACTTCACCATCAAATAACGGTAATACTAATTTAGTCTCAGACTTAATGATCTTAAATCCTTTAGTTATATCAGTCGGTATGTATTCCTCATAATACAGAAAATGAAAGAAAGTTCGAAGATCTACAGAATATGTCCGGATAGATCTCTTAGTTATGGGCTGATTTACTGTAGGCTTTAAAGGATGGGATTCAAGCTTATTCCTGGAACGCAGAAAAGCAACATATTTTTTTAAATCCATGGTAGTAACAGAATCAAGCATGATCTCAGATATAGGACAGCCCCGGTCACCTTCCAGAAACTTAAAGAAGTATGAAAGCGTATTCTTGTAATTCTGAATAGTCTTTTGCTTACAATAAGTTGCACGATCAAAGATAAACAGATCATAAGCTTGTTTTAAAGATATACTCATAAGTCCTCCTTTTGTATCTCATTTCTTTCTGCAGATGCAGAGGATCCAAACGCTGCAGTATGGTTTTTGTACACATCCTTTTTCTCTTTTATAGTATTGCACCGTTGGGACATTTCTTTTGTATTACCAGTCCATACATATGGACTGGGGAAAGATTGCTATAGATTATCGTAGTAGCCGACTTTTGAAAGTTCATCGTAAATAGCATTGCTTCTGCTTTCTTCTCGTTCAGCAAGCTTAAACCAATTATCTAACATATAGAATGTAGCAGAATGTGAGAATGCTATTACCAATTCGTTCAAAACTTCTTTGCTAGCAGTAATCTTGCCTAACCCCTTGACATTCACTGTCATATTTTTGCTAGCAGTAATCTTGCATAATCTCTTAATATTTACTGTCATATTTTTCGCCTATCCTTTCTTACTCAGTCCATACGTATGGACTGGGAAACCGTTCATTATACTTAATAATCATAATCAATACATTCATCTAATTCAGAATAATATTCGCCATCATATCCTTTTTTCATTAATTTATCCCAGCAAGAAAAACAAACAAGTCTAAACGTTATACCATGACAATCTCTGGTAAAATCCATTTCACCACGTTCAACTTCTCGATTGCAACAAGGACATATACGCATATCTTTTTCATTATTAAAACACATAACAATACCTCCTAAATTTTATTTGTAATTTCAAGACAATCATGGTATTATGTCAGTAGATACTTCACCAGTATTGATATTGACTATCTGATACTCATGAGTAACACTACTTACATAAGTGTCCGCCAGTTCACTGCTATTGAATTGACGGGCTTTTTTCTGTTTGTAGCATAATGCGTCATGAATATCATTATCATTCAGCTGGCAAAGTGCTTCCACACAATCCTGCACCACATTATCATTGTTGATTCCCCTGGTATAAATTCCAAGAGTTATAGCTGCGTTGATCACACGCTTTTTCATAATGTCACTGTTGAGCTGCCTGCAGTACTGCCGGATCAGTTTCACATCTTTTGGACGGACATTGACATCAATCATCCTGCAGTTCCGGAGCGCAGTCCAGAAAGCACACAGTTCCCGTCTTGATTTGTTGCTGTCCCCCTCAGGGCGAACCATCCGGAAGACATAGAATGTCAGATAATCGGCAATGATCTTCCTGTTATCAAAATAATCATAGATACGCTTTGCTGTTTCCTTTGAGCTGTTATCCCGGAAAGGTACCAGTTCATAAGTCTTGGTATGCTTCCTCATAGTCTGGTATTCCACGTTCATGATCAGGTTGATCTTAGGTGTTAATGTATCTGCAAGTTTATGCAGCGCATCCGGGGACATAGTTACTTTACCTTCCACAACATGACAGCACTGCTCCCGGAGCTCCGGATCAGAACCATATTCACTGTAATATTTCAACCTGGCAGTATCCAGGTATTCCCAGGAGTGCCGCTTATAGCATTCCTCATAACAATACAGATCATAACGATTGATCAGACCGTTGAACAGCCAAACCTTGAAGAACCATGGTTTATAATTTTTCTCAATCACTTCTTTGCTTTTCAGATAGATACGGATAAATACTTTATCCGAACGTTTTCCCATTGATACATAATCAATCTCATAGCCCTCTGAACCTACCTTGGCAGTATGGATCAGGGCATCCTTGAAGCGGTCAACCCTCATTTTGTAGAAGTTCTCAGGAGAAAAGAACTTTTCCGGATTACTTAAGTAGTTGCTGTGCCAGCAATAGTCAATTCTGTTTTCCTGGCAGTAAGCAATATGTAAACCAAAATAATCACAGATCAGCTTCACATAATGATAAGATCTCTCAAAGGCTTCATGCACTCCATACATCCATAACATATAAGATCTAATCTGTACCACAATCTCAGACGTAACAGACAGCCCGCCATCAGAAGAATGAGGGACAACAGGAGCAATAAATACGTCAAACCATTCCGGGCACTGTAAGCAGATGTTGAAAAAACCAGCAAAACTGCCAGGGCAAAGGTTAAGACTACGATCAAAACCATCAAAAAAGACCGGGAGGGATTCTCCGTATCTGGAAGCAAGAAAAGACTTTTTCTTCTCAAAATACTTTCTAAACTGTGCCACATTTGGATCATTGGAATCATCGGTAAAATCCTCCACTAATTTCACGGAATAATAAAAGGTATCAATGTTATGCAGGAATTTCTTTTGTTTGAAATCAAACCAGTATTTTTGGTTTTCATCATCCAATTCCTGGTATATTTTAGTTGTGTTTAAATGTTTCTTAATATCCAATTTTACACCTCACTTTACTTTGGTAAAGTTTTTCCCCAAATGGCAGTTTGGGGAAATTTTAAAATTGCCATTTTCGCCAGTATTTACAAGGCTTTCACGTGAATTTTGTATGTATTTTCAGACCACGTATTACAGGCCCGTGGAAGGGGTCAGGACATGCCCTCCGGAGTCTCTGCCGCGCGGTCAGACGGGTCCCCCCAACCCCCGTCTTCCCACACAGCAGAGACAGCGGAGGTTACGGCCAGACACCAGCTCCTGGAATGCCAGACGTTTCTGAAATGTATCTCAAAATTTCTGCAGTAAGCCTGGCAGCTCCGGAGGAAATGAGATACATCACTCCGGGGCATCCAGCATCAGGTAAGTATCATACAGGGAATAATATTTCCGCTTACACTTGAAAAACTCACTGCTTACCTTCTCCTTCATGGGGTACCAGACCTTTACACTGACAAAAAGCTTCGGGGACAGCATGATTGCACAGAGGAACATTCCCCGGAGACCAAAGTTACTTACCTTCCTGTGAATATATTCATACTCGATCAGGCTCCGGATCTGGCGGTCTATCATCCGGTCAAACTGGGCTACCAGGATAATGTCATAACCATAATGTCTGTGCAGCGTAAAGAATGACAGCCACTTATCCCGTCCGGACTTGCTCCAATCCCTGGCATTGAACATCAGCTGACACTCATCAATGACCAGGAGCAGGGAACCCTCTTTTACTTTTTTACCCTGGAAATGTTTCTGGGAGAACTCAATCAGGAACTCCGGAGTAATCTCAAGGTTACTCTTATAACAGAACAGATCCCGTTTCTTCTTAGGAATCCGGTTTAAATTAATGGGAAAGTTGCATACAGTCGAACGGCCAGCACGGAGCAGATGGTATAACCTTTCTGCTACATGCAGGCTCTTCCCTGATCCGGGAGTACCGGAGTATAAGAAAATCATCAGATCCCCTCCTATTCGATCAGTTTAATCCAACGGGCTACTACACTATACAAATAAAAGAGTGCGATAGCAGCTAACCAGGCCTCACCGATCTTGATAAAAGTCCCCACCGGAACAAAATAATTAAGATATGCCAGATAGGGAAGCTGGGTAAGATTATCAATAGCATCTGCGAAAGGAGAGAGAGGCAAAAGGTGCAAGAGAACAGAAAGCAGAGCATCTAACATTTGTTTCATCCAATGAATCATATAATCACCCCTTAATCATGTGTTGCCGTGTTATCATTAATAAGCCGATAATAAAGAAAATAATCTCAAAGATCCGGAAGATCTTAATCACTGGTTCATAGTCTGACATATCAAGTTTAAATGTATGATGATAGTCAAGGATCTTTTTGTCTGTCCAGGGATTTTCTAATTCCAGATCTAAAGGAAACTCAAAAACAGGTGCCTGAGCTTCTGCTTCAAATGCCTGGATTAAATGAACCAGGTCAAACGGAATACAAAACGGGAAGACCAGCCGGAGATCTGCTTTATAATCATCCGGATTTACATTAGTATCTTCTTCCGGAGCTGTTGTTGGTTTAGGATCAGGTTTCGGATCGGGTTCAGGATCAGGGTTCGGATCAGGATTTGGATCGGGGTTCGGATCGGGATTCGGGTCGGGATTCGGGTCAGGGTTAGGATTTGGGTTCGGATCAGGATTAGGATTCGGATCAGGATCAGGTTTAGGGTTTGGATCAACAGAAGGAGTTGTATAATGATTTGTTACAAAGTCCTGGATAATAACCGGACGCTTTTCATCATCCGCATTGTTAGCCTTTTTCTGCAAATCCTTAATTTCATCCATAGTTGGAACCTTAATAGCCGGAGCTGGAGGATTAGTTGGAAGAGTTGGGGAAGTATTTTTGTCATAGTCATTCTTTAAATTTGGATTAACCCAAATTTCATCTTTTGTTGTTGGTTTAATATCAGCATTATGAAAAGTTCCATTTAAAAAATAAGGAACATAAAATTGATACTCATAAGAGTTATTAACAACAGATTGATAATGAGCAGAATCAATATTAATAATATCCGTACCATAGTAAGATTTATCAGAAATACTTTTGTCAGATTTCCATAATACATAATAAGCAACATCGCGATTATTAACAAATTTCCCATCTTTATTATACCCTGAGTATAAAGTAGCTTGATCAAGACCAGAACTTTTATTAAAAAAAAGATCAAAAACTAAATCAGAATGTCCATAAAAATCATATATGTAATATGTATCATAATGGTCATATCCATTATTAGATGGATTACAATGATAAGTTGATGTTACTTTTCCAACTAATTTTGATGTATTAATCAAAGAATTACCATGTAAATCCTTTGAAGGAACAGAATTATCCATTAATTTATCCCAAAACCCAGTAACCGCCTCTTTCAAACACCAATAAGTAGCCGCCCCCAACGTTAAATACTTATTTTTTAACACTGCTCTTTTTAGATCATTCCATGCCGGAGGTGTTACGCTGTCGGGATCTATTGGAGGAACTGTTACAGGAGGGGAGACCTCAGGAGGTTTTGATGGATCAGGCTTTGGAGTTGGTGATAAACTCTCATGATATTTTTTCTTCCAAGTTTCACTGGCATTTCCATATAATTCATTTATCCATTTTTCTGTCTGGTCAATCTGATCTTGTGCAGCTGGACTATCAAGCATATCTCCCCAGTCATAATTATCCCAGTCAATAGATTGCACACCTAAATCTTTTTTAATCTCAGCTTCCCGGGGTCTAAACAATTCTTTCAGACTGATTGACATTCCCATACCAGCCATAATTGAAAATATAAACTGTAATGATTCTTCCGCAGCTGCAGCTCCGCCTATAAATTCTGCAGCCTGTGCTGTTTGATATGATCCGGAAAGTACACCTGTCAGCATTGCCACAGACAAAAGCAAAACAATTAATTTTGTTCGTATCCTTTTCAATTTTCCCCCTTTCCTGTATCTCATTCCTTTGCTGCAGGAATCCGGATCCGGCTCATGCTGCGTTATTTTTGAGATACATTTGCATAAAAAAGGTGAGGAAGGTGTCTCCCTCCCTCACCTTACACCATGTAAGTAACCCGTTCTGAAAACCCTCAGGCTTTATTTGTAACTTTCTTAAATGCTTTGATACCAAATCCAACAAGGACAAGAATTCCCATGACCGGAAGTGCAATCGGAAGGATCTTTCCGACAATGCTTGTCATAGATGCTCCAATACTGGTAAAGGATGTTGTCAGTGCTGTCTCAACAGAAGAAAGACCAGTACCAATAGCAGCATCAGATGCAAAAACAGGAACAGCAGTAGCAACTGCAAGAGCTCCGCCCATTAATACAGGGGCAATTTTCTTTTTCAGATTCATCATAGTAAAAAACCACCTTTCCTTAAACTTTTTTAAATATGTGAACAATCCCAAGATATGCGAACCCTATTATCATGAAGATGGCGCCGCTTAGGGCTCCGATCGGGATTGATTTCACCGCTATCATGTTGTAATCCTCAACAGCAAGCGTTAAGCTTTCTGTCTGTTGGGGAGCTTCCGAGACTTCCAGGGCACCGTCTGTTATGTCAGCAGTGCCAGCTGTCTCTTCCTCCGGACTTGTCAACAGTTCTTCATTTTCCATATCATTCTCCTATGGCCGGATATAAGAAGCCAGGATATGAACCAGGAGCACACCAATGACCACTCCCAGCATACACATCACTGCAGGCATGGCATTCTGGACATTTTTCATCTCATGCTCAATCTGTTCATCTTTCAGGACGATCTGCATCAGTAATTCCTGCTGACTTTCCAGCAATTCATTCTGTTTTGTCAGCAGTTCTGTATAATCAACCTGGTTTACTGGATCAGCGTCCGGAACCTCTTCCATTCTTTCACCAGGTTGACTGCCTGCAGTGTCAGCGGGATCGCCAACAGCAGAAGCTTCCCCATCCAGAGGATCCTGCTCAGCCGGTACTGGTACCGGTGTTGCAGTCGGTGCAGGAGTTGCTGCCTGGATGACCTGCTGCTGAACAGTTCCCTGATCCGGTGTAAATAATGCATCCTGTCCGTCCGAGAATAAGTCTGCCATGTCATCTCACCACTTCCTATTTCTTCTCAGGCTGCTCCGGTAAGATCTGCACACGGCTGAAAAAGTCCAGATCTTCCACAGTAAGGACAGGCTTGCCATCGCTTCCGATCTTCATACCCATCTTTGCCTCATAGATGCCAGGCACAAAAGAGATCTTTTCACGTTTGGAAGCTTCCAGGGAGCATTTTGCACGCTGCTGGCCTACAGCCCCACCTGTAGCATCCATGCGTGAGATCATCTGCTCACCGTTTTCTCCATACATGAAATAATTGATTGTCATGCCTGACTGTCCGTTGTCCATTTTCCACACGTTTGCAAAAGTTACAAAAATCTTCATTTTGTCCATAAGTCAAAGACCTCCTTAAAATTTGTATGCCAGACCTGTATAAGAGCAGGAAAGGCACTGGTTAATATGTAATCCCGCAATGGGGTTGTTACCGTCCCCGGAAGACCGGGGGAAGAAGATAGTGTATGTTAACCCTCCACAGCGTAAGACTGTGCATAAGGGGAGGGTTCCAAAGATGAGTTTCCCTGTCCAGAGCTTCCCGTCCCTCCCATTAAAACACCTTTTCCTTCCTGACTCATCCGAGCCAAGGAAAAGACGTTTTAAAGGTCAGTCCGTATATATTACCGGAATAACATAGAGACGGAAGAGGAGGAAATCTATAATTGTCTGTCCCTGGTATGCAGAAGAGTTTCAGTAGATGAAAGGAAAAAGCTAAAATTCCCTGTCGTGTCGGGGATAGACTGTTGCCCGTTCAACAGAGCCAAAAGTAAAGGTTAAACCCTTCGGGCTCCTGCGGAGACCTTGACTTTTGTCTCCTGAATGATAGAGACAACGGCCGCTGAAAAAGCTGGATTTGTCTGTCCCGGTGTGACATATCCCTGATAAGGGAAAGGACTCAGGACAGGAGTACATGAGGGTAATCAAGAAGGATGCTCACCCTGCAGGCTTCCCATCCTTCCTGTCTGATTCTCTGTACTGGCTGTGTCCAGTCCGTCAAGGGTCAAGATGAATGAGCTTCGCTCACCCTTGACTGACTTACTGCGCAGAATCAGGAGAAGGGCAGTTCCGGATCAGCGTCTTTATCTTCCAGCAGTTTATCCATAAGGCCAGACAGATAATTTGCCTTCAATTCCAGATCGGTGAGAGCCCTGCGGACACCTCCGATCTCAGAGGAAATCTGCTGGAGAACATCGAGCTTCTTATACTGCTTGGCAATCTGCTGATCTAAAAGGGTAATCCTCTGTTTCTTGGATTCTTCCTGTTCCATGCAGAACAGGACAAGGTTTTCAAACTTCTGATTAAAGCCTTCACCTTCAAAGTTGATCACATAATCCATCACCTGATCAGACAGGCGGACGGATTTCAAATTAACTTTCTTTGCCATTATGCACCTCCTATATGGTGATTTAGAACAAAAACGGTTGTTAAAAGCTGATTGTAATGGTAAAATTTAATATTAACAAAGTAACAAAGGTATCAGTTTTTACATTTTTGATTATAGTCCACAAATGAAAACTTGTCAATACAAAAATGCCACAAATGAAAACTTTTCATATGGGAGGATATATATGTTAGATTCGACTGCAATAGGTAATAGAATTAAAGAAAAACAGGAAGAACATCATTATAAACAAAAAGAAATTGTTGAAAAAACAGGGATTTCCAAAAGTGCAATCAGTAATTACATTAGCGGAAATAGAGTTCCTGATACAGAAACCATTTTAAAATTAAGTTATATTCTTGAAACAAGTGTTGAATGGTTATTAACCGGAAAGTCTACAAATGAAAACTATACAAAAGAAGAGCAAAATATTATTGCTGCATATAGAGAAGCTGATCCAGCAGAGCAGGGAGTTATTAAAAAAATTTTGGATATTAAAGAACCGGAGGAAAAATTATCTCAATCCAAGATTGGATAACAAAAAAGACCTGATAACAGGTCTTTAATGTCCAATGAACTCCCAGATATCAAAGTTGGCAAGATCTGGACAGTTAACAAGAAGAAAAATGAAACCAATAACAACAAGAGTAAAAATAACCACGGGAACAATACTTGATTTTTTCTGTTTGGATGAAGAATTTGTTGAGCTGCCTTTAATTTCATATGAACTATAATCAGAATATGTAGCGGTTCGAGCCATATAGACCCGATTTTCTTCATAAATCTGTTCAAGCCGCCGTTTATCAGAACGTGTCATAGAATTACCCTTAGCCATCAGACGATACATCTCTAATTGACGCTCCTTGTGCTTCTGATCTTCTGAGAGCTGCTTCTTAGAACGTTTTTGATGATATTCAGCTTCCCGTTCCTCCGGTGTCCGGTGCATATATTCACGATCCATTAACCCCATAGTACATACCTCCTTCTTTGGAAATATTATACTATACAAAGTATCACAAATACAGTATTATCTTTGAAAACAGGCTTATTTAAAACAAAAACAAAGGTATCAGACTATAAAAAAGGATTCAAATTCCCGTAGTTTTTAGATGCGTAGCTACGGACCAAAAGGCCGGGGGTTCGAATCCTCTAACGCACGCTAATAAAAATAAGACAGTGCAAATGCACTGTCTTATTTTTTGTTCAAGTCCGGGTCGGACTCGAACGGGTTCGATCTACGCTTCGCTCCGGTCGTTGCTAAACGCGTGCCACTGGCACGCAGCAACCTCTAACGCACGTAAAACCGCTAGAAATCAAGGCTTCTAGCGGTTATTTTTTTACTTGACAAGGCTACTTGACCCTTTGGTTAGTTCCGATGGCATAGCCCCGGGAGTAATCATTAAGGAGAAGAAATTTTACATTGAATGTAATTGAGTAAAGCTCTGTCATTCCGATTGTCTTCAGAAATTGTAATGATTTCAACCTTTGGGTGATTTACAATTTCAGGCCAGAAAGATTCTGCAGGTTCCTGTAATACCCCTAAAATGGGAGTCTGCCCATCCAAAAGGTTTAAGATTTTTTTACGAAATAAAGTAGCGTCTGCTTCATGTGGACCAAGTTCATCCATAACAATTAAAGAGCAGTCAGAACACATGGAAAGAATATTGCATCCAAGAAGATCAAAGGTATCGGCAGTGTGTTCATCTGTTTTTCCGCATAAAAACAAAAGATTAGATTCGTTTGGGAATTCCTTCTCTTTTAGATGGTACATATGAACTGAATACTGATTCTTTAGATAGTCTTTTGTGCGGACAGTCAGGAATCCATCAGCGGTTTTCTTATAATCATCCAATATCTTTTGGGTCAATGTAGATTTTCCAATGTGTTTTTTACCAGTTAAAAATATATGTTGAGTCATAGTAAAGTCCCATTTCATTTTATTTTATAATAGTTCCATAATTGTAACCCACGTATCATTTCTCATGAACTGTTTTGGCTGAGCTGTTTACCGGTAAACAGATAGTTCGTTCACGGCCATAGCGGTCGTGTGTAGTTATCACATCCATTTCAATATCGTAAACAGATTGTAAGGTTTCAGATGTAATGATTTCTTTGGGAGAGCCAAATCCCATAACCTTTCCGGATTTCATGAGAAGAACTTTGTTTCCCACGGAAAAGGGATGCTCAGGACTATGTGTTGACATAATAATGCAATATCCCTGGTTGGCCAGCCCTGAAATTACTTCCATGAGAAGCTGATGATTTGCATAATCCAGATTGGCGGCTGGCTCGTCCATGATGAAGATTTTTGCAGACTGACAGATTGCACGGGCAATTAAAACCAATTGCCTTTGTCCTCCGCTTAAGGAAGTATATTTCCTGTTGGCAAGAGGCAGGGCATTTACTTTCTCCAAGGCAGCAAAAGCTGCTTCCTGATCAGGCTCTTTTGGGGTTTCAAATGCGGAGAAATGAGAAGCACGCCCCATAATTACTATATCAAGAACTGTATAGGCAAATACAGGGGAATGATATTGGGGAATATATGCAATCATATTTGCCAGTGTTTTGGTTGTAAAGTCACTAATATTTTTTCCGGCTATCTTTATTTTTCCATTAGAAACAGGAAGGGAACCTAATATCATGCGGAACAGAGTGGTCTTTCCGCAACCATTAGGACCAAGCAGACAAAGCACATCACCATAGTCTGCGCTGCAGCTGATACCTTTTAAAATATCACCATTGCCGTAACCGCCAAAAACATTTTCAATTTCCAGAAGCATATAATTACGCGCGCTCCTTTCGTTTGATGATAAGATAGATAAAGAAGGGGGCGCCCATGATACTTGTGACAACGCCAAGTGGAAGTTCCATGGACAAAAGGGAACGGGAAATATCATCAACAAGTATCAGATATCCGCCGCCAAGGATCGCACTTGCAGGTATCAGCCTTCTGTAATCAACGCCAACCAGTGCACGTGCCAGATGGGGGATCATCAGCCCGACCCATCCAATCAATCCTCCAAGACAGACAGCAGCGGCGCTGAGTAATGTGGAAGCGACTATAAAAATCAGACGATATTTACGCACATTGATTCCTAAACTTTTGGCTTCTTCTTCATCCAAAGTCAGCAGATTGATCTGCCATCGAAAAATAAAAATCAGACTTAATCCAATGATCATTGGAAGAACACTCCAGGAAAAGGATTTGGTTGTGGTTTTGGTTAAGCTGCCCATAAGCCAGAAAGTAATTTGTTGGAGAACATCATTAGGGTCTGCCACATATTTGATCATTGTGACACCGGCATTGCAGAGTGACATGATCATAGTTCCGGTCAGAACAAGACTGAGAGTCTGGGAATGTGCGGATTTTCGGCTGATAAGATAGGATGCGGCTACTGCGGCTACACCACCTGCAAAAGCAGAAAGTTGAATCATCCAGTTGGAAGCTCCGTTTAAAATTGCAAAAGCAGCTCCGAGACTTGCACCGGAAGAAACTCCAAGGATATCCGGAGATACCAGTGGATTGCGAAACATTCCCTGATAGGTTGCACCTGCTACCGAGAGGGAAGCACCAATAAATAAAGCAGACAGAATACGGGGCAGACGGATATTCCAGAATATGGTAACTGCCTGGGGTAAAATATCTCCTTTAAAACCAAATTTTGATAAAAATGCATTTAGTACCTGCACTGGTGTAAGCGGATAATATCCCACCCAGAATGAGAGTACTATAATGATAAACAAAAGTACCAGCATAACCGCCAACAGCAGAACATATCGTCTTTGCCGGGCAGTAGCTGCTTTTTTTTCATTAGCTGTCAGATTCATAATCATTCATCCTTGTAACTTGACTGATCAAATTTACGGTGTTATACTCAGAAAAACCGAATTGTTTTTAAAAACTATTCGCATATACATTATAATACTTAAAAATTGTATAGTCAATTTCAATAAGCGTCAATTATGAGTAATGCGGAGAAAAGAAAGGAGAAAGTTTATGAAAAAGCACAGACAACTTTTGGCTCTGCTTATATGTCTGGTGATGTCAGTCAGTCTTTTAACAGGATATTCTGAAACGAAGGCTGCTACTGAAGAGCAGGCGCAGAGTGGGGAGCAGGATGCCACGCAGGAAACTGCTGAAACCCGTGAGATCACAGACATGGCAGGAAGAAAAGTAACGGTCCCTGCAGCAGAAAATATTGAATCTGTTTTTTCAGCAGGTCCGGTAGCTGCAATTTTTCTGTATATGGTTGCACCGGATAAGCTTCTTGGGTGGAATTATGAACTGAATGATGTTGAGAAATCTATTATTCTGGACAAATATCAGGATCTTCCTAATTTTGGAATGGGTGATGCTGTCAATTATGAAGCAGTAATTGCTGCCAATCCTACAATTGCTATTAATAGTGGAAAGATTAATGATACAATGGTTTCTGATTGCGATGCGTTATCAGAAAGCCTTGGAATTCCGGTTGTTGCAGTAGACAATGAGCTTAATAATTCTGCGGAAGCTTTTCGTTTTATGGGCGAACTTCTTGGCGTAGAAGATCATGCAGAAGAGCTTGCTCAGTATGCGGAGCAGGTATTTACTGATATTAATGCACTTTCAGATATTCCAGAAGAAAAGAAAGTCAGTGTATACTTCGGTAATGGAGAGGATTCACTGGAAACTGCACCCAGGGGATCCCAGCATGCACAGATCCTTGATGCCATCAATGCAGTCAATGTTGCAGATCTGGAATTGGGAGATGGATCTCGTGTTCAGATTTCAGCAGAACAGCTTCTTGCATGGGATCCGGATGTGATTGTTGTAAATGGTGAACCAAAGGCAGATAAAAGCGGAAATTCTGCAGCAGAAGATATCCTGAGCAATCCTGATTATGCTTCACTAAAAGCAGTACAGGACCAAAAGGTTTATGGAACTCCTAATGCACCGTTTAGCTGGGTGGATCGTCCGGCAGGACCAAATCGTCTGATCGGTATGCGATGGTTCTCAGCATTGATTTATCCGGAATATATTAAATGTGATATCAATGAAGAAATACATAAATTTTTCGATCTTTTTTATCATGTTGATCTGTCCGATGAACAGTTGGAAAATGTTCTGAAAGGAACTTTATAAAGGTTAGGCATGGACGTGGAAAAGGGCTATACAATAAATAAATGAAAAAGAAACGCTGGTTCCGGTAAATACCGGTTCCGGCGTTTCTTTTTATAATTTTCGGATCATTGCGCTTCCATGCAGATCGCATACAGGATCTGCAAACAGATGGTTTTTCAGACAGAATTCCCCGACCGCTTTTCGACATCCGGAAAACTGTGTACTGTACACATCGTGGATCAGGAGAACTCCTCCGGTGGCCAGGCGTTCATAGAACAGAGGAAGTGCGGCTGCAGTTGGAGCATAGAGATCTGCGTCCAGAGATACAAAACAAAAAGTTTCATCTGTGACATCGGAAAAGGTATCCGGAAACCATCCTTTGTGGATCACAGTACGTGTAGGATCAGGCATAACATGAAGAACAGAGTCAATATCAGTAGAAGAAAAATCACCTGTTTTGGCACGGGACAGATTACCGGAGGCTTCTATTGTGATATCCTTTTCTGAAAAGCCCTCAAAAGTATCAAAAAGATGGATTTTTCGGTCTGGAAAGGCTGCACTGATCAGGGAAGAAAATTCACCTCGAAAAACACCTAGTTCTGCAACATTTCCCGGAATATCCAATTGATAGATCTGCTCAGATAAAAGACGCATAACAGCAACCCGTGCGTCAAACATGCGAAGGACGGAGGGATCACGAAAAGGTCCGTGATAACCTAAGTTTTCCATCTGCTTTATCATAGAATTGCGCCGTTCTTCATCCAGAACTCCCAGGATGACCAGATCCGGGAGAAGTGCTGCTGCAGTATCCGGAGAACAGACTGGAATATTTCCAATATATGATCCGTGTTTATGGGGGTCATTATCAGCAAAGCACAGGAGCTGACAGGGACTGCTGAGAAGTCTTGCGGTCATTTGTCCAATTTGTCCGGCACCAAATATTACAGTTTTATATACTGATTTTGCCATCATTTTGATGTAGCCTTTCTGTCAGCGCGAACCTGGATCATCTGTCCTGTGATGGAGATGGCGATTTCAGCCGGTGTTTCTGCTTTGATCTCCAGTCCTATAGGTGAGATGATATGGTTTAAATCTTGTTCATTAATGTTGTATTCTTCAATCAGACGGTGAAATACAGCAGCTTTTTTTGCACGGCTTCCAATGACGCCTATATAACATGCAGGTGTAGCGAGAAGCTGTGCCTGTACAATGGTATCATAGGAATGTCCACGTGTCATGACGCAGCAATAATCAGCAGCTGTGATAGAAACATACTGTTCCAGATGGTTGAAATCACAAAGTATTGTTTCAACTGCTCCTGGGAAAAGAGCAGGATTTGTAAATTCCGGCCGGTCATCCAGGACAACACAGCGAAAATCAACGCTTGCAAGGATTGGGACAAGCTTTTGTGAGACATGTCCGCCGCCGAATACATAGACAGTTCCTGAGGTTCCAATCTGTTCAGAAAACAGATCATAATCTTCACTGTGATATCGGTGTGGCTTTGTAGACAAAGAAGATAATACAGAAGAAGGAACATTGGCAGTTCCGATGAGACCGCATGCAGGACTGTAGAGGCTCACACCGGAGGTGGTGAGAAGATCGCAGATCAGCCAGAAATCTTTTCGCTCTTCATAGAATTTTTCAGCAGTTTCCGTGATTTCCATAATAATCGGATCGTTATGATCAAGATACTGGAAAAAGGCCGTAACATCACCACCACAGATCATACCAATATTTTCAACATCTTTATGATTCAGCCGGAATTCATGCTCGCAGGATTCCTTTTTTTCAAGAATATCCAATGCCATACATTCAGCACGATATTCTACAGCTCCACCTCCGATGGTTCCGGAAATTCTGCCGTTTTTTCCGACCAGCATGCGGGAACCGGCACCTCTTGGTGTAGACCCTGAGGATGCTGTAACGGAAACAAGTACAAGATCGTTTCCCTCCAGGAATTGTTGTTTTATTGTCTGAAATAATGTTCTCATATAATAAAATACCTCCTAACTAAATTAAGTGATTTTTCTGCTCCAGTTGTGTACGTCTGCCCGCCTGAACTAAAGCGTGATATGGCAGAGTGATTGTATCATGTCCTGCAGTTTGCGGGCTTGTTCTAACTGCTGCTCATGAGCTTTGCGAGCTTCCGGACTTTTGCATTTACTCATGCTGTCGGCAAATCTTTTTTCTATGGTTACACGCTGTGTTTCCTGAATCAGTTTATCAGCCAGAAATACAATAGCTGCTTCATCCAGCGTGGCTTCCAACAGACCATGGTGCTGTGAAATGATCTGGCTGATCTCAGGATAACCTAACTGTAAGAAAAGTTCACCGCCTGTTTTCGCGTGATGCCTCTGAAGTCTGGCAATATCATGCAGAAGTGCACCGGAGCGAACAAGCTTCTGGTCAAAGATATAACCATTGGATTCCAGCATATTGCATAAACAACAGGCAAGTTCAGTAACAGCATCACTGTGAGCTTGTACATGACGGGGCAGAGAAACAGCATTGCGAAGCCTGAGACATAGTCCGTCATTTAATTCAGGATGAGGCAGTATATAACTGGGATCAGAGAAAGAAATATTATTTTTTTCATTCACTTCCAGATGATAGTAAGAGCCGCAGGGCAGACGAAACCGCTGCCTGCTGTACATACCGGAATGTAATGCATATATATAAGAAGAGATTACATCTGTATGAGTTACCACTGCAATATCACCTTCAGAAGCGCAAAGAATCTTATGAACTGCCTGCGAAAAGCGAAAACCAGATGCAGCAGGAGTTTCTGCTCCCGGGATCGGATGATCAGGGTTATTCCCACGCGCTTTATAAATGTCCGGCCATCTCTGGCGTATTTCATCAAAAGAAAGGCCATCCCATTCTCCCAGATTTCGTTCTGACAGATCAGAAACAATGATATGTGGAAGCTCAGGTGCCATATGGCCTGCTGTCTCAACTGCTCTTAACAAAGGACTGCAGTATACCCCTGATATTTTATCGGACAATTCTTCGTTAAGAAGGACTGCCTGCAGATGTCCAAGCATGGATAGAGAGAAATCTGTCTGTCCTACACAGTAAGAATGTTCATCCGGATACTGTGGTTTTCCATGCCGGACCAGATAAAGGCTACGCATTTAAAAATCCTCCGAAACATTCTTCAAATATTTTTTTTGAACAGGAACGTGTTTCTTCTGAAAAACGGGCATATCGTTTCAGAAATTCTTCGCCGTATGGTGTCAGTTCGCTATGGCTTCCCCTTGTACCGCCTTGGCTTCTGATGATCAGAGGTTCATGAAGCTGTGATTCCAGGGTATGGATCAGGTTCCAGCTGGTAGAATAGGAAATGTGCATGCGCTCACAGGCATCGCGGACAGATCCTGTTTCATGGATCAGTGTAAGCAGCGAATAGAGTTTTTCATCAAAAAAAACTTTTTCCCGGGCTAGCTGAATATGGATTTCAGAACGGATCAGACTCTGGTTGTGTATGCGGAGAAGTTCAGCATAATCCTCTGGTGTATCAGCATCATGAATAATACCGGGATCCTTTACATTAAGATAATACATGGGTTCCCCGCAGTTATCCACAGCACCTTTAAGTCCTGATTTTCCGTCATCACTTAGGATGGAATCAATCAGTGTGGAACGGATCAGAATGGGATGACCGGGATTGCCATTACAGACCGGAGTTACAAGGGGACGCCCCAGAGAGAGCATTTGAGTGACTGTCTGGGCTGTGAACAGCGGAACATCAACAGGTGTAAAGAGTACCGTATCCACTTTGTCTTTTAAATATTCCAGTCCAATCCTGACAGAATCAAACATATGAGTAGTTTCATAGTCCTCATTTCGAAGAAAAATAACATGATTGGAAGCAAGGTGGCGTTCCAGAGCATCCGCATTGTATCCGGTTACCACCACTATTTTAGAGATTCCGGCCTGCCGGAAGTTATTAATCACACGCTGCGCGATGGAAATGGATCCAAGCTGAAGCATGGGCTTGAAGTCTCCCATTCGTGACGATTTCCCTGCAGCTACGATGAGAGCACCTGTCTGCATCATAGATACCTCCTAAAAATAACATTGTACAAATTTGATATTATTATAACATATAAAAGAATAAAAATAGTTAAAATTTTAAATAAAACAAAATAAAATTGTCTGCAATATATAAAATAGCCAACTATTAATTATTTGTAATTTGTATAATTGTGCAAAATTATGGTAGTATGGATATATAAAATAACATGGACAGGAGAACTTTTTTATGGATAAGATTTTTGAGATTACCGCAAAAGAAGTTACTGTACAGGTAAAAGATGAGCGTACAGGGGTTGTATATAGCCGGACGCTTCCCATCGATTATTATGAGAATGCAAATGTTTTAAAGCTCAGCGGTGAGAATCTGGACGGGAGCAGCTCTTCCATTGTTTTCTATTCCGCCAGAGGAATAGAGAGACTGAAAGATCTGACAGGCAGGGGAGCTGACCATGATTCGTGCGGAACACATAAGCCTGAAGATCAGTAAGATTGAAATGAATTTTTTTAAAAGGAGGAATGGGACATGATTAAAAAGACATTGAAGATCAATGGTGTGGAGCGAATCCTTATTCTTGATAAGGATGAGACACTGGCTCAGGTACTTCGTGAGCATCTTCTTCTTACAGGATGTAAGATTGGCTGCGGTGAAGGTCACTGTGGAGCCTGTAATGTTATTATGAACGGAAAAGTCACAAGATCCTGTATCTACAAGATGAGCCGTGTTCCGGACAATGCAGAGATCACAACAATCGAGGGTGTGGGAACAATTTCTGATATGCATCCGATACAGGTTGCATGGATGGCATATGGATGCGCACAGTGCGGTTTCTGTTCACCGGGATTTATTATTTCAGCAAAAGTGCTTCTGGACAATAATCCAAGTCCTACCCGTGAGGAGGTAAGAGACTGGTTTAACAAACAGCGTAATCTCTGCCGTTGTACAGGCTATAAGCCGCTGATCGATGCTACTATGGCTGCAGCAGCAGTTATGCGCGGCGAGATGACAAAGGAAGACCTTGTGTTCAAACAGACAGGTGATTCTATTGTTGGAACAAATTATATCCGTCCGTCAGCAGCACAGAAGGTAACAGGTACCTGGGATTTTGGTGCAGATGATGCATTAAAGATGCCATCAGGAACACTTCGCCTTGCTCTTACACAGGCAAAGGTTTCTCATGCAAATATTCTCAATATTGACACAGCAGAAGCAGAGAGTATGCCTGGTGTTGTTCGTGTTATCACAGCAAAAGATATTAAGGCAGCAGGCGGAACCAACAAGATCAATGGTCTTGTAATGCTTCCAAAACACAACAAGACAGACGGTTTCGAACGTCCTGTACTTTGCGATGAAAAAATCTTCCAGTTTGGTGATGCGATTGCCATCGTAGCTGCTGATACAGAAGAGCATGCAAGGGCAGCAGCAGAAGCAGTTAAAGTTGAGATCGAAGAGCTTCCTGCATATATGAATGCAATGGATGCCATCGCACCGGATGCGGCAGAGATTCATCCCGGTATTCCGAACGCATTCTTTGAGACAAACTGTATCAAGGGTCCTGATTTTGACTGGGACAGCATTCCGGATTCACAGCAGGTTGAGATCGAATCCTACTGTTCACGTCAGCCACATCTCCATCTTGAACCGGACTGTGGTTATGGCTACATTGATGAAGACGGCATGATAACTGTTCATTCCAAATCCATTGGTATCCATCTGCATATGCCTATGATCGCTGATGGTATCGGTGTGCCAATGGAGAACTTACGAATTGTTCAGAACCATGCAGGAGGAACCTTTGGTTACAAGTTCTCTCCTACAAATGAGGCTCTGATCGGCGCTGCTGTTAAGATCCTTGAACGTCCTGTGTCTCTGGTATTTAATCAGTTCCAGAATATTACTTATACAGGAAAGAGATCCCCTGCATTTATGAATATCAAGCTTGCAGCAGATGAAAATGGTAAGCTTCTTGCACTCTGGGGCAATAACTATGTGGATCATGGTCCATACTCAGAATTCGGTGATCTGCTTACAATGAGACTTTCCCAGTTTACAGGTGCAGGCTATGGAATCAATTCTATCCGTAACAAATCTACAACAGTGTTTACAAACCATGCATGGGGTTCAGCATTCCGTGCTTACGGATCTCCTCAGTCTTATATGGGATCTGAGATTGCGATAGATGTTCTGGCTGCAAAGATGGGAATCGACCCCTTCGATATCCGTGAAATGAACTGTTACAAAGAATCAGAAGGCAGTACGATCCCTACAGGTTATCCGCCTGAAGTATACTGTGAAGAAGAACTGTTCAAGACAGCTCGTCCACTGTATGAAGCAGCTAAGAAACGTGTGGCTGAAAAGAATGCAGCTTCTGATGGCAAGATCAAATATGGTATCGGTGTATCTCTCGGTGTATATGGCTGTGGTCTTGATGGTGTTGATACATCAAACGCATTTGCAGAGCTGAATCCGGATGGAACAGTTACAATGTATGCTGCATGGGAAGATCACGGACAGGGCGCTGATATGGGGGTTCTTGTATCATCACATGAAACACTTCGTCAGGCAGGAATCAGACCGGAACAGATCAAACTTGTTATGAATGATACCAAGACATGTCCTAATGCAGGTCCTGCAGGTGGATCACGTTCACAGGTTATGTCAGGTAATGCATGTCGTCTGGCAGCAGAAAACCTTGTGGCAGCCATGAAGAAAGAAGACGGAACCTTCCGTACTTATGATGAGATGGTGGCTGAGGGTCTTGCAACAAAATATGAAGGTAACTGGGTGACAACCTTCTGTGCAGATCATCCGATCGATCAGGATACAGCACAGGGTGATCCGTTTGCAACCTACATGTATACGATCTTCCTTCCGGAAGTTGCTGTTAATACAGAAACAGGTAAAGTTAAAGTTGAAAAATTCACCTGTGTGGCTGACGTAGGTACCATCATGAACAGACTTCTTGTAGAAGGCAACTTCTACGGCGGCCTTGTACAGGGTATTGGTCTTGCTCTTACAGAAGATTTCGAGGATCTGAACCATGATACTTCTCTGAAGAACTGTGGCATTCCGTATCCAAATGATGCGCCGGATGATATTGAACTTCATTTCAATGAAACATATCGCCCAAGCGGTCCTTACGGTGCTGCCGGCTGTGGTGAGGCTCCGCTGGATGCTCCTCATCCTGCAATCCTGAATGCGATCTACAATGCTACAGGCGCACGTATCACACGTGTTCCTGCCCGTCCTGAAAAGGTTCTTGCAGCATTAAAGGAACTTGAGAAATAACTGTCAGTATAATTTTATCATGTGATATAATAAGGGGAGACGGGAGACTGTCTCCCCTTTGGAAATGAAAGGAGTATCGGGTTATGACATATATACAGGAAAGAGGTTCCACTCATGTTTATCACGTAAATCGAATGTCAAAGGAAGAGATGGATCATATGATCAGCCTCTGTGTTCATGAACAGCCGGCGTACTGTGTTGCAGCCTGTCCTTTCAAAGCAGATACAAAAGAAATGCTGTTTTATGCTGCAAAAGGAAACTTTAAGAAAGCTCTGGCTATCTATGAAAAGATCACACCATTTCCCATGATCCTCTGTAACGGATGTACTGCACCATGTGAGGAAAAATGCAGACTCTGTGAGCTGGGTGATGGCATATCCATACGTGAAGTAGAGCGTGCCATTGTACGATATGGGGAACCTGGAAAACGGAGCAGTGTATTTCGTATCAGAAAGAAAAAAAAGGCTGTGATCTTTGGCTCAGGATTGTTCCCGCTGTTTCTTGCAGGGGAACTGGAAAAGAAGATGTATCCTGCAACCATTTACTGTCAGGAGAAAGATTATGAAGCCTATATTGCAGCAGCAGCTCCGGAGCTTTTGGAATCAGATCGCAAAAATGAGGTAAAACGTCTCAGTTCCATGGACCTTTCCTTTGAATTCGGATGCAGTCTTGACCTTCCGTTTATCAGAGCGAAAATGAAGGAGGCAGATGTGGTCTGTGCTTCAGAGGAGGTGGCCAAAAAGCTGGCTCCAGAGGAAACAGCAGACGCAGAGATCATGCTGAGAGAACAGGCGGGAATTGTCAGCGGTCCGGTCCGGTCTGTGATGGATGCAGCTTTTGCTGCAAAGAGAGCTGCCCTGACTGTAGACCTCCTTGTACAGAATCTTTCGCCCCACAGCAACAGAGGCAGTGAAGGAGCAGTTACCACCAGGCTCTATACAAATATGGACGGGATGAAAGGCTCCAAAAAGATTCCCTGCAGCACAGATGGATATTCAAAAGAAGAAGCTGTTGAGGAAGCAAAGCGATGCATTCAGTGTCACTGTGATGAGTGTATGAAAAGCTGTGTCTATTTAAGGGAATATAAAAAGCATCCGGGTCTTCTTGCACGTGAGATTTATAATAATACCCAGATCATTATGGGAGATCACCAGATGAATAAACCGATGAATTCCTGTTCACTCTGCGGACAGTGTACTGTAACCTGTCCAAATGGGTTTGATATGAGCCAGGTCTGCAAATCTGCAAGAGAAAACATGGTATCTACAGACAAAATGCCTCTGGCACCTCATGAATTTGCACTGATGGATATGCTGTTCTCCAATTCGGAGGCTTTCTTATGCAGACCTCAGCCGGGATATGAAACCTGCAGATATGTATTTTTCCCAGGATGTCAGGCAGGAGCTATAGCGCCGGATGTTGTCACAGAGGCATATGAGGATCTGTGCAGGAGGACAGAGGGCGGTGTTGCTCTGATGCTGGGATGCTGTGGTGCTATCAGTGAATGGGCAGGACGCTATGAAATGACAGAAAAGGTAAATGAACAGCTGAAGCAGGAGCTTGCAAAACTGGGAGATCCTATGATTATAGCAGGCTGTCCAAGCTGTATGAAACAGTTAAAAGAGAGTCTTGGCGCCAAAGTCACAGGAATCTGGGAGATCTTAAAGGAAATCGGACTTCCCGGACAGGCAAAAGGACTGGAGATACCTGTTGCAATACATGATGCCTGCGGTGCCAGGGGAGATACACAGACACAGGATACAATAAGAGAGCTTCTTGCAGATATGGGGTGCACTGTTGTAAATACAGAATATTCCAGAGATCTGTCTCCCTGCTGCGGATACGGCGGACTGACTGCCTACGCTAATAAAGAGATGGCAGATAAAATGACAGAAAAGTGTCTGGAACGATCCGATTCCCCATATATAACGTACTGCATGGCATGCAGGGACCGATTTGTCAGGGAAGGCAGGGAATCCAGACATATCCTGGAACTTCTGTATGGTATAAATGCCGCCAATATGCCGGATATCAGTGAGAAACGCTACAACCGGCTTGAGCTAAAAGAGAAGCTTTTAAAAAATATATGGAATGAGGAACTGATGATGGAGAAAAAAGATTATACCGTTGCATATACAGAAGATGCCATCAGTATGATGGATGAACGTATGATCCTGAAAAGCGATGTGGAGCGTGTATTATCAGATTACAGAGAAAATCAGGAAGCGATCTTTGATGAAGAGACAAAAGAACTGGTGACAAGGAGCAGACTTGGAAATGTTACATTCTGGGTGAGATTTGTGGAAACAGAAGAAGGGTATCTGGTACGCAGAGCATACAGTCATAGAATGAATATTATGAAAAGGGTGGGACAGTAATGGCAGTAGAGAGAACATATTATACCATTGATCCTGAGGGAAAGCTGACCTGCATGAAATGCAAGGTTCCTCTTGTAAAGGGAAAAGCAAAATTTATGTATCTGGAGAACGGTTTTCCTGTTGAGATGCCGGTCTGTCCCAAATGTGGCTTTGTCTATGTTCCGGAAGAGCTGGCTCTTGGAAAGGTTTTGGCAGTGGAACGTGCACTGGAGGATAAATAGATGAACAGACACCCCGGAGGGGAAGAGCAGACAATTCATCTTCTGAAAAGCATAGAATTGAAAAAAGGAATGAAAGCTCTGGATCTGGGAGCAGGAGAGGGAGAGACCGTGCGGATCATGAAAGCATTTGGTCTGAATGTGCAGGGTGTGGATCTTGCTCCGCGAAGCAGTGAGGTGCAGCAGGGAGATTTTCTGACCCTTCAGTATGCAGCAGACAGTATGGATCTCTGTATCAGCCAGTGTGCATTTTTTGTCAGCAGAGATCAGAAAAAGGCAGTCTCTGAATGCTGGCGTGTACTGAAAAAGGGAGGATTTCTTTTGCTGTCAGATCTGGATCCGGGCAATCTTCTGGAAATTGTGAAAGAAACAGGGTTTACGATTCTCTGTCAGGAGGATCAGACTGCTCTCTGGAGAGAATATTATCTGGAAGCAATCTGGAATGATTCATTCTGCTGCGAGGATCATAAGCTTCTGCAGAAAGAATACAAAGGCAGAAAAATAGGCTATACCATGGTGGTTGGCAGAAAGGAGTAATGTATGGATCTTTACGAAAGAATAATGGAATTAGGTAGCATGGGATATCATTGTTCACAGATCATTATGATCATGACTCTGGAAACCATAGGAGAGGAAAATCCACAGCTTGTAAAGGCAATGGGAGGCCTTGGCGGAGGAATCGGTTACTGTGGAGATACCTGCGGATGTCTGACAGGAAGTGCCTGTGCCATCGGATATTTTCTCGGAAATCTGGCTCCTGAGGAGAAGGAAGATGCACAGATGAAACCGGCTGTACAGGAATTATATCAGTGGTTCCGCCAGAAGACAGAGGAAGAATTCGGAGCTTTTTACTGTAAGGATATCACTCATCTGGACTGGGGTGTGATCATGGAGAAATGTCCTGGACTTATTGCAGATACTTATACAAAAGTTATGGAAATTCTGACAGAGCGGGAGGTACTGAAGCTTTGATCACCATCGGCAAAACAAAGAGTGTCTGTCCGGAATGTATGAAGGTAGTTCCTGCCATAAAAGGTATCGGTGAAGACGGGATCTATCTGGTAAAGGAATGCAATGCTCATGGAAAATTTCAGACCCTGATCTGGGAAGGAAATGCAGCAGATTATCTTTCCTGGGGAAGAGAAAATCTCTCAGCAGAAACGCCTGTAAATCCGAAGGTTAAAGAAAAATCCTGTCCGGATAATTGCGGACTCTGTGAGGAACATGAAAGAAAAGGCTGCTGTATGATCCTGGAAGTTACAAAACGCTGTAATATGCATTGTCCTGTCTGCTTTGCTTCAGCAGGAGAAGACAGGGAAAAGGGAGATATTCCCATCTGTGAAATAGAAAAACAGTATGATTTTCTGATGGCTCACGGAGGTCCCTTTAATATACAGCTTTCAGGAGGAGAACCAACCATGAGGGACGATCTGCCTGAAATCATACATATGGGAAGAGAAAAAGGATTTACATTTTTTCAGTTAAATACCAATGGGATCCGGCTTGCCAGGGAGGAGGGGTATGCCGGAAAGCTGAAAAAAGCAGGACTGAATACAGTATTTCTTCAGTTTGACGGTGTGACAGATCAGGTTTATGAGACTTTACGTGGACAGGCTATGATGGAACTGAAGAAAAAGGCGGTCTTAAACTGCTCAGAAGCAGAGCTTGGTATTGCTCTTGTGCCGGTCATTGCGCCGGGAGTAAATGATATGCAGGTAGGGGATATCCTGAAATTTGGTCTGGATCATATGCCCTTTGTTCGTGGCGTACATTTTCAGCCTATCAGTTATTTTGGCAGATGTTCCCAGAAGCGCCCCCAAAATCCCATCACCATACCAAAGATGCTGAGGCTTATTGAAGAACAGACAGAGGGACTGATGAAAATTGAGGATTTTGCAGGCGGCGGCGCAGAGAATCCCTACTGCTCCTTTCATGCAAGTTATCTGAGAAAAGGAGAGCAGGAACTGAAGCTTCTTGAAAAAAAATCAGGAAAAGGATGCTGCTGTACTACCAGTGATGATTCCAGGCAGTATGTGGAAAATCAGTGGAGCTACAGTACAAAAACCTATGATGAGGGAGAAATGACACAGACAGATGCGCTAGATGAGTTTCTGATCCGGATACATAATGAAACCTTTGCAGTATCAGGTATGATCTTTCAGGATGCCTGGAATCTGGATCTTGACCGTCTGAAACGCTGTTATATCTGTGAAGTGGATCCTGATCACGGAATGGTACCGTTCTGTGCATATAATCTGACTAATCTGAAAGGAACATATTTATACAGAAAGTGAAACGATCCAATATAGATGCAATGATCTGTAGGCAGGAAAAAATTACAGATATTACAAGGGAAACAATAAACAAAATACAGCTGGATAAACTGAATGCTGTTCTGAAAAGAGAAAAAGAAAGGCAGGGATTTTATAGAGATCTGCCGGAAAGGCTGGAAAGCCTTGATGATCTGAAAACCCTTCCCTTTACAACGGAATCCGACCTTGCTCAGAAAGGGGGCAGGATGTTACTGTGCTCTCAGGGAGAAATACAGAGGATCATTTCAGAACAGACAAGCGGAACAACAGGTGCAGGTAAACGTGTATTTTATACAGAAGGAGATTGTGAACATACCATAGAACTTTTTATGGCCGGACTTGGTGAGTTTATTTATCCGGGAAGCAGGACTATGGTTGCCATGCCGTTTTCAGGTCCTTCTGGACTGGGAGAACTGATCGCAGACGCAATCAGACGTATAGGAGCACATCCCCTTTTAACCGGGAACAATAAAACCTATGGTGAGTTAAAAACAATTCTGGAAGAGGAGCGGCCGGATACTTATGTAGGTATGCCGACAGCACTGCTTTCCATGCTCAGAATGTGTGGAAAAGGCAGTATAAAGAGAGCACTGATATCAGGGGATGCCTGTCCGGAAACAGTAATGAAAGCAATAGAAAAAATTTTGGGAACACCACTCTGGCCTCATTATGGTTCCAGAGAGATGGGACTTGGGGGTGCGATTTGCTGTCAGGCTCATGAGGGCATGCACATGAGGGAGAATCATTGTATCACAGAGATCATAGATAAAGAGGGAAATGTTCTGCCTGACGGTCAATGGGGAGAACTGGTGATCACAACCATTGGGATGGAGGCACAGCCTCTGATCAGATACAGGACCGGCGATCATACACGTATCATCCCCGGAAAATGTATCTGCGGAAGTGAGGTAAGGCGTCTGGATTTTGTAAGGCGCATCGACCAGTCCAAAAGTATGAGAGAAATGGATGAATTACTGTTTCAGTTTCCGAAACTGGTAGATTACTGTGTAAGGAGTGTTGGAGGGAAAAAAGAAATCACAGCACTTTTTATATCAGATAACGGAGAAGAACTGATCAGAAATGTCTGCACAGAGAAGAATATTATTTCTTTGGACTGCAGAAAAGCAGAATGGAGCGATAGGGCATTGTATCCTGCGAAACGTATTATTTTATAGAGAAACTATTAGAAAACAGAACGAAACCCATTGACTATCAGTCGGATTTCGTTCTGTTTTTTATTTTATGAATAGTTATTTGTTCACAGGATAATACGGACAGTCCTCTCTGATACATTCTTTATTATCTTCAAAATATTTACATAGTACAGAAGACAGCGGAATCTTTACAGAGCTGAACTGCCTGTAAAACCTGATCGCTTCTTCAATAGCAATTCTGCTGGTGCGTTTACAGCAGCGCGGACCACCAACATCAGCCAGTTTGGATAAAATAACAGAGACAAGCTTCTGAGGAAAGGGCCATGCATCCTTATGGAGGGGACCGGATCCGGTCATAACAGACATAAAGATTCCGGCACCTGCTGCTGCACCACACACTCCCCAGTAACCGCAGGTACCACCGGGAACCTGCCTCGCTCTTTTACAGATTTCAGATAATGCGGTATCGTAATTCATACGCTCTCCATTATTGCGAAGTGCAGTCAGAAGAACACTGGGAACAATGGCATGATGTTCAGGTCCATGCATGTGGACAGAAGGAAGGTCCATGATCTCTTCCAGAAGCAGCAGGGGATCCTTCTCTGTGCTGCTTCTGAGGGCTATGATCACCGGTATATAAGTACCATAGCTGTGACAGGCATCACAGACAAAATGGCCATTTTCACAGACAGCATTTGTCAGCTGCTCTTTGTGGCAGATGCTGCAGGTTTTCACAGAACTTTCGACGCTATATGTGACCGGTGCTCCACAGATCAGGCAGCCTGAAAAATGTTCTGTCTCTCCACAACAGCAGGAATTATTTGTATTATCCATAAAAATCAGCATTTCTCAGCAATATCATAGATAAGCCGTTCTGTATCTTCCCATCCGAGGCAAGGATCTGTGATGGAACAGCCAGGAGTCATATGATCACTGATATCCTGGCGGCCTTCGAGAAGGTAACTTTCGATCATAACACCTTTAACCAGCTTTCTGAGGTCTGGATTATAGTTACGGCTGTGAAGTACTTCTGAAACAATACGGATCTGTTCCTTGTATTGTTTGTTGGAGTTTGAGTGGTTGGCATCTATGATGATGGCAGGGTTCTTAAGATCTTTTTTGGCATACAGAGCAGACAGACACATCAGATCTTCATAGTGGTAGTTAGGAATAGTCTGTCCGTACTGGTTTACACCACCTCTGAGAATAGTGTGTGCCAGATCATTTCCTGAAGTTTCCACATCATTTCCTCTGTAGATGAAGTGGTGTGGATGCTGTGCAGCAGTGACGGAATTCAGCATAACAGAGAGATCACCGCTGGTAGGATTCTTCATACCGACAGGAATATCCATGCCACTGGCAGTGAGACGATGCTGCTGGTTCTCCACAGAACGTGCACCTACAGCTTCATAGGAGAGAATATCATCCAGATAGCTGCGGTTTTCAGGATAAAGCATCTCATCTGCAGAAGAGAGTCCTGTCTCCTGCATAACTCTCATGTGCATCTTGCGGATAGCAATAATTCCGGCAAGAAGGTCAGGAGCCTTATCAGGATCTGGCTGATGAAGCATTCCTTTGTAACCGTCACCTGTGGTACGGGGCTTATTTGTATAGACTCGCGGGATGATCATCAGTTTGTCAGAGACTTTATCTGCCACTGTTTTCAGTTTGCGTACATATTCGCAGACTGTATCTTCGTTATCAGCGGAACAAGGTCCTACAAGGACGATAAATTTATCTGATTCACCGGTGAAGATACGGCGTATTTCTTCATCGCGCTGTTTTTTTACTTCTTTGAGTTCCTGGCTGAGAGGGTACTGAGATTTCAGAACCTCCGGTAAAGGGAGCTCGTGATTAATTTTCATAGACATGATTTATTTCCTCCATATAAGTACATGCAGATCTTTCATAATGCCGGAAGTCAGAAATATTTTGTACCTGACCGGACTGCCTGCATATTTTCCTTCACAAGTATAACATGGTGTTATCTAAAATTCCAGTACTTTAGCACTTTAAATCGACATATTTTGAGAAAATGTAATCAGACCGTTTTTTATGCCTGTTTCTTAGCTTCACAAAAATGCTTTCAGATGTTACAATCAAATAAAAGGTATTAGGAAAGAAATATCAAAAGAATACCAAAGAAAGCCGGGGTAAATGTTATGGAGATTAAGAGTATTCTGATAAAGGATACAACCAGAGAGGAAAGAAAACAGATTGTGGAAGAATCTTTTGGGAATATTTCTGCAAGCTGTGATGGCTGTATGGCGGGACTGGCAGAGATGTATCAGGAATATATTGATGGTACGAAGGAAATCCGCGACATTAACATGGAGTTTAATGCACACTACGTACGGGAAGATCTGGATGAGAAATCAAAGAGAAGCTGCCCGATGTAGATAAAACAACTATATGGGAAACTGGCAGATTGCGAATATGCAGGAAATAACAAGATAACAGGAGAAGGATATAAAAATGAGTACAAACAATATGGATAGATTTGAATTCAGATGTATCAGACCGGAGGAGACACAGCAGGCGATAGAGATCGAGCAGATCTGTTTCCCGCCAAATGAGGCATGTTCCCCGAAAAGTCTGACAGAGAGAATAAAAGCAACAGCAGAAACATTTCTGGTAGCTGAGGATAAGGAAACCGGAAAGCTGGCTGCATTTCTTAATGGAGTTCCTACAGATGAGGAGGCTTTCAGAGACGAATTCTTCACAGATATTTCCCTGAGTAATCCTGAAGGCAAAAATATCATGCTTCTGGGTCTGGATGTCCGTCCGGAATATCGTATGCAGGGACTGGGACGTGAACTGGTATCCCGATACTGCCAGAAGGAAGCGCAAAAAGGACGAAAGAAACTTTTCCTCACCTGTCTGGATGAAAAAGTGAAGATGTATGAGAAATTCGGCTTTACAGATCTGGGTCAGGCAAACTCCACCTGGGGCGGAGAAGCCTGGCATGCCATGAGCATCGAGATTGGAAGATAATTAACGAGCAGAACAGACAGGAGAGTGTACAATGAGCCTATATGCAATCGGTGATTTTCATCTTTCGTTTACAGTCAATAAACCTATGGATGTATTTGATAAAAGATGGAAGAATCATGTGGTTAAGATCGAGAAATACTGGAAGAGAAAAGTAACAGAGAATGATACAGTAGTAATTACAGGAGATCATTCCTGGGGGAGAGATCTTGCAGAGTGTCAGGCGGATCTGGATTTTATTATGGCTCTGCCGGGCAGGAAGATCCTGCTTCGGGGAAATCACGATATGTTCTGGGATGCGAAGAAAACAGAAAATCTGAATGAGATGTTCAGAGGAAAGCTGGAATTTTTGCAGAATAATTTTTATACATATGAGGATTATGCACTGGTGGGAACCAAAGGCTACTGTTATGAAGGAAAAGACAGCTATGAGCATTTTCTGAAGATCCGAGAGCGGGAGTTGGGGCGGCTGCGTTGCTCTTTTGAAGCGGCGAAGGCAGCAGGATATGAGAAGTTTATCATGTTTCTTCATTATCCACCTACAAGTATTGGAGAGATGGAGAGTCCGTTTACCCTGATGGCACAGGAATTTGGCGCCGAGAAGGTGATCTATTCTCACTGTCATGGAGAGAAGCGGTATGATGACAGCTTTAAAGGCTATGTGGATGGAATAGAGTACAAGCTGGTGTCAGGAGATTATCTGAACTTTAAACCGGAGCCAGTATTATGCTAATGGTAATCTTTATATCGGTATTCGATTATAGGTGGGTAGTGGAGTGCGAATATCTGTTTAATATTAAGCATCAGTAGTATAGAAAAAATCCCTGGGAAGTATTATACTTTTCAGGGATGATTTTATGTGCTTTGAGAGAAAATATCTTCGGGGAGAAATGAGAAAATGAAGATTTACTACAGAGAGAAATCTGGCGGGATTGAAATTCTGCGGTGTTTTGGAATAGAGGGCAGAGTTGAGATTCCGGGAATGATAGATGGCAAATTGATAATCAGTGCGGCACCGTATGCATTCTCCAGCCATATGGATGAGAAAGAAGAACTGAAAAATGCCAGCTTGTGGGAAGTGTCAGAGGGTCTTGGGTTTGGCAGAGAAGAGCATGTTCTGGCAGGAAATGACGTGGAGGAGATTGTTTTTCCTTACACTTTAAAAGAGATTGGACGATATATTTTTTATGGCTGCGGGAATCTGAAAAAGCTGGAGTTTTCTGACAGCCTGATGCAGATAGGCTGTGGTGCATTTACAGGCTGCCATGCATTGGAGAAGCTGACTGTTCATATGAGACAGGGAAAGAAGTCAGGCGTTAAGGAAATGCTGGGCGAGATGTGGCAGAGGATAGATGTAAACTTTCTTTATGAGTATGAAGAAGCCAGACTTGTATTTCCGGAGCATTATGATGAGGCGGTTGAGAACACTCCGGCGCGTATTTTGTATACGGAATATCATGGATCAGGCAGTAATTACAGGCAGTGTTTTTATGATAAGGAGCTGAATTATCAGGAATATGACAGGCTTTTTGAAATGGCGGTAGCCATGGATAAGCTGGAAGTTCTGGTTGATATGTCATTTGGCAGACTGGAGTTTCCTTATGAACTGACCGGGAAAGCCAGGGAGAATTACAGGGAATATATCCGTAAGAATCTGGGAGATATTACAGAATATCTGGTAAAGCAGGAGGATATGCACAGATTGGAAGTGATATCCTCGCAAAAACTCTGGACACTGGAAGGAATTGATTCTGCGTTAGATTGTGCATCTAAGAGAAAAGAAACGGAAGTATCCGCATTTTTGATGAATGAAAGAGCAAATCTGGTGGATAATACGGCAGGAAGTGAACGTATAGATGTGGATAAGCTGCAAAATAGTCAGGAAGCTGACAGGACAGAGCAGGGGAAAAATGAACAATCACAAACTACAGAAAAATCTTTGAATAGAAGAACTATACTAAGAAAAAAGAGGTTTGAACTGTGATAGATATAGAGGAAAATAATGATGCAGCCAGAGGATAAAATACAGGAAATAGCAGAAAGAGCAGAGCGTTTGCAGGAAATCGGCAACAGTATTCTCAGGGCTGCGCGGGATGAATTATATCTGGGAATGCGTTTTTTGGATGTGGCGCTGAGCAGTTTTTCTTATCAGATGGATGATCAGGTCCATGGATTTGGAACGGATGGAAGAGTGATGTATTTCCAGCCGCAGATGCTGGGAGGCTTATATAGAGAGAACAGAATTCTGGTGAACAGAGGGTATCTGCATATGGTATTCCACTGTATTTTCCGGCATTTTGCATGGAGCGGTACAGAAGGTAAGAAGAGGGCAGACGATGGAATCACAATCCAGGAACGTATGCGTGATCTGAGTTGTGACATTGCAGTGGAGCATATGATAGATGGGATGAACTATCGGAGTATCCGTTTTTCGCGCAGTCTTCTGCGAAGGGAAACTTACCGTCTCCTTGAAAAAGAGGGAAAAACCCTCAACGCACAGAGAGTATATAAAATATTGTCAGAATGGAATCTGAACGAAAAGGATCTTACAAATCTGGAACAGGAATTTCGCACAGATGACCACAGATACTGGGAAAGTAAGAAACCGGATCAGAAACCGAATCCCATGCTCAGCCGCAAATGGGGGGAGATCAATGATGGAATCGAGACGGATCTGGAAACCTTTTCCCAGGAGGCAGGTGAGCGGGACGGAGATTTCCTGGAGCAGATAAAAACAGAGAACAGAAGCCGGTATGATTACAGAGAATTCCTGCGGAAATTTGCAGTTTTTCATGAAGAACTGGCAGTGGATGATGACAGTTTTGATTACAATTTCTATACCTATGGTCTGCGTCTCTATGGAAACATGCCGCTGATCGAACCACTGGAATCCAAAGAAGTTAAGAAGATAGAGGAATTTGTGATCGTCATCGATACTTCCATGTCCTGTTCAGGAGAACTGGTGAGAAAGTTTCTGGAGGAAACCTACGGTGTACTTAGTGAGAGTGAGAGCTTTTTTACAAAAATAAATGTGCACATCATTCAGTGTGATGAGAAAGTCCACACAGATAAAAAGATTACTTCTCAGAAAGAAATGAAAGACTATATGGAACATCTGGAATTGTATGGAGATGGCGGAACAGATTTCAGGCCTGCATTTGAATGGGTGGATAAACTGTTGGAACAGCATGAATTTCATAACCTGAAAGGGATGATCTATTTTACAGACGGATTCGGAATTTACCCGAAGAAAATGCCGTCATATAAGACTGCGTTTGTGTTTATGCAGGATAATTACAGAGATGTGGATGTACCGGTATGGGCCATGAAACTGATTTTGGATGAGGATGATTTTGAGAAGCCAGACAGGTAATGAAGAGAGAAAATTATAATTGCGGGAGCTGCAAATCGCGGAGCAATTCGTGGATATCAAGGAAATGAGAAAACTGAGTAAAAGTAAGAAGTGTTCAGCAGGAAAGGATTTACATTATGGATATAAAGCGAGCGAAACAGGAGATAAAGGACTCAATAGAAGCATACCTTGCGAAGGATGAATTTGGAGAATATCTGATCCCGGCCATACGCCAGAGACCAATACTCCTTATGGGGGCACCGGGTATTGGAAAGACGCAGATTATGGAACAGATCGCCAGGGAATGTAAGGTAGGTCTGGTATCTTATACTATCACCCATCACACCCGTCAGAGTGCAGTAGGACTGCCGTTTATCAAAGAGAAAACCTTTGGTCAGGAGACTTTTTCTGTCACAGAATATACTATGAGTGAGATTATTGCCTCTGTCTATGAAAAGATGGAAAAAACAGGTCTCAGAGAAGGAATTCTTTTTATTGATGAGATTAACTGCGTATCAGAGACCTTGGCGCCTATGATGCTGCAGTTTCTTCAGGGAAAGACCTTTGGCAATCAGAAAGTACCGGAGGGATGGGTGATCGTGACAGCAGGAAACCCGCCGGAATACAATAAATCTGTTCGTGAATTTGATGTGGTAACTCTTGACAGGATCAAGAGGATTGATGTGCAGCCGGACTTTGAAGTATGGAAAGAATATGCCTATGAGCAGGGGATCCACCCTGCTGTGATCTCTTATCTGGAGCTTCGCAGAAAGAATTTCTACAGAATGGAGAACACAGTAGACGGACGCATTTTTGCCACTGCCAGAGGCTGGGAAGATCTTTCCAGACTGATACAGGTATATGAAACACTGGATAAAGAAGTGGATAGAGAGGTGGTATATCAGTATATCCAGCATCCAATGATCGCAAAAGATTTTGCCGCATATCTGGCATTATACAATAAGTATAAGACAGACTATGCAGTGGAGGATCTGCTTCAGGGTAAATGGACACCCATCATTCTGGGTAAGATCCGCAATGCTTCACTGGATGAGCATCTGAGTATTGTTGGTCTGCTGAACGGAAAGCTCAGCCAGTTATTCGCAGACTGTTATTTTATGGATGCTTATGTGACAAAGCTCTATGGTTACATGACAGAATACAGAGATAATCTTCCGGAAATGACGCTGGAATCCATTTATAAAAAGGCAGAAAATGATTTTCAGACTGCAAAAAAATCTGAGCTTCTCACTAAAAATGAAGAAAAAGTATTTATCCGTACAGTGGATTTTCTTGAGAAATTATGGATAGAACTGAGGGGAGAAACTGGTTCTGAAGATAAAACAGAGAATAATAAAGCTGTTGAAATTTCAGAAAAAGATACCTATGAGCGGGCAAAAACAGCTTTTGCAACGGAGGCTGACAGTCTGGAAACTCAGACAGAATATATCTCTCAGACGCTTCAGAATGTTTTTGATTTTATGGAAGCAGCCTTTGGTGACAGTCAGGAAATGGTAGCCTTTATCACAGAACTGAATGCAAACTTTTACAGTATCTGGTTTATCCGGGAAAATGGTTCTGACCAGTATTACCGTCACAACAAGGGACTACTGTTTGATGACAGACAGAAACTGATCCTGGGACAAATGGAGGAACTGGAGAACACGATGAAGCGGGGACTAAAAAATTAATTTTCATGCCAATTAGCATTGGATTTTCAGATAAATCGTGGTATGCTGATGAATAGAATTATTATTTGAGTGAAAAATATCAGGAATGCAGGCGCATTTGACTGTGCAGCAGTAGAACGATATGGAATCACTAGAAAAAACGAGGAGGAATATAAAATGGAATTAGAAGTATTAAGAAAAGATATGGTTGCAGCTATGAAAGCCAAAGATAAAGTAACAAAAGAAGCAGTCTCCTCTCTGATCTCTGCGGTAAAGAAGGTAGCGATCGATGAGGGATGCCGTGATGAGATTAAGAGTGATCTGGTGGACAGAGTTATTCTGAAAGAGTTGAAAACTGTGAAAGAACAGCTGGATACCTGTCCGGAAAGCCGTGAGGATCTGAAGGCTGAATACCAGGCAAGATATGATGTAATTGCCAAATATGCACCAAAACAGATGGATGCAGCAGAGGTAAAAGCATATCTGGAAGAAAAATTTGCAGATGTGATCGCAACGAAAAATAAGGGTCAGATTATGAAGGCTGTTATGGCTGATATGAAGGGAAAAGCAGACGGAAAGGTGATTAATCAGGTTGTGGCAGAGCTCTGCAAATAATGTGTTATCTTAACCGAATCAAGTAAGTCCCCTGCTTCAATTGCGAAAAGCAATAAGCAGTGGGTGGGACTATGTGAAGAATAGGATCATCCAGCAGATTTGGTATACAGAAAGCTGGATAGTTATCGAAATAGCCGCAGTATATTGGAGTATCCGAATACTGCGGTTATTTTGTTAGGAGGTGAATATATATGGAGTTTCAGCATGAACTGATCATTCCTAATGAGGGACTTCCGTTTAAGGTTTTTCTTTTTGAAGGAGGAAATGGCAATTATGTGCGTGAGAAGCACTGGCATACGTCTGTAGAGATTTTTGCTGTGATGGAGGGGCGACTGGATTTTTTTGTAAATAAGGATGAATATCCGCTGAAAGCTGGAGAGCAGATAATCATTAATTCCAATGAGATCCACTCTATCCATGCTGTAGAGAAAAATAAAACAGTAGTTCTGCAGATTCCTCTGAAACAGTTTGAGAATTATTTTACTGCCCAGAGATATATCCGCTTTCGGGGGCAGGAGGAGCTGGTGGATAAGAAACTGGCTTCTTTGCTTCGTAAATTATATCATGTGTATTCCGAGCGGAAAATTGGATATGAGTTCCGGACAATTTCTATTTTTTACGAGATCATGTATATCCTGGTGAAGGATTACCGTGTGACAGAGACCAGGGAGAAGGATATCCGACACAGCCGCCGTCTGGATGCATTGTCAAAAATCACCACATATATGCGTGAGCATTACAGGGAGGAACTGAAGCTTTCTGATGTGGCGGCTACTTTTGGATACTCGGATGCATATTTGTCGCGAATGTTTCAAAAATATGCAAAAATCAACTATAAAACTTATCTGCAGGATATCCGTATGGCATATGCGTACAGGGATTTGCTGAATACAGACCATACAATTAGTCAGATTGCACTAGACAATGGATTTTGCAGCAGCAGGGGTTTTTCCGGGGAATTTCAGAAAAGATATGGGATACTTCCAAGTGAGATGCGAAAACAGATAAATAAAAAAGGTCAAAAAAACGCTATAGATTAGACAAGAAAACTGGCGAAAAGTACCCTTTATTCTGATATATTCTAAGCACAGTCAAGAAAACGTAATATCGACAGAATATAAGGAGGTTTTTGAAGTGAAAATTCAGAATGTAACAGATGCTTCCTTCCGTAAATATGGAAAGGTGCTTGAAGGGTATGACTTCAGTGCTCTTCTCAAAGAAATGAAACATACACCGGTTCCGGATGATGTGGTTTATGTACCATCTGTTGAGGAGTTGGAAGCTCTGGATGTAGCAAAAGCACTGCAGAATAAAGGATTTGGCGGAATCCCGATCGAAATTGGATACTGCAACGGACATAATAAGAAATTAAATGCAGTAGAATATCACCGCAGTTCAGAGATCAATGTAGCGGTAACAGATCTGGTGCTGCTTATCGGAAGCCAGCAGGATATCACAGATGATTTTACATATGATACTTCTAAGATCGAAGCATTTCTGGTACCTGCAGGAACAGGTATTGAAGTATATGCAACTACACTTCATTATGCGCCATGCAATGTACAGGATGGCGGTTTCCAGTGTGTAGTCGTACTTCCGGCAGGAACCAATACAGATCTTACATTTGAGACAGCTAAGACAGGCGAGGACAGCCTGCTGACAGCTAAGAACAAATGGCTCATTGCACATGAAGATGCGGCAATCGAGGGTGCAGTAAACGGACTTCGTGGAGAGAATATCACCATTGACTGAGTTGCTCGGAATCTGTGGCAGTAGAGTATCAGAATATAGTAAATGAATAACAAAATCATATAAATACATATCAAATATGGAGGAATTTATATTATGAACAATATACCAGTAGTAAAACTTGGATTAATCGCAGTAAGCCGTGACTGTTTTCCGATTCAGCTTTCTGAAAAGAGACGTGCAGCAATCAAGGAAACTTATAAAGGTGAACTTTATGAATGTCCTGTAACTGTTGAGAACGAGAAGGATATGGAGAAAGCTCTTGAAGATGTAAACAAAGCAGAGTGTAATGCGCTGGTTGTTTTCCTTGGAAACTTCGGACCTGAAACTCCTGAAACTCTGATCGCAGAGAGATTTGACGGACCTTGTATGTATGTAGCAGCAGCAGAAGGTGACGGTGATATGATCAACGGCAGAGGTGATGCTTACTGTGGTATGCTTAACTGCTCCTACAACTTAAAAATGCGTCATCTGAAAGCATATATTCCGGAATATCCTGTTGGAACAGCAGATGATATTGCAAAGATGATCGCTGATTTCGTACCGGTTGCACGTGCAGTCATCGGTGTCAGCAATCTTAAGATCATTACTTTCGGACCACGTCCACAGGACTTCTTCGCATGCAACGCACCTATTAAAGGCCTCTATGAGCTGGGTGTTGAGATTGAAGAGAACTCAGAGCTTGATCTTCTTGTTTCTTTCAAAGAGCATGAAAATGATCCTCGTATCCCGGAAGTTTGTGCAGATATGGCAAAAGAGATGGGCGAAGGCAAATATTATGCTGACCTTAATGTGAAAATGGCACAGTTTGAGCTTACACTTCTTGACTGGGCAGAGGCTCATAAGGGAGCAAGAAAATATGTTGCATTTGCTGACAAATGCTGGCCAGCATTCCCGTCACAGTTTGGATTTGAACCTTGCTATGTAAACAGCCGTCTGGTTTCCAGAGGAATCCCGGTATCCTGTGAGGTTGATATCTACGGAGCACTTAGTGAGTACATCGGACTTTGCATTTCCAATGATGCAGTTACACTGCTTGATATCAACAACTCTGTTCCACAGTATATCTATGATGAAGATATCAAAGGAAAATACGATTACAAGCTTACTGATACATTTATGGGATTCCATTGTGGAAATACTCCTGCATGCAAGATGTGTGATTCCAGAGCTGTTAAATATCAGCTGATCCAGCACAGACTTCTTGAGCCGGCAGGATCTGAACCAGACTTTACAAGAGGAACTCTTGAAGGTGATATTGCTGCATCTGACATTACATTCTATCGTTTACAGTGCAATTCCGAGGGCGAGCTGGTTTCTTATGTTGCAGAAGGTGAAGTACTGGATGTACCTACAAGATCATTCGGTGGTATCGGTATTTTCGCAATCAAAGAAATGGGAAGATTCTACCGTCACGTACTGATCGAGGGCAACTATCCGCATCATGGAGCAGTTATGTTTGGACATTACGGAAAAGCATTCTATGAGGTAGTGAAATTCCTTGGACTGGATGTTAAGAAGATTGGATACAACCAGCCGGCAGGTGTAAGATATCCGACAGAGAATCCATGGGGTTAATGAGAAATCAGTAAAACGGGTTATTAATGTTCATGTGATGTGAATGAATCTGAATACAGAATAAATAAACTGACACTATATTAAAGGCATCCCGGGGCTTTGCTCTGGGATGTATTAGATTAGAAATAGAAAAGGAGAGCACTTATGTATTATATCGGTATTGATCTTGGTACTTCCGCTGTAAAACTTCTTCTTATGGAAGAATCAGGAAAAATCTGTAACATCGTATCCAGAGAATATCCTTTATTCTTCCCACATCCGGGCTGGTCTGAGCAGAAACCGGAAGACTGGTTTGCGCAGAGTATGGAAGGTATGAAAGAGCTGACAAAGGATATCGACAGAGCGCAGGTAGCAGGAATTGGTTTTGGTGGCCAGATGCATGGCCTTGTAACTCTTGACAAAGATGATAATGTAATCCGTCCTGCAATCCTCTGGAATGACGGACGTACAGGCGAAGAGACAGAATATCTGAATACAGTGATCGGAAAAGACAAACTTTCACAGTATACAGCAAATATTGCTTTCGCAGGCTTCACAGCACCGAAGATCCTCTGGATGCAGAAAAACGAGCCTGAGAACTTTAAGAAGGTAGTAAAGATCATGCTGCCTAAGGATTATCTGGCATATCGCCTGTCCGGTTCCTTCTGTACAGATGTTTCTGATGCTTCCGGTATGCTTCTTCTTGATGTAAAGAACCGCTGCTGGTCAAAAGAAATGTTGGAGATCTGTGGAATCACAGAAGAACAGCTTCCGAAACTGTATGAGAGCTGGGAAGTAGTAGGAACTTTGAAACCTGAGATTGCGAAAGAACTTGGATTCAGTGAGAATGTAAAAGTTGTTGCAGGTGCAGGTGACAATGCGGCAGCTGCTGTAGGAACAGGTACAGTTGGTGACGGTCAGTGTAATATTTCTCTTGGAACATCCGGAACTGTGTTTATTTCCAGTAAAAACTTTGGTGTGGACGAAAATAACGCACTTCATTCTTTCTGTCATGCAGATGGAAGCTATCATCTGATGGGATGCATGCTCAGCGCAGCTTCCTGTAACAAATGGTGGGCAGAGGAGATTCTTCAGACAAAGGATTTCGCAGCAGAGCAGGCTCCAATTCAGAAGCTGGGAGAGAATCATGTATTCTTCCTTCCATATTTGATGGGAGAACGTTCACCTCATAATAATCCTGATGCAAGAGGTGTATTCTTCGGAATGTCCATGGACAGCACAAGAGCAGACATGACACAGGCTGTTCTGGAAGGTGTTGCCTTTGGTCTTCGTGATTCCCTGGAAGTTGCAAGAAACCTTGGAATCAAGATTGAGAGAACCAAGATCTGCGGTGGTGGAGCTAAGAGCCCACTGTGGAAGAAGATCATTGCAAACGTTATGAACCTGAAGGTTGATGTTCTGGAGAACGAAGAAGGACCGTCCATGGGTGGAGCTATGCTGGCAGCAGTAGGCTGTGGTGCTTACCCGGATGTAGAAACCATCGGTAAGAAATTTGCCAAAGTTGTTGATACGGTAGAACCGGATCCTGAACTGGTTGCAAAATATGAAGAGAGATATCAGAAGTTCAGAACTCTGTATCCGGCGATGAAGCCATTGTTCTAATCGAATATCTGCCTGACATACTGGGGTTGTTGTGCTTATTTAGCACAACAACCCCATTTTGACGTACATCTGATGATGACCAATCACCATAACCTATTTGATTATGACATATCAGGAAAAGGGCAGCTTCAGGAATTCTTCCATGGCTCTGCTGATATAGCGGCCTTTCTTCCAGTAAAAAAACACAGTGCGTTTACTGCTCTGACCGGGCAGCTTATAAAAAACAAGTTCTGAATTTGTTGGAACTCTGGAGAGCAGAAGATCCCCGATGAAAGTGATACCCATTCCCAAACATGCAATATTATAGGCAGTCATCTGCTGATCCAGGCGAAATACTACAGAAGGCGAAAAGTGATTTTCCTGACAAATGGTAAGTGCACGCTTACCGGTATCATTATCTGAACGAAGAATAATAAATGGTTCGTTCTCGAATTTGTTTAATGGAACAGAAGGAATATGAGAAGAACGGAACTGTCCGTTCCGGATTTCCTCAATAGGAATCTGATATTCCTGCAGTCTGGTATTTACTGAATAATTTTTGGGAACCGCTAGAAGAAGTTGTTCTTTCTGGTAGATATAATGTTCAAAAATCTGGTTATCCAGAATACAGTTATCAATTACCAGATCTAACTTTCCGGCCTGGAGAAACTGGGATAGCTTTGCTGTACTTTCTTCTACAAGAGAAATTTGAACATGGGGGAATTTTTGGGAAAAATCAGCAATAAGGGGAGGCAGAATCCACGAAGAAAAAAAGTTACTGCCACCTACATTAAGAGTTCCTGTTTTGAGATTTCCCAGATCCAGTAGGTAGTTTTCGAGATTATTTTCAATATCCATGACTTTTTCAACAGCCTGTATATAATGTTTTCCAACTTCAGTTAACTGCAAAGGTTTGGTACTTCGATCAAAAATAGGATAGCCAATACGGTTTTCCACACGTTTTACATTGGCGCTTAAAGAAGGCTGCGAAATGAAAAGAGCAGCAGCAGCTTTGGAAAAGCTTTTTTCCTTGTAGACCTCATAGATGTATTCCATTCCCTGAAACATATAAACTCCTCCGATATATAATTTAAACACTATATATTTTATAAAAATATATGTATTTGATTATATTATAGCAGAGATATATAATGAGGGCAAATACATGGGAGGGCGAATAACTATGAAAAAAACAGACTATCGTGTAGAAAGGGATTCTATTGGTGTAAAGGATATTCCGGAAGATGTATATTATGGAGTACAATCCTTACGTGCGGCTGAAAATTTTCACATTACGGGGCTGAATATGCATCCGGAAATTATTAACAGTCTTGCATACATAAAAAAAGCAGCAGCGATAACCAATTGTGAGGTGGGGCTTCTTGAGAAGAAAAAAGCACAGGCGATTGTCCAGGCATGTGATGAAATTGTTTCAGGAAAATTCCATAATGAATTTATTGTGGATCCTGTTCAGGGAGGAGCTGGCACATCTTTAAATATGAATGCCAATGAAGTAATTGCAAATCGCGCGATTGAGATACTGGGAGGAAAAAAGGGCGATTATACAATTATAAATCCTAACGATGATGTGAATTGTGGACAGTCTACCAATGACGTGATTCCTACTGCCGGTAAAATGACTTCTCTTCGTTTGTTGCAGAATCTGAAAAAACAGCTTCTTCGCCTCTATGATGCTCTTAATGAAAAAGCTACAGAGTTTGATCACATAATAAAAATGGGGCGTACACAGATGCAGGATGCAGTACCAATTCGTCTGGGACAGGAATTTAAGGCATATTCGGTAGCAATCATGCGTGATATCCACAGAATGGATAAAGCAATGGATGAAATGCGGACTCTTAATATGGGAGGTACTGCTATCGGAACAGGAATTAATGCAGATGAGGGCTATCTGAGAAGAATTGTTCCAAATCTCACTGAAATATCGGGAATGGACTTTATACAGGCTTTTGATCTGATTGATTCCACTCAGAATCTGGATCCATTTGTAGCCGTTTCCGGTGCTGTGAAAGCATGTGCGGTAACTCTTTCCAAAATGTCAAATGATCTCCGTCTGATGTCCTCCGGTCCACGTACTGGTTTTGGGGAGATTAATCTTCCGGCAAAACAGAATGGTTCCTCTATTATGCCAGGTAAAGTTAATCCGGTTATTCCTGAAGTAGTGAATCAGGTGGCTTTTAATATTATTGGTAATGATGTTACGATTACTATGGCTGCAGAGGCTGGTCAGCTGGAATTAAATGCCTTTGAGCCGATTATTTTCTATTGCATGTTTCAGTCTATCGATACTCTTGGCTATGCAGTCCAGACATTGGTAGATAATTGTATTGTAGGAATTACGGCAAATGAAGAAAGATGCCGTTATCTGGTAGAAAACAGTGTAGGTATTATCACTGCAATCAGCCCCCATCTTGGATATCAGAAGGCTGCGGATATTGCAAAAAAGGCAATTAAGACAGGCGAATCTGTAAGACGTCTGATTCTGAAAGAAAAGCTTATGGACGATGATGAACTTAATCGCATTCTGGATCCGATCCATATGACGGAACCTGGTATTTCCGGAAAAGATTATCTTATAAAAAAATAAAGAAAAAAACAGGCGGGAAAATCTTCCCGCCTGTTAAATCGTCTGGACACATATCATACATAAATATGATTTTTATATTTTTGAATTATTCGATTGATTTCAACCGGATTAGAACAGACCTGTGATCTTACCTGTCTCGTCTACGTCGATTCTCTCAGCAGCCGGAACTTTAGGAAGACCTGGCATTGTCATGATCTCGCCTGTAAGAGCTACGATGAATCCTGCACCAGCGGAAATCTTCAGGTTACGTACTGTAACTTCGAAGTCAGTAGGAGCACCCAGTTTGGTCTGGTCATCTGTTAAGCTGTACTGAGTCTTAGCTACACAGATCGGGCAGTTGCCGAATCCAAGAGCTTCTAACTGTTTCGCCTGTTTCTGAGCGTTAGCTGTCAGAACTACTCTCTTACCGCCATATACTTTCTGAACGATCTGGTTCAGTTTGTCTTCGATAGAACCTTCCAGTTCATATGCATAGGAGAAGTCGTTCGGTTCTTCTACCAGACGAAGAACTTCTTCAGCAAGTTTGATTCCACCTTCGCCGCCTTTTGCCCATACTTCAGAAAGAGCTACATTTACACCGAGTTCTTTACATTTTGCTTCTACAAAATCAAGCTCTGCTTTTGTATCTGTCGGGAAAGCATTGATAGCAACAACACAAGGAAGTTTGTATACATTCTTGATATTGCTTACATGTTTCAGAAGGTTCGGGATACCTTTCTCCAGTGCTTCCAGATTTTCGTTGTTGAGGTCAGCTTTTGCAACACCGCCATTATATTTCAGAGCACGTACAGTAGCTACGATAACAACTGCGCTTGGATGAAGGCCTGCCATACGGCACTTGATATCCAGGAATTTCTCAGCTCC